>Ga0137369_10000051_pt1 | contig 70561 bp, 60 predicted proteins | sample SagtaG_12_FD_104918 | JGI IMG/M metagenome (GOLD analysis project Ga0137369, IMG submission 104918) | Vadose zone soil microbial communities from Sagehorn Ranch, Mendocino, California, USA - Sage1_L_113_16 metaG | ecosystem: Environmental > Terrestrial > Soil > Vadose zone | place: USA... | reverse complement strand
GGCGGTCGCCGCCAATACGCTCACCTATGCCTACAACACCAAGCTGGTGCGGCCCGAGGACGCGCCGAAATCGGCGCTCGATTTCCTCAAGCCGATGTTCCAGGGCAAGCTGATCTCGGTCTATCCGGGCGACGACGACGCCGCGCTCTATCTGTTCACCACCATCGTGACCAAATACGGCTGGAGCTTCGTGGACAGGTACATGGCCAACAAGCCGAACTTCGTGCAGGGGCACCTGCCGGTGGCGCGCAGCGTGGCGAGCGGGGAAAACGCCGCCACTCTCGACGCGTCGTCGTCGACCTGGCGTTTCAAGCGCGAAGGGCAACCGATCGAGGTCGTCTTCTCGGCCGAGGACGAAACCCCGGTGTTCACCGTGACGGCGGGAATCTTCAAGGACGCACCGCATCCCAACGCGGCGAAGCTCTATCTGACCTGGTACCTGGCGAAGGAGCAGCAGAGCCGGCTGGGCGTGTTCTCGTCGCGCGCCGACGTGCCGCCGCCGGAGGGACTCCAGCCGCTCACCTCCTACCGGATCGCCAACAACTACCGGGAATTCATGACCGACGCGGCGCGCGTCGCCGAGCTGCGCAAGCGCTTCGAGTCCTATACCGGACCGGCGGTGAACCGGGGTGGGGTCCGGTAGCCCGACTTCGCCCATTGACGAGGTCTGGAAAGCCTAAGTTGTTGATATTTCTGGGTCGATCCCCCGAAAGGTCGGCGCCGCGCAGCAGCAATCGTCCTACGCGAGAGAGAGGCTGTCTCAGTTTTTCTGTGCCTAGGGCGTGAGACAGCGAGACACCGCCGCTAAGTCATTGTGTTCACAAGATTTTAGCTGTCTCAGCCGCGGCACCCAAGCTGTCTCATCCGGCACCATGCGCTGGTCGGTGCTGGCATCCGGTTATGCCAGCCACAAAGACGTGGATGGCCGCGAGATCATCGCCCAGCGGCATACCCTGCATGCGCACGGATTGGCGGCGCCGCGGACGGAGGCTACTGGATTCGGCGGACCGCGCGGCCTACCATGATGGGAGTGGGACGCGCGTCACGAGAATGCCCCCATTCCCTTAGGGAGGAATCGATGCGAAGCAAACGTCTATGGCTGGGCGTGTGCGCCGGCTTGGCCACCCTGGTCCTGTCGGCATCCACCTACTTCGTGCGGGCGCAAGCCCAGGCGCCGGTCGCCCTGACCGGGCAAGTCACCTCCGAGCCTGAAGGCGCCATGGAGGGCGTGGTGGTCAGCGCCAAGAAAGCGGGCTCGACCGTCACCGTCAGCGTGATCAGCGATGCGCAAGGCCGCTACCGCTTCCCCGCCGATCGACTGAGCGCAGGCAAATACACGCTCAAGATCCGCGCCATCGGCTACGACCTCGTCGGCCCGGCGACTGCCGATGTCGCCGCCGAGAGGACCGCCTCGATGGACCTCAAGCTGCGCAAGACCAAGAACCTCCCCGCGCAGATGAGCAATGCCGAATGGATGATGAGCCTGCCCGGCAGCGAGGAGCAGAAGTCGTTCCTGCTCAATTGCACGGGCTGCCACACGCTCGAGCGGATCGTCCGCTCGAGTCACGACGCGGATCAATGGACGCACGTGCTCGCCCGCATGAGCGGCTATGCGCCGGTGAGCCAGCCGATCAAGCCGCAACGCATGCTCGACCCGGCGCGGATGCGCGACCCGGAGACGTTCCGCAAGCAGGCCGAATACCTCGCCGGCGTCAATCTGAGCGAAGGCTACCAGTGGGAGTTTCCGCTCAAGACCCTGCCGCGTCCCAACGGCCGGGCAACCCGCGTCATCATCACCGAATACGACCTGCCGCGGCCGACCACCGAGCCGCATGACGTGATCGTCGATGCGCAGGGCATGGTCTGGTACTCGGATTTCGGCGAGCTCTTCATCTCCAAGTTCGACCCGAAGACGCTCAAGCTCACCGAATACCCGGTCAAGGAATTCAAGCCCGGCGCTCCGGTCGGCAATCTCTCGCTCGAGTTCGACAAGCGCGGCACGCTCTGGTTCGACACGATGTTCCAGGGCTCGCTCGGAAATCTCGATCCCAAGACCGGGCAGATCACGTATTATCCGCTGGCACCGGAATACAACGACGTTCGCGTGCAGCTCAACTTCGTCGGGCTGCGCCACGACGTCGACGGCAAGGTGTGGACCAAGAGCGTCGGCACGCAGGACGTCTACCGCCTCGATCTCGCCAGCGGGAAGTGGGAGCGCTTCCAGCCGACCAAGGAGCTGCCGGGGCACCACACAATCTACCAGGTCATCTCCGACTCGCAGAACAACGTCTGGATGGCCGAGTTCACCGTGGGCCATCTCGGCAAGATCGACGCCAAGACCGGCAAGGTCGCCTGGCACAAGCTGCCGACCGAGAATGCGCGGGCGCGGCGGATGAACATCGACGACCAGGACCGCATCTGGGTCACCGAATATCGCGGCAACAAGGTCGCGATGTTCGACACCAAGACGGAGAAGGTGACGGAATGGCCGACGCCGCCGCACACCTGGCCCTATCGCGCAGCGGTCGACAAGAACGGCGACATCTGGACCGGCGGGATGCACAGCGACCGCGCGGTGCGGATCAACCCCAAGACCGGCGAAGCGGTCGAATATCTGCTGCCGCGGGAGACCAATATGCGCAGCGTCTTCGTCGACAATTCGACGCCGACGCCGACCTTCTGGACCGGCAGCAACCACGGCGCCGCCCTGGTCAAGGTGGAGCCGCTGGATTAGCTCCCTCGGAAGAGGTTGCCGAGCGCCCGTCGCATCTCACTCGGTGCGGCGGGCGCGTCATTTTTGCCGGTACGCTCACCGCCCGGCGGCGTAGCCCTGCATGCCGCGCGGATTGGCGGCGGCGCGGCGGCGGCGGCCGTCGCGCGCGGCGGCGGTGAGGCGGCCCTCGCACCAGTCGGCGTCGACCTCGACGACGTGGCCGCGCCGCTCGAGCTCCTTGACGGTCTCGGCCGGCAGCCGGCCCTCGACCACCAGCACGCCCGGTCGCGCGGTACGCGGCCAGAACGAGATCGGGAAATGCTCGGAGTGCCAGGCGGGCGCGTCGATCGCCTCCTGCAGATTCATCCCGGCATGCACGTGGCGCAGGAACAGCTGCGTGGTCCACTGGTCCTGCTGGTCGCCGCCGGGCGAGCCCCAGGCGAGATAGGGCTCGCCGTCGCGTAGCGCCAGCGTCGGCGACAGGGTCGTGCGCGGCCGTTTGCCCGGCGCGAGCGCGGCCGGATGACCCTCCTCGAGCCAGAACATCTGCCCGCGCGTGCCGAGCCCGAAGCCGAGCTCCGGAATCACCGGCGACGATTGCAGCCAGCCGCCCGACGGCGTCGCCGAGACCATGTTGCCGGCTTGATCGACGATGTCGAAATGGACGGTGTCGCCGCGCATCTCCCCGATCCGGCCCACGGTCGGCTCGCCCGCGCCCATGCCGCCGACGGCGCGCCGCTGGCCGTCCTCGCGCCGCAGCTTCACCACCGCGCCGAAGCCTTCGACCGAGCCGGGGAGCAGCTCGAGCGAGGCCTTGTCGGTGACGAGCTTGCGCCGCTCGTCGTTGTAGGCGTCCGACAGCAGCGTCGCCATCGGCACCTCGGCGAAGTCGGGATCGCCGTAGAATTTCTCGCGATCGGCATAGGCGAGCTTGGAGCATTCGACCACCGTGTGGACGAAGTCCGCGCTCACCGGATCGACGCCGTCGAGATCGAAGCCCTTGAGCAGCGCCAGCTGCTGCAGCATCACCGGGCCCTGCGACCAGGGGCCGGCCTTGCACGCGGTGTAGCGGCCGTAGTCATAGGTGAGCGGCGCCTCGATATGCGCCTCCCAGCGCGCTATGTCCTCGCCGGTGAGCACGCCGCGATGGCGCTCGCCGCTGGTGTCCATGATCTCCTGGGTGCGGCAGAAACGGTCGATCGCTTCGGCGACGAAACCCTCCGCCCAGGTCAGGCGCGCGGTCTCGATCTGCTTGACGCGATCGCCGCCCGCGCCCTCGGCCTCGCGCAGCACGCGTGTGTAGGTGTCGGCAAGCGTCTTGTTGGTGAACAGCGTACCGGTCGCCGGCACCTTGCCGCCCGGCAGGTAGACCGCCGCCGAGGTCGGCCAGTGCTTGCGGAACAACTCCTGGACCGCGGCGATGGTGGCGTTGGCGCGCTCGACCAGCGGATGACCTTGGCTGGCGTAGAAGATCGCGGGCGCGAGCACATCGGCGAGCCGCATGGTGCCGTAGTCGCGCAGCAGCACCATCCAGGTGTCGAACATGCCGGGCACGCAGGCGGCGAGAAGGCCGGTACCCGGCACCATGTCGAGGCCCTCGCTGCGGTAATGCGCGATGGTGGCGGCGGCCGGCGCCGGGCCTTGGCCGCAGATCACCTCGACCTTGCGCTTGCGCACGTCGTGGACGATGACCGGAACATCGCCGCCCGGGCCGTTGAGATGCGGCTCGACCACCTGCAAGGTGAAGGCGGTCGCGACCGCGGCATCGAAGGCGTTGCCGCCCTTTTCCAGCGTCGCCATGCCGACCGCGGTGGCGATCCAATGGGTCGACGCGACGACGCCGAACGTGCCATCGATCTCGGGCCGGGTGGTGAACGGATTCGGGTTGATGTTTTTCATCGGTCTTTCGCCAAATGGAGGCGACAACTAATCAGCTTTCGCGACCGGGCTCAATCGTCGTCTCGTCATGCCCGGGCTTGTCCCGGGCATCCACGTCTTTCTTTGTTGAGGCGACAAAGACGTGGATGGCCGGGACGAGCCCGGCCATGACGTGGTGATAGAGCTGCAATCAATCGCGATCAAGGCGTCGCCGCGTAGCTCAGTTTCTCGTAGCTGCGATCCTTGAGATACTGATCGAGCCCCCAGCGCTCGACCTGCGCGAGCGTCTCGTCGAATTCCGCGCGCGGCAGCGTCTGATAATAGAACCGCTCGCCACGCCCGAACTTCGAGAAGTCCCATGGGTGGAAGCTCTCGAATTCAGCCGGCACCGCGAGCTTCCACAGCGGCAGATACTTCGCCATATCGGCATCCATGGCCTTCTCGGCGCGCTCGAGCGCGCGCAGATAGCCGCGCACGACGTCCGGCTCGAAGTTGTCCGGAACCCACCACAGCGTTTTGAACGTGTCCTCGATGATCTTGCGCAGCCCCAGCTGCTCGGCCATCGCGATCTGCGGCGGCAGCAGACTCGCGGCCTCGACCTCGCCGTCGAGCAGCGCCTTGAGCCGCGCCCCGAAGCCGCCGGTATTAACCACCTTGATGTTCTCGAGCGGCAGATATTTCTCCAGCCGGTACGGCACGTTGAAGTGGCTGCCGGCGCGCATGCCGACCGACACCGGCACGTCCTTGAGGTCCTCGGGCCGGCGGATGCTCGAGTCCGGGCGCACGAAGATCGCCCACGGCGAGACCCCATAGGCGTCCTGCACCATCTTGCCCATGCCGGCGCTGGCATTGCAGATCGTGCCCCAGACGCAGGCGCCCTGGATCACCTCGCGCTTGTCCTGCGTATAAGGCCGGTCCTGCGGGCGTTGGAAATAGTCGAGGTTCTTCCAGCTCGACTGCGTGCCGCGGAATGTCTTCCAGTCGAGATCGACGTCGAGCCCCTCGGCGGCAAAGAAGCCCTCCTGATGGGCGACGAAGTCGTAGAGCCCCATGCCTTTCGGGGCGACGGTCACTGGTCGCAAGCTTTTCGCCATGGCGTACTCTCCCGGGAGGTTTCGCGATTGTAACACAGTGCGAAACCGTAACGAAATCCCGCGGCCGCCCCGGCGAGACGTCCGAAGACCGGCCAACCAGCGCGGCGCGCGGCGCGGCGCTGACCCGGTTGCGGGCGCCATGCGCGCCACCCGACCGCACCGATCACAATCCCACCAAATTCGAGATATTGCTTGAGAAAATCGGGCTCCGGCAATAGCTTGCGCCCGTTTTGATGCGGGGTCGCGCGCCGATTCGCTCGGCGCATGACGGACTCTCGAGGCTGGAGGCAGACATGCAGCGACGGACATTTCTGCTTGGCGGCGTCGGCGCGCTGGCCGGCGCGTGCTGGCCGCGCCACGCGCAGGCGAACGTACCCAAACCCTATAGCTGGGAGATTTCTCCGCCCCTGAACGGCCGCGAGGCCTATGTCGGCTGGATGGTGGCGAACCGCGGCGAGGAGCCGAGATTCCTGAACCAGCATTGGGCGCGCTACGAGGCGCTGGCGCGCAACAAGGATTTGTTGGACGACCGCAACAAGCGCGCCTTCCTGCTGGTGCCGCGCGAGGAGTTCGTGCTCAAGCAGAACGTCGGGCGCGCCTACGATCATGCCTTCCTCGACATCGGATACGGCGTGACGATCTCGGGGCCGCATGTGGTGAGCCGCATGACCTCGACCATCGACGTGAAGCTCGGCGAGAAGGTGTTGGAGATCGGCACCGGCTCAGGCTATCAGTCGGCCTATCTGGCCAACCTCACCGACAAGGTCTGGACGATCGAGATCATCAAGCCGCTCGCCGACCGCACGCGCGGCAACTACGACGCGCTCATCGGGCGCGGCTATACCGAGTACAAATCGATCGCCAGCAAGAACGCCGACGGCTATTACGGGTGGGAAGACGCCGCCCCGTTCGACAAGATCATCGTCACCTGCGGCATCGATCACATTCCGCCGCCGCTGCTGCAGCAGCTCAAGGCCGGCGGCGTCATGGTGATCCCAGTCGGCCCGCCCGGCGCCCAGCGCCTGCTCAAGGTGGTGAAGGAGCAGGCGGCCGACGGCAATTTCCAGATCGCGCGATCGGATATCTATGGCGGCAGGACCGTGCCGTTCGTGCCGTTCACCAAGCTCGAAGGCGACGCGATCAAGGGCACCCACAACAATCCGAAATGAGCGCAGGTCAGCTCGACCATTGCGCCGCAATGGCCTCGAGCACCGCCAAGGCGTCGGCGGTGCCGTCGGCCTGGCCCTTCTCGAAGTCTTGTTCGGTCCGCCCCATGGTATTGGTGACCTGCGCCAGGCAGAGAATCGCGACATCGGCGGCACGCGCGAACGCATAGAGCGCGGCGGCTTCCATCTCGACCGCAAGCACGCCTCTGGATCGCGCCCATTCGATCCCCGCGGCGGTCTCGCGAAACGGCGCATCGGTCGTCCAGCTCGCGCCCACGACGGCATGAAGTCCCTTCGCTTCGAGCGCGGCGCTCGCCATCGCCACCAGACGCGGGTCCGCTTCGGCAAATTCCGCGGCGGCCGCGTAGTGGTAACTGGTCCCCTCATCGCGCAGCGCCCGGTCGATGACGACGAAATACGGCGGCCGCCCCGCCGGTACGATCTGACCCGCCGAGGTGAGGCTCACCAGCAACCGGCAGCCGCTGGCAAACAGTTCTTCCGCGATCAAGACGGCGAACGGCGCGCCCACCGCGCAGCCGACAATGCCGGCGATCCGGCTCCCCAGCGCGAACGTGTCGAGCTGGGTGTGATAGCAGGGCCAGCCCTCGAACGGCTGCGCCCGACCTGCGTCCCTGAGCTTGCGAACGATGTCGCCGTCAGGATCGAGGATGCAGACGCCCGGCACGTCGACGGCGGGGAGGCGCTTTTGCCGCCGCGCCTCGCGCAGCAGCGCTTTCGGCGCGAACACCGTCGGCGCGGAGGGGTCCTTGTTGTCGAGAATGGGAGGCTTTGCCACGTTCGCCATATCGCCAGGTGTCACGCGTCTTGGAAAGCCGGCCGCCGGAAGATCGCGGCATAGTGATAGGGCGGCACGTCGATGACCTAGCCGGCCCCAAGGACGACATATTTTAATGTGTCGTCGTCCGGCCTCACTGCCACGATCCGATGATTCGATGACACTGCGCGTTCGAGAGACTTTCCCGTGAAGAACCAAATGGTTGAACCCGCCGTCGAGGGGGCTCGATGAGCCTGGCCCAGCCGGCCCCACCCCGCTTCGATCTCGATCTTCGGCCCTCGCCCGCCCTCTATCTGGCGGTCGGCTTGGAGGCCGGCGCCGTGATCGCGCTGCAGATTTGCATCATGCGCATCTTCCAGGTCGGAAGCTGGGCCCATTTCGGCTCGCTCGTGGTCAGCCTCGCGATGCTGGGCTTCGGCCTGACCAGCGCGGTGATGTGCATTCGCAAGGACTGGTTCGATCGGCACTGGCAGGGCGTGGCGGCGGCTTCGCTGCTGCTGTTCGGCCCGCTCACCGTCGCGTCGAATCTCCTTGCGCAACAGATTCCGTTCAATGCCATCTTTCTGATCTCCGATCCGATGCAGAAGTGGCGGCTGTTCGGAAATTTCATGCTCTACATGCTGCCGTTCCTGGCCGGCGCGCTGTTTCTCGGCACCGTGTTCCTCAAGGCCAACAGGATATTCGGCCGCGTCTACTTCGCCGATCTCTCCGGCGCGGGCTTGTGCGGCCTCGCCTTTCTGGTGGCGATGTATGTCTCGGCGCCCGACAATCTCATCGTGGTGCCGCTCCTGCTTTGGCTCGCGGGCAGCGTGCTCTGGTTCTGGGCGCTCGCGGATCGGCGCGGCATGCTTTGGGTTGCGGGCGTGGCGGCGGCGTCGATCGTGGCGCATTTCGCGCTGCCGCCGCTGCTCGACATCCCCAAGCTCGCAGTGTCCGATTACAAGGGCGTGTCCTATGCGCGGAAATTTCCGGACAGCCTGCGCGTCTACGAGAGCGCGTCGCCGTTCGGCTATCTCGAGGTCTATTCCAGCTCCTATCTGCACTTCGCGCCCGGGCTCTCCGACAATGCGGCGTTCAACCTGCCGAAGATGCCGGCGAACGCCTATCTCGGCATGTATATCGACGGCGAGGGACCGAGCGGCATCATCCGCGACCTGCCGGCCGACCAGACCGCCTACTACCGCTTCCTGCCGATGGTCTATCCCTACCTGATCAAGGAAGCGCCCGAGACTTTCGTGGTCCAGTTCGGCGGCGGCATCTCGACCTCGGTCGCGTTGCACAGCAAATCCAAGAGCGTCACGGTGGCGGAGGGAAATCCGGCGGTGCTGCACGCCTTCCGCACCGACAAAGGACTGCGCGATTTCACCGGCGACGTCCTCAACAATCCCAAGGTGCGGGTCATCGACTACGACGGCCGGCTCTATCTCGCCTACACCAAGGATCGTTACGACGTCATCGATCTCAGTCTCGCCGACTCGGCGGGCCTGTCGAACCCGGGCGGCTTCGCCATCGTCGAGAAATTCTCCTACACGCGCGAGGCCATGAAGAGCTACATGCGCGCGCTCAAGGACGGCGGCGTTCTCTCGGTGACCCTGTGGAACAAGGAAGAGCCGCCGAAATCGGTGCTCAAGCTCTACACCACCATGGCGGCGGCGGCGCGCGAGGTCGACGACGGCGACATCGCCAATCGGTTTTTCGTCGTGGCGAGCTACCTCTCGACCGCCACCGTGCTCTACAAGCGCGGCGGCTTCAGCGCCGACGAGGTCGCCAAGCTGCGCGAGCATACGCGCGGCATGTCGTTCGACGAGATCTATTCTCCGGGCTTCGAATACGACCAGAGCCAGACCGCCGACGTGCTCGAGGGTTACCAGGCGCAGGTCTTTTCCGAGCCCGACGGCCTCAAGGACAACGACCTGACGGCGCCCGCCGAACCGTCCGGCGGCGAGAAAGAGGCATCGACGCCCGAGAAGCCGGCGTCCTCGGTCGTTCCGGCAACCACCATGGGCCAGTTGGCCTGGCACTTCCTCGTGCGCGGAGGCTTCGAGGATATCGCCGACCGCTACGTCTTCGACACGCGCATGCTGACCAACAACCGGCCGTATTTCGCGGCCTACGTCAAACCCGGCGATCTGCCGCGCACCACCGACCGGCTGGAGCTGTTCCAGGACGAATGGGGTTACCTGCTGCTGTGGGCGACGCTTGCGATTGCATGCCTGGCCGCGACATCGCTGGTGCTGCTGCCGCTGATATTCGGGTGGCGCACGATCTTCAGCCACAACCCGGGAAAATTCCGCACCATCGTGTATTTCGCCTGCCTGGGCGCGGGCTACATCATGGTCGAGGTCGGGCTGATCTCCGAATTCATCCTGGCCTTGAGCAACGCCACCGTGTCGGCCTCGGTGCTGATCACCGGAATGCTGGTGTTCTCCGGCCTCGGCAGCTTCGTGTCGGAACGCTACCTCGACCGCGTCCGCACGGTGATGCCGAAGATATTCATCGCGATCAGCGCGCTGCTCATCGGCTACGGGTTTTTCCTCGACCGCGTGCTCGACCTGATCGGCACCCTGCCCTATGCGCTGCGCCTGATCTGCTGCTTTGCGCTGATCTTCCCGCCCGCCTTTCTCATGGGCTTCCCCATGCCCACGGCCATGACCACGCTGGCGCGGCTCGGCAAGGACCACATGTTCCTGTGGGCCTGGGGCATCAACGGCTGCTTCTCGGTGATCGGCGCGGCCATCGTTCCGATCGTCTCGACGTCGTTCGGCTTGACCGCGGTGCTGATGGTCGCCGGCGGCGCCTACCTGGTGGCCATCCCCGCCTTCTTCGCGGTGCTGTTGCCGCTTAGACGTTCTTCGGTGTCGCATGAGACCGCGGCCGTTGCGGCGACTTAGTTTTGGTTTCATCGTCGTCGCCGCGCTGGCGCTGCAAGCCGCGATAACGGCCGCCTTCGCCCAAGCACCGAAACGGGAGCTTGCGCCGTTGTCGTCACCCAAGATCGCGCTCGTGGCGTTCGAGAATTCGCCGTTCCCCTATCGCGGCGAAGTCCCGGAGAAGAACAAACCGTTCATCGACGTGATTGAGGGCGACCGGCTCGGCCACACCTCGCCGCGCGGCGGCATCTATTGGGAAGACCAGACCTACAGCGATCGCCGGGCGCTGCTCTACATCCCGCGCGGATTTGATCCTCGGCGGCCCGCGCTGGTGGTGGTTTTCTTCCACGGCAACGAAGCCACGCTCACGCGCGACGTCCGCAATCGCCAGGAGGTGCCGCGGCAACTCGCCGAATCCGGGCTCAACGCCGTGTTGGTGGCGCCGCAATTCGCCGTCAACGCCCTCGACTCCAGCGCCGGGCGATTTTGGGAACCGGGCGTGTTCCCGCAGTTTCTCAACGAGGCGAGCGAGCGGCTCACCCAGCTCTACGGCGATGAGCGTGCGCGAGGCGCCTTCTACGGCGCTCCGGTCGTGTTCGTCGCCTATAGCGGCGGCTACAATCCGGTGGCGTTCATCCTGCATTCCGGCAGGGTCGATGATCGCGTGCGCGGGATCATCCTGCTCGACGGCTTGTTCGCCGAGATGGAGAAGTTCGCCGACTGGCTCGCGCGCCGGCCGCCTGCCTTTTTCGTCAGCGCCTTCGGCAAGGTGGCGCGCGACGAGAACGCCGTGCTGCAACGCATGTTGACCGAGCGCGGCGTGCGCTTTCAAACCACGCTGCCGGGAAGCCTCGCGCGCGGCAGCGTGTCCTTCATCGCCGCCAACGACGAGATCAAGCACGTCGATTTCATGACACGGGCTTGGGTCGACGACCCGCTCAAGCTGCTGCTGCGCAGGATCGCCGGGTTCTCGCGTGGGGCCGGCGTTCCGACCGGTTCCGTGCCGAAGAAGAAATAGGCTTCCGCGTCATTGTCCGCGCAGCACCTGCCCGCGCCGGTGTATAGCGTTTTCGAAGGCCTGCCCCGGACTTGATCCGGGTGGGAACGAGTTCGCCGCGGAACGCGTCAAACGCAACAACGCGAGCGACGCGCGTTAAGCCTCGATTAAGCGTGATGCGAGCTTTTTTTAGGTTCCCCGGCGCCGCGCGTCCTCAAAACAGGCGGGATCCTGCCCATTGCCGCGCCGGCGGATGCCAATTTGTAAATGAGTTCGCGGGATAACCGGGGCGGCGTCGGCGGGGCACAAGACCTCGGCCTTGGAGATGGGGCACACTGATGCTGCTTCGCAGCATTCGATCGCAACTGCTCGGGTTGGTGCTCGCCACTGTCGTCCCGTTCACGGCTTTGATCGGGTTCGGCGTTTGGAAGGAGTGGCAGAGCGACCAGGCCGCGGCGATCGCGCGCGCCGTCAACGAGGCGCGGCTGCTGGCGGCCCAGGTCGACGACCACATCGGCAATCTCGAGAACCTGCTGATCGGGCTCAGCCGGGCGGTCTCCACCAACCCGGCCGACGCCAAGGCGAACGACCTGCTGCTGCGTCAAGTCAAGGCCGAGCTGCCCAAATACATCAGCAACGTCCTGCTGTTTGCGCCCGACGGCACCAATATCGGAAGCGGGTCGGACGAGAACGTACGGCCCCCTATCAGTGATCGCGAATATTTTCGGCAGGTCTTGGCAGGTCAACGCCTGGTCATCGGCGACGTCATCCGCGGCCGCCAGAGCAAGCAGTTGGTCGTCAGCATTGCGCGCCCGGTCGAGGATCGAGCGGGTCGATTGCGAGCCGTCCTGGTGGTCGGCACCATCCTCGAGCATTTCCAGGACGCGCTGAGGGTCAAGGAGTTGCCCCCCGGGAGCGTGGTCACGATCGTCAACCAGAAGGGAATCGTGATTGCGCGAAGCGTCGATGGCCCGAATTGGATCGCCCGCGACATCAGCAAGTCGGAGCAGGTCAGGCGGCACCTGGCCGCGAAGGACATCAGCGAAGTCGTGATCTGGCCCGACGGCGTCGAGCGGATCACCGGCTCAGCGACCGCTTACGCAGCACCCTGGCTGGTGTCGGTCGGGTTGCCCACGGACATCGCGTTCGAAGCCGTCGTCCGGCGCTTGGGCTGGGCCGCGCTGTTCATCACCGGCGCGCTGCTGGCGGCCTTCGCCATCGCCTGGATGCTGTCGGGCCGCATCGTTCGCCCGCTGCGGCAGCTCGGCAAGGATGCATCGGTGCTCGCAGCAGGCGAGCTCAGCCATCGCAGCGCGGTCGATACCCGCGACGAGGTCGGAGCTCTCGCCGACAACTTCAATCGGATGGCGGAGGCGCTCGAACGCCGCCAGGAAGAGGCTCGCGCCGCCGCCGACGAAGTGCGAAAAGCCAAGGACACGCTGGCGGCCGTGATCGACGCCTCGCCGGTTGCCATCGTCTGCTCCAGCCGCGAGCGGCGCATCGTGATTTGGAACCGCGGCGCCGAGCGGATGTTCGGCTATGCCCCCGAGGAGGCGCTCGGCCGATCCTTTGTTCTCGTGCCACCCGAAGGAAAGGCGGAGTCGCAGGCGCTGTTCGAGCGCGCCTTCAAGGGCGAGACGATCCGCGACGTGGAGTTGAAGCGGATGCGCAAGGACGGCGTCCGCATCGACGTCAGGCTCACCGCCGCTCCGATGCACAATCTCGACGGCACGGTGCGGAACGTCGCGTGGGCCTATGAGGACATCACCGACCGCAAGAAGGCGGAAGAGCAGTTGCGGCGACTCGCCCACTACGACCAGCTGACCGGCCTGCCCAATCGGCTGTCGTTGCAGAAGGAGTTGGGGCGGCTCCTTTCCGGCGACAAGCGCAACCGGCCGACCTCCATTGCGCTGTTCGACCTCGACGGCTTCAAGGACGTGAACGACACGCTCGGCCACTCGACCGGCGACGAGCTGCTCATCGAGGTCGGTCAGCGCCTGATCAACGTCGCCGAAGTCCGCAGTGAAGTGGGTCTGGTGTGCCGGCTGGGCGGCGACGAGTTCGTCGTGATCATCCCCGGCTGCGGGGATCCGCGGGTGGTTGCCGAAATCGTCGAGTCGATCCTCAAGCGGCTGGCGGAGCCTTTCACCATCAACGACCACGTTCTCCACATTGGCGCCAGCGCCGGCGTCGCCATCACGCCCAATGACGGCGCCAACGTCGACGAATTGATCGCCAATGCCGACCTCGCGCTCTACCAGGCGAAATCCGACGGCGGCCGTATTTATCGCTTCTTCTTGCCGGTGCTGCGCGCGCAGGCGCAGGCCCGGCGCGGGCTCGATCTCGAGCTCAGGCGCGCCTTCGCCGAGAACGAGTTCGATCTCTATTTCCAGCCGCAGATCAGGCTCGTGGACGAGGCGGTGGTCGGCGCCGAAGCGCTGCTACGCTGGCGGCATCCGGTGCGCGGCATCCTGGCGCCAGGCGCCTTCATCGACACGCTCGCCGAAAGCGCACTCGCGGCCGAGGTCGGCCGCTGGATCATCAGAACGGCGTGCGAAAAAGCCGCATCATGGCGGGCGATGGGACTTCCGCTCAGCCGGGTCGCCGTCAACCTGTTCCCCAATCAGGCCCGCGACGACGCGTTGCCGAAGGACGTCGAGGAGGCGCTCGCGGCAACCGGCCTGCCGGCCGAGGCGCTCGAGCTCGAGATCACCGAATACGCGGCCTTCAACTACGAGGATCCGACCGGGCCGCTGCTGAAGCTGCAGGAAAAAGGCGTCAGGCTCGCCTTCGACGATTTCGGCACCGGCTATGCTTCGCTCAACTACCTGACCCGCTTCCCGGTCTCGCGCATCAAGATCGACCGCAGCTTCGTCGGCAAAATCACCGAAAATGCCGAGGACGCCGCCATCGTCCGCTCGCTCATTGCCATGGCGCACAATCTCGAGCTCGAAGTGATCGCCGAGGGGGTGGAGACCCATGCGCAAGCGGCGTTCCTGCTGAACGAGCGGTGCCAGGAAGCGCAGGGCTTTCTCTATTCCAAGCCGCTGCCGGCGCAGGATTTCGAAGCCTATCTGCGGACCAAGCGGCTGGCGCTGCAGATCGACAAGCTCGACAAGCGGCTCAGCCGCAACCGCAATGTTCAACGGCGATCGGGAAGAACCTTGGCCCGCCGCCGGTTTCCCAGATCGTAATCATCCAGCCCTAACTACTCGTCCAGCGCGCTGCGCCGCCCGCTCCCCAGCCCTCGCATGAAGCGGTGGCGGATCAGGGCGGGGTCGCGTACCGTCTGGCCGACGCCGGGCTGGCTGTCGATCTTCGCGGCGATGAAAGCCGGCCCACCTTCGTCGAAGCGCCGATCCATGAGCTCATCGAAGTGCGCCTCGTCGCGCACCCATTGACTGTTCTCGATCCCGGCGCCGCGGGCGACCGCCACGATGTCGGTGTTCCTTCCGGTCGCCGTCGTCTGCTTTCCGGTAATCTGATAGATGCCGTTGTCCATGATGACGATGGTCAGGTTGCGCGGCCTGAGCGTTCCAATGGTGGTGAGGCAGCCGAGCGCCATCAAGATCGAGCCGTCGCCTTCGAGCGCGATCACGCCGCGCTCCGGTTGGGCGAGCGCGACACCGAGCGCGATCGGGCAGGCCAGTCCCATGCTGCCCAGCATGTAGAAATTCTGCGGCCGATGACCGGCGGCGTAGAGATCGAAATTGGTGTTGCCGATGCCCGCGACCACGGCTTCCGCGCGGGTGAGCTTGTTCACCAGCCGTTTGGACAGGTCGGCCCGGTTGAGCACTTTCGGCGCTTGCTCGCTGGGCGCAGCAGCAGATTGGGCCACGGTCGGAATTCCTTGCAGATCAGTTTTTCGCCAGTTTTGCGTTTGCGGCCGGATTTCCGCCCGTCAGCAGCGGCGACAGGATGAAGGCAACCGGGCTTTGCGTGGTGAAAGCCTGCTTGATCGACTTGTCGACGATGAACGGCATGGTCGCTTCGTCGGTGAGCGTATGGTGCGTGATCCCCAGTGCGTCGAGCACCGGCCGCATGGTGCGAGCAACGAGCGTTTGCCCGATGTTGAACTCGCCCATGGTGCCCCGCTCCGAGACGACGAGGATCGCCGGGATCTGAGACGGCACGATCAGCGACGCGAGCGCGTTGGGAATGAGCGCAAAGCCCGAGGTCTGCATCATCACCACGCCGCGCAAGCCGCCCATATAGGCGCCGGCGAGCGTGCCGATCGCCTCGTCCTCGCGGGTCGCGCAGACCGGCATGAAGTAGTTGTCGGCCGTTGCACCCGTAATCAGCGGGGTGAGCACGTTATCGGGGACGTAGGTCACGAGCCTGACGTCGTTGTCCTTCAGCGCGTGGAGAAAGGTGTCCGCCCAACTCATTCGACTAGCCTCATTCGCGCGCCGCCCTCGGCCGCTCGACGCGGTGAGATAAAGAGTCACGCCGTCGACCCCTACCCCATCTGCGACCCGGTTGCAAAGATGCAAGAGAATGCGAGGATGTGTGTCGCCGCGCGCGGCCAACAAGCCTGGAGGCGTCATGATGCGCAGTCGGACCATATCCGCCCTCATCGGCGTAATCGGCCTGCTTGCTGCATCCGGACCTGCGGTTGCGCAGAGCTATCCCACCCGCCCGATCACCCTGGTGGTTCCGTTCGCGCCCGGCGGCAGCGCCAGCACCGCGGCGCGCAGCGTCGCCGACAAGATGAGCGAGACGCTCGGCCAGCAGATCGTCATCGACAACCGCGGCGGCGCCGGCGGCACGGTCGCGACCCGCTCGGTCGCGAAAGCCGCGCCCGACGGCTACACATTGCTGGTGGTGACCAGCGCGACGGTCGGGACGTCGCCCAGCCTGTTGCAAAACGTCGGCTACGATCCGCGCAAGGATTTCGACCCGATCGGCATCATCGCCGCGACCCCGAACTTGATCGCGGTGCATCCGAGCTTTCCCGCCCGCTCGCTCGCCGATCTGATCAAGATCGGCAAGGAAGCGGCAACGCCGATCCCCTACGGGTCGCCCGGCGTCGGCACTCTCAATCATCTCACGGTCGAGCTGCTCGCCTATCGGACCGGGATGAAGCTCGCGCATGTTCCCTACAAGGGCGCCGGACCAGCGCTCAACGACCTGCTCGGCGGCCATATCGGCGTGCTGATCAGCGCGATCCCGAACGCGCATAGCCACATCATCGCCGGCACGATCCATGCGCTCGCGGTGACGGGCGCCAAGCGGGCCCCGCTCCTTCCCGACGTGTCGACATTTGCGGAAGCCGGACTTCCCGGCTACGACGTGCCGCTGCGGTGGGGGCTCGCCGCGCCGGCCGGCACGCCGCGCCCGATCATCGAAAAGCTCAGCCAGGCGCTCAACGGCGCGCTCGCCACCGACGACGTGCGCCACCGGCTCGCCGTCGAGGGCGCCGCGCCGCAGCCGGGCACGCCGGAGGACTACGCCGCCATCATCGACCGCGAGGTCACCATGTGGTCGAATCTCGTGAAGGCGGTCGGCATCAAGCCCGAGTGAGAGGTCCAGCCATGGGCGCCAGAACCCAACGACACAGAACGATTTTGGCGATTGCGCTCATCGCAGCGCTAGCCGCCGCGGCATCGCCCGCGGCCGCCCAGCAATATCCGACCCGGCCGATCACGCTGGTCGTGCCGTTCCCGCCCGGCGGCAGCGCCACCATCATCGCGCGGATCATCGCGGACAAGCTCAGCGACGCGCTCGGCCAGCAGATCGTCGTGGACAACCGCGGCGGAGCGGGCGGATCGATCGCCGCCCGCCAGGTCGCCAAGAGCGCGCCCGACGGCTACACCATCCTGCTCGCCTTCACTGGAACGCTGGCCGTCAGTCCGACCATTTTCCCGAATGTCGGCTACGATCCACGCAAGGATTTCGCCGGCATCGGCCTCATCGGCATGGCGCCGAGCGTGTTCGCGGTGCACCCGTCGGTACCCGCCCAATCGGTCGCCGACCTGATCAAGATCGCCAAAGCGTCGCCGGGCAAGATCCAGTACGGCTCGCCCGGCATCGGCACGACCAATCACCTGGCGGGGGAACTGCTCGCATCCATGGCCGACGTCAAGATCACCCATATTCCCTACAAGGGCACGGGTCCGGCCATAACCGATCTCATGGGCGGTCATATCTCCATGATGTTCGCTCCGATCCCCGCCGCGCACGGCAATGTCTCGACCGGAATGCTGCGCGCGCTCGGCGTCACCAGCCTGAAGCGCTCGCGCCTTTTGCCTGATATACCGACCGTCGCCGAAGCCGGCCTGCCCGGCTTCGAGGTGGTGCAACGGTCCACGCTGCTGGCGCCGGCGGGCACGCCGCGAATGGTCATCGAGCGGCTGAACAAGGAGCTCAACGCCGTGCTCGCCACCGACGAGGTGAAGAAACGGCTTGCGCTCGAAGGCGCCGAGCCGATCCCGGGCGCGCCGGAAGCCTATGCGGCCGATATCGACCGCGAGGAGGCGAGGTGGTCGAAGCTCGTGAATGCGCTCGGGCTGAAGGGCGAATGAAGGGGCGAGCGGCGATGTCGGGTTGCATGAGAAGCGTTCTCATTGCCGCGGTGGCGGTGCTGGTCGCGATCTGTGCCGCGCCGGGCTCGGCAACGGCCCAGGCCTATCCGAACCGCCCGATCACGTTGGTCATTCCGCTGCCGCCCGGCGGCACCAACGACATCATGGCGCGCGCCGTCGCCGACCGGCTCAGCTCCTCGCTCGGCCAGCAGGTGGTGGTCGAAAACCGCCCGTCCGGCGGCAGCGGCACGGTCGGCACCCGCCAGGTCGCGAAAAGCGCGCCCGACGGTTACACGCTGCTGCTCGGCTATACGTCCAACCTGGCGACCGCTCCCAGCATGTATCGCAACTTGGGTTACGACCCGCGCAAGGATTTCGCGCCGATCGGCCTGATCGCCTCGGCGCCCGCGCTTCTGCTGGTGCATCCGACCGTCCCGGTCCGCAACGTCGCCGAGCTGATCGCCATGATGAAGAGCTCGAGCGAGCCGTTCCAGGTCGGCGTACCCGGCACCGGCACGGTCAATCATCTGGCCGCCGAGCTGTTCGCGCAGCAGGCCGGCGTGAAGGTGCAGCCGATCCCCTACAAGGGCTCGAACCCGTTGACCACCGATCTGATCGGCGGCCACGTCAAGGTCGGCTTCAATCCGATCCCGGTCTCGCGCGCGGCGCTCGAAAGCGGGCAGATCCGTGCGCTGGCCGGAACGTCTCTGCGTCGCTCCACGCACTTTCCGGACCTCCCGACGGTCGCGGAATCGGGCCTGCCGGGCTTCGATGCGGTCCTGAACTACGGGATCGTCGCGCCCGCGGGCACGCCGCGGCCGATCATCGAGCGGCTCAACAAGGAGCTGCGGGCGGCGCTCGCCAGCGAGGAGGTGCGCAAGCGGCTCATCCAGGAAGGCGCCGAGCCGCGGCCCATCACGCCCGAGGAGCACGCCGCCATCATCGATGCGGAGGAAACCAAGTGGTCGGCGCTGATCAAGTCGATCGGGTTGAAGGTGGAGTGAGGAACGTCCCGATGCGGAGACTTGTATCGAGGCTCGCGCTGCCGGCGATCGCGCTGATCGCCGCGTGCCTCGCGGCGCCGGCCGCCGCGCAAGACTATCCGACCCGCCCGATCACACTGATCGTCCCCTATGCGGCGGGCGGTGGCAACGACGTCATGGCGCGAACCGTTGCCGACAAGATGAGCAGGACGCTCGGACACCAGATCGTGGTGGACAACCGGCCCGGCGCCGGCGGCAACATCGCCACCCGCCAGGTCGCGAAGGCGGCCCCCGACGGCTACACGCTCGTGATCGGCGGGACCGGGACGCTTGCGGTCAATCCGACGCTCTATGCGAATGCCGGCTACGACCCGCGCAAGGACTTTGCGCCCGTCGGCCTGATCGGTGAGAGCGCGCTCGTCGTGCTCGTGCACCCGTCACTGCCCGCGCGCTCCATCCGCGAGCTGATCGATCTTGCGAAGAAAGAGCCCGGCAAGCTCAACTACGCTTCGGCCGGCGTCGGCAGCGGCATCCATCTGGGCTGGATATTGTTCGAGCTCATGGCCGACATCAAGCTCACCCACGTTCCCTACCGGGGAACCGGCCCGGCGCTGACCGATCTCATCGGCGGTCACGTCGCGATGTACATGTCGTCATTGCCGTCGGCGATCGGGATCGTGAGAGATGGCAAGGTGCGGGCGCTCGCGGTAACCGGCTCGAAGCGCTCGGCCGCCTTCCCGGACCTTCCGACCGTCGCGGAAGCGGGTCTTCCGGGCTTCGAGGTCGTGCTCCAGTATGGCATCGTGGCGCCCGCCGGCACCCCGCGCCCGATCATCGACAAGCTCAACGCGGCGCTGCGCGAGGCGCTGGCTGCACCCGACACGATCGAGCGCATGGCCAAGGACGGAACCGAGCCGCGGCCGTCGACGCCCGAGCAATACGCCGCCGACATCGACCGCGAGGAAACCAAATGGTCGGCGGTCGTGAAGAAGTCAGGCGCCAAGGCGGAGTAGACATGGACGCAGCAGTCGAGACCAAAACCGAGACCGGCTGGCAGCACGATCTGTACGATCTGCTGCGGCGGAGCGGCATCACGCAATTCGCCTATGTGCCCGATGCCGGCCACTCGATCCTCATCGATCGCTCGCTTGCCGATCCGGATGTGCATTCGATCGCGCTGACCACCGAGGAGGAAGGCGTGGCGCTGATCGCCGGCGCCGATCTCGGCGGCGCGCGCGGCGTGCTGCTGATGCAGTCGAGCGGGGTCGGCAACTGCATCAACATGCTCTCGCTGATCAAGGGCGCGCGCTTCCCGTTCCTGACCTTGGTGAGCATGCGGGGCGATTTCGGCGAGGGCAACCCATGGCAGTTTCCCATGGGCCAGGCGACGCAGCCCGTGCTGGAGGCCATGGACGTCATCTGCCTGCGGGCCGAGCGCCCCGAGGACGTGATCGCGACGGTGAGCGCGGCGCTCACCATGGTGTTCAAGAGCGGGAAGGCAGTCGCGGTCCTGCTCACGCAAAGGTTGATCGGCGCCAAGCCGTTCTGAGGTGATTGTCATGCCCCTCCCCAAGGTCAAATCAGGCTTGGCGGCAGCCGCCGCGCCCGGCTTTGTGCTCGAGCGCAGCGAAGTGGTGCCGGCGCTGATCGGCCGTCACGAAGATTTCTTGTTCATCGCCGGGCTCGGCGGCTCGGCACGCGACGTCGGCGCGGTGACCGGCGACGGCGCCCATGTCTACTCGCTCGGCGGCGCCATGGGGGCGGCCTGCATGATCGGGCTCGGCTTGGCGCTGGCGCGCCCCGACAAGCGCGTCCTGGTCGTCACCGGCGACGGCGAGCTCCTCATGAATGTCGGCGCGCTCGCCGCCATCGCGGTGATGAACCCGCCCAACCTCTCGATCCTGTGCGTCGACAACGGCCACTACGGCGAGACCGGCTGGCAGAAGAGTCATACCAGCTTGGGCGTCGATCTCGAGAAGATGGCGGTCGGCGCCGGCATCAAGCGCACACGTACGGTCGCGGCCGAGGGCGACATCGCCGACGGCGCGCGCCTGTTGCGCGAGGGAAACGGCACCAGCTTCGTCGTGGCTCGCGTGAAGCCGACCGAACCCGCCGACTTCAGGCGCAACTTCGACGCCTCGCTTTGCCGCGATCGCTTCCGCGCCGCGTTGCAGCGACCATAGGAACTCGGCGAGGCGGCGGAGTGAACCTCCAGCAAGCGTTGTTCTCTCCGCGCTCGGTCGCGGTCGTCGGCCAGTCGGACGACGCCAGCAAGACCGCCGGACGGCCGCTAAAATTCCTGCGGCAGATGGGCTATGCGGGCCGCATCTACCCGATCAATCCTCGACGCGAGACGGTGCTGGGCGAGCGCGCTTGGCCATCGCTCGCGGCGCTGCCCGAGCCGCCTGACCACGTCTACGTGGTGACGCCGACCGAGGCCGCCGTTGCCGCCATCGAGGAATGCGGGCGGCTCGGCGTCAAGGTGGTGAGCGTGCTGGCCGACGGATTCGCCGAGGCCGGCGCCGCCGGCGTGGCGCGGGAGACGCGGCTGCGCGATGTGTGCGCGCGCAGCGGGCTGCGCATCGTCGGGCCCTCGAGCCTCGGCGTGGTCGACCTGCGCAGCAAGGCGATGCTGACCGCGAACGCCGCCTTCGATGAGAAGGATTTGCCGGTCGGCCGCATCTTCGCCGCCTCCCACTCGGGCAGCCTGATCGGCTCGCTGCTCACCCGCGGCAAGGCGCGCGGCATCGGCTTCGCGGGCTTCGTTTCGGTCGGCAACGAGGTCGATCTTTCGCTCGGCGAAATCTGCGAGGCGACGCTCGATGACCCCGACATCGACGGCTACATGCTGTTCCTCGAGACCATGCGCCATGCCGCGAGCCTGCGGCGCTTTGCGCTCGCGGCGGCGGTACGGGGCAAGCCGGTGCTGGCCTACAAGCTCGGCCGCTCGGCGGCGGCGCGCGAGCTTGCGGTGTCCCATACCGGCGCGCTCGCCGGCGAGGACGACGTCGCCGATGTGTTTCTCAGCGAGTGCGGCATCGCCCGGGTCGATACCCTCGATGCGCTGATCGAAGGCCTGCCGCTGCTCGCCCGCGTGCCGATTCCGGCGCGCGGCGCGCGGCGGAAACGCGTGGGCGTGGTGACGACGACGGCGGGCGGCGCCACCATGGTGGTCGATCCGCTGGCGAGCCGCGGCGTCACCATCGAGCCGGCAAGCGCCGCGACGCTCGCGCGCCTCGCCACAGCCGGCATCGAGGTCAAGCCGGCGCGGCTCGTCGATCTCACCGTTGCGGGGGCGCGCTACGACACCATGAAAGTCGCGCTCGACATTCTGCTGGCCGCGCCGGAATTCGACCTGGTGCTCGCGGTCGTCGGCTCGTCGGCGCGGGCGCAACCGGAAACGACCGTGCGACCGATCATCGACAGCGCCGGTGCGGGCAAGCCGCTGGCGGCGTTCCTGGCCCCGGAGGCGCCGGAGGCGTTGGCGGCGCTGAGCCGGGCGGGCGTGCCGAATTTCCACACGCCGGAGGCCTGCGCCGACGCGATCGCGGCGGCGCTGTCGCGGCGCGCGCCGCGATTGATAGTTACGCACTCTGTGTCGCCAGTCGCGTGCGGCGGGCGCATCCTCGACGAGCTCGAGGCGGGCGCGCTGGTCGATCGCCTCGGCATTGCGTGGGCGCCGTCGATCGCGCTCGACACCGGCGTCGCGGCGGCCCCCGCCCTGCCGTTTGCCTATCCGGTGGCGGTCAAGGTGCTGTCCGCCGAGATCGCCCACAAGACCGACGTCAGCGGGGTCGTGCTCGGCGTCGCCAATGGTGACGCTCTCATGGCGGCGGTCCGAAAAATTTGTGCGGCCGTCGCCGAACATCGACCCGAGGAACGCGTCGCTCGCGTGCTGGTGCAGCCGATGGTTACGGGCGTCGGCGAGGTCCTGGTCGGCTATCGCATCGACCGCGACGTCGGACCGCTGGTGATGGTGGCGATGGGCGGCGTGCTGACCGAGATCGCGCGCGACCGCAGCCTGCGGCTCGCGCCGGTCGATGTCGCAACCGCACGTGAGATGCTCGGCGAGTTGCGCGGCCTGCCGCTGCTGTCGGGCTATCGCGGCCGGCCGGCCGGCGACCTCGGCGCACTGGCGCAAGCGATCGTCGCACTCTCTCAGCTTGCGAATGAGCCCACCATCGCGGAGACGGAGATCAACCCGCTGATCGTGCGCCCTGCCGGCGCGGGCGTTGTGGCGGTCGATGCGCTGGTGAAGCTCGTGGGATAAGTTTTAGGCTTGGCCGTAAAGGCTGCCGAGCGCGATTGAGCCAGTTATGGTTATTCGGCAAGAATAAGTATAACGGCTCACTTGAGAGGAAGCTCATGTCCCACGCCGAAACCCTGCAGACGCTCCATCCGGCCGCCGGCGCGACCGAGGCCATCGTCGATTTCGTGAGCGCTTTGCGCCACGCCGCGCTCACCGACGAGGTCCGCCACTACGCCAGGCGCCACTTGCTCGACACCGTGGGCGTCATGATCGCGGGCGCCGGCGGCGAGGTCGCAACCCGCGCCGAGGCGATGCTGGCTGCAGTGCGCCCGGCCGGCACCATTCCGGTGCCCGGCCGCGCGCGGCGCGCCGATCTCATCGACGCCGCCTTCCTCGGCGGCACCGCCGCCCATGGCATCGAGCTCGACGACGGCTACCGGCAGGGTTCGGTGCATCCCGGTTGCGTGGTGGTGCCGGCGGTGCTGGCGCTCGGCTACGACCGCCGCATCACCGGGAAGGCGCTGATCGAGGCGGTCGTCGCCGGCTATGAGGCGGACATCGCCATCGGTCGCGCCTGCCATCCCGACCTGCGCCAGCGCGGCTTCCATCCGGCCGCCGCGGTCGGCGTGTTCGGCTCGGCCATGGCGGCCGGCAAGCTGCGCGGGCTTGCGGCGGATGAGCTCGCCAACGCGCTCGGCATTGCGGCGTCGAGCGCGGCCGGGCTGTTCGCCTTCGTCAATGGCGGCGCCGACATCAAGCGCCTGCACGCCGGCCACGCCTCGCGCGAGGGGCTGCAGGCGGCGCTGCTGGCCGAGCAGGGCGTCGAGGGCCCACCCGACGTGATCGAGGCGCGTGACGGCTTCCTGCAGGCCTTCGCGTTCGGCCGCGCCGACAAGGCGCGCGCCGCGCTGGCGAGCGAAGCGAGCGGCCAGCGCGGCCACTTTATAGGTGCGCGCGCCGGACACTCGCCTGAACCGGGCTCGTCGGCGCGCGCGATCGTGCTGCCGCCGGCCGCGCCCTATGGCATCACCGACTGCTACATCAAGCCCTATCCGTGCTGCCGCCACATCCAGCCGGCGGTCGAGGCGCTCATCGGCCTGCTCAACGATGAGAACATCGCGACCGAGGAGGTGCAGCGCATCGACGTCGCCACCTATCGCATCGCCGCCGAGCACGCCGAGACCGGGTGGGACGATTTCGCCAGCGCCCAGCTGAGCTTCCCCTATCTGATGTCGCTGGCGCTGAAATTCCGCGGCATCAAGTTCGAGCATTTCACCGATGCGATGCGGCGCGACCCTTCGTTCGCCGCGCTCGCGCGCAAGCTCAACGTGACGGCGCCGCCGGACGTCGACCGGCTCTATCCGCAATTGCGTCCGGCGCGGGTGACGGTGACGACCGCGCGCGGCGCCTTTACGCGCCAAGCCGACGAGGCGCTCGGCTCGCGGATCGTTCCGCTCGACGACGCGGGATTGCAGGCGAAGTTCTTCGATCTGGTCGGGCCGGTGCTCGGCGCAGCGCGGGCGAAGGACTTGGTCGAGCAGGTGTGGACGGTCGAGGAGATCGGCGACGTCGCCCCGCTCATCGGGGCGATGGCGAAGCCGGCGTAGCCGGCTTTAACCCTCAGCCATATTTCGGGAACAGCGCGAGCGCGTTGTCGCGGTCGATGGCGGCACGCTTGGCGGCCGGCAGAAAGCCGGACTCGTGGGTCTTGACCATCTCGGCGATCACCCGCGGATTGGCGAACGGATAGTCGGTTCCGAACACGATGCGCTCGGGCCGCGCGACGTGATCGAGCGAGCCGAAGGTCGCCTCGCCCGGCGAGAGCGCGTTGTCGTACCAGAAGTGCCGCAAGCCCGAGAGCACCTGATCGCGCGACAGTTGCGGCAGCCGCTTGTCGATCATCGGCGACACCGACAGCCGCCAGGCAAAGTACGGCACCAGCCCGCCCGCATGCGGGAGAATGAAACGGATGCGAGGGAAACGCTCGATCGCACCGGAGAAGACGAGGTTCACCGCCGCCCGCGTGGTGTCGAATAAATATTCCATCATGAAGCCCGGCCAGCGCAAGGCGAGCCCCTTGCTGGACGGATGCAGGCCGGGATGGACGAACACCACCGCGTCGCGCGCGTTCAGCGCGTCCAGCACCGGATCGAAGAACGGATCGCCGAGAAATTTCTCGCCATAGCTGGCGAACAGCGAGACGCCGTCGTGCTCGAGCACGTCGAGCGAATGCACGATCTCGTCGATGGCCCCGCGCACGTCCCACATCGGCACCGTGCCGAAGGCGCCGAACCGCTTGGGCCAGCGCGCGATCATCTCGGCCGCATAGTCGTTGCAGCGGCGCGCGAGCGCCTGCGCGCTTGCCTGGCTGCCGAAGCCGACGCCCGGCTGCGCCAGCGAGGTGAGCGCGACCTCGATGCCGTGCGCATCCATCAATTCGAGCGCGAGCTCCGGCGTCCAGTCGGGATATCTGCCGATCGCCGGGCCGGTGCCCGCCGCGTAGACGGCCTCGCTGTAGAAGGACGGAATGAGATGGAAATGAACGTCGATCCTGCGCGGTGATGCCATCGTTGCCTCCGAGCGTTATCCTCACGCGCTCGTGTTGAATTTTGCAAGCGTCCATGTCTCTATGCCGCCCAACCAAGGAGAAAACCCGTGCCCTGGATGGACGCCAACGGCATCAGCATCCACTATCAGCTTGCCGGACAAGGACCGTCGGTTGTGCTGCTGCACGAGATGGGCGGCACGCTCGACAGCTGGGACGGCATCGCTCCGGCGCTGAGCGAGCGCTTCCGGACGCTACGCTACGACCAGCGCGGCTCGGGGCTTACGGAAAAAGTGCGCCAGCCCATCACCACCGAAATCCTGGTCGAGGACCTCGCCGCCGTGCTGCAGGGAAGCGCCCTCCCCCCGCCCTATCATTTCGTCACGGTCGCCGCCGCCACCATGCAGGTGCTCATCTACATGACACGGCATCCCGACCGCATCGCGAGCTTCGTGTTCTGCAATCCCTTCACCGGCGCCGATCCGAGCCGCGTGGCCGCGCTCAACGAGCGCGCCGGCCTCGCCGAGCGCGAGGGCCTGCGCGCCGCCATTCCGACCACGCTCGACAATTCATGGCCTTCCGACATCGGCGACCGCGCCGCCTACGCGACCTACCGCGGGCGCTACATGGCGCATGACCCCGTGTGCTTTGCCGCGCTCAATCGATCGATCGCGCAGCCCAACGTCACGCAACTCGGCAAGGACATCCGCAACCCGACCATGGTGGTTGCCGGCCGTTTCGACAAGGTGCGTCCGCCGGCCATGAGCGAGCAGTTCGCGAAGATAATTCCTGGCGCGCGCTTCGAGCTGATCGACGCCGTGCACATGATGCCGGCGCAGGCGCCGGGGGCGCTGCTTGCGCTGTTGAACGACTTTCTCGGCGCGCAGGTCGCGTCGACCGCCAGCAAGGCGTGAGCTGAAGGAGCTGCAATGAAGATCAAGGCCAACGGTATCACCATCAACTACCAGGTCGACGGGCCCGACGGCGCGCCCTGGCTCGTGCTCAGCAACTCGCTCGCGACCAATCTCGGCATGTGGGACGACCAGGCGCGGGAGCTCGGGCGCTCGTTCCGCGTGCTGCGCTACGACCAGCGCGGGCATGGCGCGACCGACGCGCCGGCCGGCCGCTACACCTTCGAGCTGCTTATCGCCGATGCGGTGGCGCTGATGGACGCGCTCGGAATCAACAAGACGCATTTCGGCGGGCTGTCGATGGGCGGCGCGACCGCGCTGGGTCTTGCCCAGAAGCATCCAGAACGGCTCGACCGCGTCATCGTCTGCGACTCGCCTTGCCAGTCGACGCCGACCAGCACGCAGCAATGGGAGGAACGCATCGTCGTTGCGGAAAAGCAGGGCATGGAAGCCCTGGTCGAGCCCACCGTCGGGCGCTGGTTTCCGCCCGAGGTGCTCAAGGCCAATCCGCCGCACATCGACAAGATACGTCAGATGATCCGCACCACTCCGATGAACGGTTTCATCGGATGCGCCGCGGCGCTCGCCGATCACAATTACGCCGCGGCGACCGCAACGGTGACACGGCCGGTCCTATTCATGGTCGGGGAGAAGGACGGGGTCACTCCGCCCGCCATGCGCAAGCTCAACGAGGCGCTGCTCGGCTCGCGCTACGTCGAGCTTCCGGGCGCCGGGCACATTTCCAACATGGACCAGCCGCAGGCTTTCACCCGGGCGATCGCCGACTTCCTCAAGGCCGCCTAAAGAAGGGCCGGGTTACAGGGACATTGACCTCGATCAACGGCGAGGTTGCAAACTTGCCGGGACAGCTATACCCGGCGGGCGCGACCCGCTCTGGATAATGCGCCCCGGGTTGGGCATATTGGTTTCACATGGAGCATTTTCCGGAAAAGTGGGCACCGGTTTTCCGTAGAAAATGCGACCACTGAAGGATAGCTAGAACACGGGCCGAAACGCCTAATCACCAGGAGAAAACGTCATGGCCGTGACGATGAAGGCCCCCGCCCCCGGCGGACTCTCCAACAAGGCGCGCGAGCTGATGGAAGCGATCAACGCCGAGGCCGGCAAGCATAACGTCTGGGTGCGCACGCAAGCGAACGCGCCGGCCCAGCGCCCCTGGTTCAGCCAGACCAGCGGCGAAGGCTCAGGACAGCTCGCCTCCGGCCGCGTCGCCGCCAACCAGATGAAGACCGCGCCCCACATGTGGCGCTGGAAGGAGTACAGCCCCTACCTGCACCAGATTTCCGAGATCGCCCGCAAGGCCGACGTGTCGCCGATCGAGTTCGCCGACCGCCAGAGCATCCTGCTGCTCAATCCCGGGCTGAACGGACGGCTGCAGGTCACCAACACCATCCGCTGCGCCATCTCGATCTACAATCCGGGCGACGTCGCGCCGGTGCATCTGCATTCGCCCAATGCCAGCCGTACCATCCTGTCGGACAAGGGCGGCTACACGGTGGTCGAAGGCGAGCGTTGCACCGCCACGCGCGGCGACCTGATCCTCACGCCGAACGGCACCTGGCACGACCACGGCAACGATTCCGACGAGCCGGTGATCTGGATCGACACCCTCGACTGGCCGCTGATGGAGTTCCTCGACGCCGCCTGGGTCGATCACGACATGCCGGGCGCGCAGGGCAATACCAATGTCCAGCCGGTGACCTTCAGCGAAGGCTATTCGCGCAAGCTCTACGGCCACGGCGGCATCAAGCCGGCGTTCGTCGATCACCAGCGCGGCGTCGGCCACGCTCCGGCGCCGCTGTTCCACTACCGGGGCGCCGACGTGCTCGAGATGCTGCACAGCCTGCGCAAGGAGAAGGGCGACCCGCACGAAGGCATCAAGGTCGACTTCGTCAATCCGGTGACCGGCGAGCCGGTGTTCAAGACCTTGAACTATTCGGCGCAGATGCTGCGGCCGGGCGAGGAGACCGAGCTCAAGCGCGAGACCGCCGGCACCTATTACGTCGTGATCGAGGGCACCGGCGCGACCGAGGTCGGCGGCAAGCGCTTCGAATGGGGTCACAACGACCTGTTCGTGGTGCCCAACTTCCTGTGGCGGCGCCACATCAACACCGGCAAGACCGACGCGGTGATCTACTCGGTCTCCGACGCCGCGCTGATGAAGAACATCGGCCAGTATTATGCGCAGGGCCGCTCGAAGGACGGCAAAGTGACCGAGCTGGTGCACTGAGCCATCGGCACATCCGCAAAATGATTCGGCCGGAGCGTGATGCTCCGGCCGTTTTTGTAGCCCGGAGCGGAGAGGATGGTCCCGGATTTCGGTGACGCTCAATCCGGGCTACGGCTTCTCGGGGCTTACGCCTCGTCCACCACCGTGTTGCGCAGCACGCCGATCTCCGGCACCGCAACCTCCACCATGTCGCCGGGCTTGAGCCACACCGACGGATTGCGGTGCACGCCGGCGCCGGTCGGCGTGCCGGTCCAGATCAGGTCGCCCGGCTTGAGCGTCGCGAACGTGCTGATGTAGTTGATCAGCCAGGCGAAGCCCCAGGTCAGGCGGTCGGTGGTGTCGTCCTGCCGCAGCTCGCCGTTCACCCGCGTGGTGAGATGGAGCGGCTTGCCGGGGTCGAGCTCGTCCGTGGTCACGATCCAGGGGCCGACACTGCCGGACTTGTCGAAGTTCTTGCCCTGGGTGACGTTCAAGGTGCCGTGGCGCAGCCAATCGCGCACGCTGCCCTCGTTGCCGAGCGTCACGCCGCCGATGACGCCGAGCGCCTGCTCGCGCGGGACGTGGCGGCCTTCCTTGCCGATCACCAGCACCACCTCGCCCTCGTAGTCGAATTTGTCCGACACTTTCGGCCGCACGATCGGCTGCTCGGTGCCGACCAGCGAGGTCGGAAACCGGCAGAACAGGTTCGGATATTTCGGCGCCTCGCGGGCGTCCTTGTACTCGGCGCTGCGGTCCGGATAGTTGATGCCGACGCAGATGTTCTTGTCGGGCGCCAGGATCGGCGGCAGCATCTCGACGTCTTTGACCTGATGGTCGGCCGGCCCTGTCGCGGCCGCGCGCGCCTCGCCGATCGCCTGCCCGCGAAACAGGTCGAGCAAGGTCGGATATTTCGAGAGCTTGCGGCCGAGATCGACGATGCCGCCGTCGGTCACCGCGCCATAGCTGGTGCGGCCGTTCACGCGAAAGCTTGCAAGGCGCATGGGATCACTCGCATTTCGAGGACGGGAGTTGCTCAGACCGACGCCGGCGCGCCCGGCTGCCGCAGCGGGTGCGCGCGCGCGAAGGCGTCGTTCTGCATGCAGGTGTCGACGATCCGCCGCACGGTCGGGAACGGCGAAAGGTCGACCTTGAAGAAATTGGCGCCGGTGGCCTGGGTCACCAGGCAGATGTCGGCGATGGTGATGGCGTCGCCCTGGCAATAGCGCCCGGTCTCCTTGCTGCCGGCGAGATTGGCCTCCAGCGCCTTGAGCGCCTGCCCGATCCAGTTGTGGATCCATTTCAGCCGCGTCGGCTCGTCGAGCTTGAGCTCGTGCTCGAGATATTCGCGCACCCGCGGCACCAGAAGCGGATGCGAATCGCAGGCTACGATCTGCGCCAGCCCGCGCACGCGCGCCCGCGCGCGCGGCTCCTTGGGAAGCAGCGGCGGGTTCGGATGAGTCTCGTCGAGATATTCCATGATCGCGAGCGACTGGAACAGCACCGGCCCGTCACCGTCGACCAGCGCCGGCAGCATCATCTGCGGATTGACCTTGCGGAACGCATCCTCGCGCTGCTTGCCCTTCATGAGATCGATGTCGACCACCTCGTCCGGCACGATGCCCTTGAGATTGAGCGCGATCCGCACCCGGAAGGACGCGAGCGAACGCCAGAACGAAAACACTTTCACGGAATTCCCTCCCCTGCGATCATTGGGTCTGTTGCCCGACTTCATAGCAGAAATTGTGATGCCGGCGTCCATATCATATCATGCCGGCCCACACGAAGGATCGGCGCCGTTCACCGGCAGCAAGAAGATCGAATGGGAGGACCGAGTGACGACAGTCGACGATGTCCGCAGCAAGGGAGCCGGCGGCAAGACCCACCAGCATCGCAGCGAGGTCCGCGACCGCATGCGCATCGAGTGGGACGTGCCGATCAAGGCGGACGACGGCCTGGTGCTGCGCGCCGACGTGTTTCGGCCGGTCAAGGACGGCCGCTATCCGGTGATCCTCAGCTACGGCCCCTACGCCAAGGGCCTCGCCTTCCAGGACGGCTATCCGAGCGCGTGGCAGCGCATGGCGGAAAAGCATCCCGACGTCACCGCCGGCTCCAGCAACCTCTACCAGAGCTGGGAAGTCGTCGACCCCGAGAAGTGGGTGCCGCGCGACTATGCCTGCGTGCGCGTCGATTCCCGCGGCGCCGGCTGCTCGCCGGGCTACATCGACCACTGGTCGCCGCGCGAGACCAAGGACTTCTACGACTGCATCCAATGGGCCGGCGTGCAGCCCTGGTCGAACGGCAAGGTCGGGCTCAACGGCATCTCATATTACGCCATCAACCAGTGGCACGTGGCGACGCTGCAGCCGCCGCACCTCGCCGCCATGTGCATCTGGGAGGGCTGCGCCGACTTCTACCGCGAGCTGACGCACCATGGCGGCATCCTCTGCACCTTTCCGGAAAACTGGTACGACATGCAGGTGAAGACCGTGCAATACGGCGCCGGCGAGCGCGGCCGGCGCTCGCGCGTGCACGGCGAGCTGGTGTGCGGGCCGCAGACGCTGTCGGAGCGCGAACTCGCGAGCAACCGCTGCGATTTCGGCAGGGAAATCTTCTCGCATCCGCTCGACGACGACTATCACAAGGGGCGCTCGCCGATCTGGTCGAAGGTGAAGACGCCGTTCCTGTCCGCCGCCAATTGGGGCGGGCAGCCGCTGCACCCGCGCGGCAATTTCGAGGGCTTCGTGCGCGCCGCCGCCAAGGACAAGTGGCTCGAGGTGCACGGCATCGAGCACTGGACCCACTTCTACACCGATTACGGCCGCGAGCTGCAGCTCAGGTTCTTCGACCATTTCCTGCACGGCAGGGACAACGGCTGGGACAAGCAGCCGCGCGTCTTTCTGCAGGTGCGCCACGTCGACAAATTCGTCGCGCGCGCCGAGAACGAATGGCCGCTCAAGCGCACCAAGTGGACGAAGCTCTACCTCGACCCCGCAAGCGGCGCGCTGACGCAGAAGCGCACGGCCGGCAAGGCGATGAAGAGCTTCGACGCTATGGGCGACGGCATGACTTTTCTGACCGAACCCCTGACGCATGAAACCGAGATTACCGGACCTTCGGCGCTGAAACTGTTCGTCTCGTCGTCCACCACGGATGCCGATCTGTTCGCGGTGCTGCGGGTGTTTTCACCGGACCTCAAGGAGGTGGTGTTCCAGGGCGCCATCGATCCGCACACCCCGGTCGGCCAGGGGTGGCTGCGCGCCTCCCACCGCAAGCTCGACAAGAAGCTGTCCACGCCCTACCGGCCCTACCACACCCACGACAAGGCGCAGCCGCTCAGGAAGGGCGAGACGGTCGAGCTCGACATCGAAATCTGGCCGACCTCGATCATGGTGCCGGCCGGGCACCGCGTGGCGCTCAGCATCCGCGGCAAGGACTACGTCTATCCCGGCCCGAGCGGCGGCAAGCTGTCGAACTTCAAGAACGAGCTCACCGGCTGCGGGCCGTTCCTGCACGACGACCCACGCGACCGCCCCATGGACGTGTTCGGCGGGGTCACCAGCCTGCACTTCGGCGCCGGCCGGCAGCCCTATCTGTTGCTGCCTGTCATTCCGCCCAAAAAAGCGGCAACGCGGAAGCGCGGCGGCGGTCGCAAATAGCGTTGGACCAGATTAAGAGAGCCGCGTCGGTCGTCCGTCGACATGGAGCAATTCTTGCATCAATTCTTCGCGCCGATCGTGCGACCGAGTGGGCAGTATCCCTTGCGTCGATCCTGGGGTAAGCTCTCGCAACCTTCGCGAGTACAAGAAGGATAAGGGGGGAATGAATACGCAATTCTGGCTGATCCAGGCCTTCAATGGAATTTCATACGGCGCCTTGTTGTTCCTGGTGGGCAGCGGCCTCTCGTTGATCTTCGGCGTGATGCGGATCGTCAATCTCGCGCACGGCTCCTACTTCCTGCTGGGCGGCTACGTCGCGCTGTCGGTGATCTGGACGACGGGCTCATGGGTGCTGGCGATTCCCGTTGCGGCCTTGGCCATCGGCGTTATCGGGCTGTTGATGGAACGCATTTTTCTGCGGCCGCTGGGATTTGACCCGCTGCGGCAAGTGCTGCTCACGGTCGGCTTCGCCTTCCTGTTTCAGCAAGCGGCGCTGGACATTTGGACCGGCAACAATTTCGATATCAATCCGCCCGATGCGCTGACCAAGAGTATCGTGGTCGGCGGGGTCTATCTGCCGCTGTACCGGGTATTCATGATCTGCACGGCGCTCGTCATCGGCGTCATCCTGTGGCTGGTCATGGAAAAGACCCGGATGGGCGCGGCGGTTCGTGCAACCGTCGACGATGCGCAGATGGCGCGAGGCGTCGGCATCGACACCTCGCGCATTTCCATGCTGATCTTCTCACTGGGCGCGTTCCTGGCGGCATTGGGCGGCGTGATCGGCGGTGCCTTCCTCGGCATCTATCCCGGCTTGGACTTCGAGATGTTGCCGATCGCATTCGCTGTCGTAATCATCGGCGGGATGGGAAGCCTCGGCGGCGCAGCGATTGGAGCGTTGCTGGTTGGATTGGCGGACAATTTCGGCAAGGCCCTGTTCCCGGAGATGTCCTATTTCACGCTATACGCGCCGATGGCACTGATATTGGCGGTCAAGCCGACCGGATTGTTCGGACGTGAATGAGCAACGACGGATGAAGAGCCAGCGCATCAAGGTCTTGGTTGTCGTTGTGGCCCTGGCAGCGATCGCGATCATCACTCCGAACACCAATTCGTTCGTGATTCTGCTGACCACGCGCGCTTTGGCGTTCTCGATTCTGGTGATGAGCCTGGACATCCTGCTCGGCTATACCGGCCTCCCCTCCCTCGGGCAGGCGGCCTATCTGGGCGTCGGTGCGTATGTGACCGCGATTCTGGCGACCAGATACCAGTTCGGGCTGGGGTACGATTTTTGGCTGGTCGTCGTGCTGGGAATTCTGTTTAGTGCGGCCTTGGCGGCCATTTTCGGCCTGCTCGCCATTCGCGCGACCGGTGTCTATTTCCTGATGATCACGCTTGCGCTCGGCCAATGCGTATGGGGCCTGGCCTACCGGTGGAATTCGCTGACCGGCGGCGACAACGGCATCAATCTGCGCGAGCGGCCCAAATTCGGCATCGACCTCGCCAACGAAGTGACCTTCTTCTATCTGGTGTTCGGTTTCTTCGCCGTCTCGCTGCTGCTAATGTACACGCTGGTCCGGTCGCCGTTCGGACGAAGCCTGGCGGGAATTCGCGAGCGCGAGCTGCGCATGAAGATCCTCGGCTACAACACCTGGCTGCACAAATACATCGCGTTCATTATCGCCGGCGGCTTCGGCGGGCTCTCGGGCGTGCTCTGGGCCCATACCGCCGGCATCGTGAGCCCCGAGAACGTGGTGCTGACCACCTCGGTCGACGCGCTGTTGATGGCGGTTCTGGGCGGTGCGGGTACGCTGGTCGGCGGCGTCATCGGCGCGGTTATCGTGGTCGGCCTGCGCGAATACCTCAGCACGCTGGTTCCCTGGTGGCAGTACGTGCTGGGCGCCGTCTACGTGCTGACGATCCTGTATCTACCAACTGGGCTGATGGGCATCCCGGAGCGAATCCGTCAACGACGGGCGCTCACAGGAAATCGAAAAGACGCGAAAAAATTGGCACCTGTGACCTCCTGACTTGCGCGGGAACGTCACGACAACAAGGGAGTAGGACTATGATAAGCACCTTGCTACGACGGCTCGGTCCGTCGCTGTTGGGCAGCGTTGTTGCCTTCAGCCTGACGGCGCCTTCGAAGGCCGCCGAGGAACTGCGCATCGGATATGTGGCGCCGACCACCGGCATCTTCGCCCAGGTCGGCAAGGATATGGTCGACGGCTTCCAGCTCTACCTTGATGACGTCAAGAGCGACTTCGGCGGGGCGAAAGTGAAGTTCATCGTCGAGGACGAACAGGCCAAGCCGGACACCGCCGTCACCAGGGCCAAGAAGCTCATCTTGCAGGACAAGGTGCATATGCTCGTCGGCGGCCTCTTGGCGTCGAGCGGCTACGCGCTGGCGCCGGTCAGCACCGCCGACAAGACGGTCTACGTCGTGCCCGTTTCGGCGGCCGACGACCTGACTCAGCGCGATCTACCCAAATATCCGTACATGGTCCGCACCGGCTGGAGCAGCTCACAACCAAGCCATCCGTTTGGGCAATGGGCCTGCGAGCAGGGCTACAAGAAGATCGCCGCGATCGGCGCCGATTATGCTTTCGGCTACGAGGTCGTCGGTGGTTTCCAACGCGCGTTCGAGGCCTGCGGCGGACAGATCGTCCAGAAGATCTGGCCACCGCTCGGCACCAAGGACTTCGGGCCCTACATCCCGACCATCAGGCAGGACGCCGACGCGATCTTCACGCTCATGGTCGGGCCCATGTCGCTGCAATTCCCCAAGCAGCTGGCGGCCTCCGGTAACAAGAAGCCCGTCATCGGCGGTGGCACGAGTTATGACGAATTCGTGCTGCCTTCGATGGGCGACGAAGTGATCGGTCACGTGTCGGCACTGCAATACAGCGCCGCACTGGAAAATCCGAAGAACGAGGCCTTCGTGAAGAAGTATCGCGCCAAGTACGGCAAGGTGCCCTCGTACTATTCGGAGACCAACTACACGACGGCGCAGATGATCCACGAGGTCATCAAGAACAACAAGGGCAACTTCCCGGGCCAGGAGGCATTCGTCAAACAGCTCGCCGCGCTGAAGTTGGATACGCTTCGCGGTCCCGTTACCATCGACGAGATGCGCAACCCGGTGCAGAACATCTACATCAAGAAGGTCGAGAAGAGGAAGATGTTCGGCTACGACAAGGAGGAGCTCTGGAACACCGTCATCAAGACCTATCCGAACGTCAACCAGTTCGGGCAGTTCAACAAGGACGAGTTCCTCAAGACGCCAGTCTACAACCGGGACTACCCGCCCTGTAAGTATTGTAATTAGCGCAACAGTTGGCCGGGACTCCTTGTCGGGAGTCCCGGCCTCTTCACTGACGATCGGTGAGGGGGACCGACGTGAACACCGATACGCGCGCGAGCGGCGGCGAGCCGGCACTCGAGCTGCGAGGCCTTTCGAAGAGCTTCGGCGGCCTGCGCGCCGTGCGCGACGTCACGCTCAAGATCATGCCCGGCGACCGCAAGGCCATCATCGGTCCGAACGGCGCCGGCAAGACGACGCTGTTCAATCTGATCACCGGAATATTCCCCGCCACCTCGGGCCAGGTGCTGCTGTTCGGCCAAGACGTGACCAACTTGCCGAGCCATCGGCGCACGGCTCTGGGCATGGCGCGAACATTCCAGATCACCAGCCTGTTCCCGAAGCTGACCGTTCTCGACAACGTGCTACTGGCGATCCAGGGACTGCGGCCATCGAAGTTCGTGATGTGGCGGTTCCTGTCCTCTTATCGAGACGTCTACGACAAGGCCTACGGGCTCTTGGAACGCGCCCGCTTCCTGGACCGCAAGGATACCGAGGTTCGCTACCTGTCGCACGGCGAGCAACGTCAGTTGGAGATCGTGCTTGGTCTCGCCAGCGACCCGAAAATCCTGCTGCTCGATGAACCGGCTGCCGGCTTGTCCTCCGGCGAATCGGCGGAGATGGCGGAATTCCTCCTCGGGCTCGACTCCAATCTGGCGCTCCTGCTGATCGAGCACGACATGGACGTCGTCTTCGACGTCGCCGATCACATCTCGGTTCTCCATTTCGGTGAAGTCCTGGAAACGGGACCCACCGAGCAAATCCGCAAGAGCGCGAAGGTACAGGAAATCTATCTGGGGACCGGCTGATTCATGGCGATTCTGGACGTTCAGGACATCCACACCTATTACGGTGATGCCTACGTGCTGCAAGGAATGTCCTTGCAGGTCGAGCAGGGGCAGATCCTGGGGCTGCTCGGACGCAACGGCGTCGGCAAGACGACGCTGGTGAATTCGATCGTTGGATTCACTCCGCCACGCCGGGGCAGGATCGTCTTCAAGGGCGCCGACATCACCCATGCGTCCTCATTCGAGACGATCCGCAACGGGATGGGGCTGGTTCCGCAAGGGCGGCGCGTTTTTCCAACGCTCAGCGTGGAGGAAAATCTCCTGGTGGCCGAGCGCAATCCCGATCGTCACGGCTGGAACCTGCAGCGCGTCTATGCGCTGTTCCCGCGGCTGCAGGAGCGACGCAACCAGCGTGCCAAGACATTGTCGGGGGGCGAGCAACAGATGCTCGCGATCGGCCGCGGCCTGATGACCAACCCGGACTGTCTTATCATGGACGAGCCGTCCGAGGGACTCGCGCCCATCATCATCCAGGGCGTTTGGGAAGCGATCGGAAAGCTCAAGGAGCAGGGGCTCTCGATCCTGCTGGTCGAGCAGAACGCCGCGCTCGCGCTCAAGCTGGTCGATTACGTGCATGTCATGAGCAAGGGCCAAGTGGTCTATTCCGCCCGTCCGCAGGACCTGTGGGCCAACGACGAGATCAAATCGAACTATCTGGGAATCTGACCGCGCTCGTTGGCTGGCTTTCGGCCGCAAGCAGGGTGGCTTGCCGAGAGGCGCAAGGCCCAGCACAATCGCCCACCGACACCTTCGGCAATCCGAACAACGGATCAATTTAGGGAGGACACGACATGAGTTTGAATCGCCGTACCGTCATCAAGGGAGCGCTTGCCGCCGGCGTGGCGACGCAAGTGCTCAAAGTGCCGGCCGCGCCGGCCCAGGCCGGACCCATCCGCGTCGGCTTTCTGACCATCAAGACCGGCCCGCTCGCCTCGGGTGGGATCCAGATGGAGCAGGGACTCACCCTGTTCTTCAAGGAACGAAGCAATATGCTGTCCGGCCGGCCGGTCGAGCTGCATACCGCCGACACCGCCGGCAATCCGGCGCAGGCGCGCACCAAGACGCAGGAGCTGGTGGAGCGGCTGCGGGTCTCGGTCCTGATCGGCCCGCTCGCCGCCTTCGAGGCGCTCGCCATCGACGACTACATCCGCTCCTCGCAGACGCCGATCCTGTCGGTCGCCGGCGCGGAGGACATGACCCAGCGCAAGCCGAACCCGTGGTTCGTTCGGCCCAGCTGCACGTCGGCGCAGCCCAGCCATCCGCTCGGCGAATACGCCGCCAAGGACCTCAAGTTCAAGCGCGTCGCCGTGCTCGCCGACGATTTCGCCTTCGGCCACGAGAACGTCGCCGGCTTCCAGCGCGCATTCGAGGACAACGGCGGCAAGGTCGTTCAGAAGCTGTTTACGCCGTTGAACGCGCCCGATTACGGCACCTACATCTCGCAGCTCAAGCCGAACCTCGATGCCGTCTATACCGGCCACGCCGGCTCGAACGGATTCAAGTTCATCAAGCAGCTGCGGGAATACGGCAACAAGGTTCAGATCCTCGGCGGCTTTACCCCGGTCGATGAATCGCTGCTGCAGCAGATGGGCGACGACGCGCTGGGCGCCATCTCCGGCAATTGGTACTCGGCCGAGCTCGACTTCCCGGGCAACAAGAAATTCGTCGAGGGAATACGCCGCGACTACAAGGTCGACCCCGGCGTCTATGCCGCCGAAACCTACCTCTGCGGTGAAGTGCTGGAAGCGGCGGTCAAGGCGGTCGGCGGCAAGGTCGAGGACAAGCCGGCTTTCATGAAGGCGCTGAAAGAGGTGAAGATCCCGGACACGATCCGCGGCCCGGTGCGCTTCGATGAATTGGGCAACGTGATCGGAAACGCCTACATCCGCAAGGTCGAGAAGAAGGGCGGCAGATACGTCAACACGGTCATCAAGACCTATCCCGACGTGAGCCAGTTCTGGACTTATAAGCAGGACGAGTTCCTGAAGAATCCCGTCTATTCGCGCGACTACCCGCCGGCACGTAATCTCGAGCCGTAACGCGAAGATCAGCGCGCAGCGCAGGCCGGCTTTCGCAGCCTGCGCAAGCTTGGCGGCGTTGCGCGCAGGGAGGGGCAAGCTGCAAGCCGGGATTGGCTCAGCCCCTCCCCGACCCTCTCCAAATGGGGGGAGAGAGAAGAAACGTGATGCTTGATCTAACAAGCATCCTGTCGGGGGAAAGCGAACATCGATGCAGTGGCAGTTCTGGATCATCCAGACGCTCAACAGCGTGGCCTTCGGCGGCCTGCTGTTCCTGTTGTCGTCGGGATTTTCGCTGATCTTCGGCCTGATGCGAATTCCGAACCTGGCGCATGGCGCGTTCTTCATGCTCGGCGCCTATTTCGGCTACACGCTGCTGCAGCTCAACCTGCACTTCTGGCTGGCGGCGATCGTCGGCGGGCTCGGCGTCGGCTTGCTCGGCATCCTGATGGAGCGGTTCATCTTGCGACAGCTGCAAGGCAACGAGCCGGGCCAGGTGCTGGTCACGCTCGGCATCTCCTTCATCATCGCCGACATCTGCCTGCTGGTCTGGACCGGCGATCCGATGCCGCTGGCGGCGCCGCAGTCGCTGCGCCCTCCGCTCCGTGTCGCGGGCTACGCCTTTCCGACCTACCGGCTGGTCGTGCTTTGCATCGCGCTGGTCGCGGCAGTGGCGCTCTATCTCTTGATGGAGCGCACGCGGCTCGGCGCCATGATCCGCGCCGGCGTCGACGACATGGAGATGGCGCGCGGCGTCGGCATCCCGGTGTCGCGGCTGTTCACCACCGTGTTTTTGCTGGGCGCGACGCTCGCGGGCATCGGCGGCGCGCTGGGCGGGCCGATCCTCAACGCCTATCCGGGCCTCGACACCGACATGCTGCCGCTGGCGCTGATCGTGGTGATCCTGGGCGGCGCCGGCAGCCTGCTTGGCGCCTTCGTCGGCAGCTTCATCGTCGGCTTCATCTACAATTTCGGCATAGCGCTGGTGCCCGACCTCGCCTATTTCGTGCTGTTCCTGCCGATGGTGCTGGTGCTGGTGTTTCTGCCGCAAGGCCTGTTCGGGCGGGTGCAGATATGACGCGTCGGACCGCCGTCGCGCTCGCCGTCTGCGCGGTGATCCTGCTGATCTTGCCGTGGATCATCGGCAACGAGTTCTACGTCAACATGGCGAGCCAGGTGCTGATCTACGCGCTGTTCGCGCTCTCGATCAACATGATGCTCGGCTATGGCGGCATGGTGTCGCTCGGCCATGCCGGCTATCTCGGCATCGCTGGCTATGCCTGCATTCTGGCGACGGTCGCCGGCTACGACCAGCTCACCGCCGCGATCTTTGCGGTTCTGTTGTCCACCGCCGCGGCGGCGTTCTTCGGCGTTCTCTCGCTGCGCGCGCCCGGCCTCGGCTTCATCATGATCACGCTCGCGCTCGGCCAAATCGTCTGGGGCGTGGCGTATCGGGCGAACGATCTCACCGGCGGCGACAACGGCATCCGTCATCCGGCCCGGCCGATGCCGTTCGGCTTCGATATCCGCGACGCGCCGAGCTTCTACTATTTCACGCTGGTCGTGTTCGTGATCGCGCTGTTCTGCATCTGGCGGTTCTCGCGCTCCCCGTTCGGCGCCAGCCTGAAGGGCACCCGCGACCAGCCCCGCCGCATGCGCATGCTCGGGCACAATGTCTGGCTGATCCAATTGATCACCTTCGTGATGGCCGGGTTCTGGGGCTCGGTCGCGAGCGTTCTCTACGTCTATTACAACCTGTTTCTCAGCCCGCATGCGATCTCGCTGCAGCAATCCGCCGAGATCCTGCTGATGGCGATCCTCGGCGGCGCCAGCACGCTCACCGGTCCGATCATCGGCGCCGCCATCATCACGCTGGTGAAGAACGTGGTCTCGACCTATGTCGAACGTTGGAACACGCTGCTCGGCTTGATCTTCGTGGTGGTGATCATGTTCATGCCGTACGGCCTGGTTCCCGGCTGCACGCAATTGTGGCGGCGGCTGACGAACCGCAAGGGCGGCAAATCGGAAGCGCCTGCTGCGCTGGCGAGCGAAGCGAGCGGCCAGCGCGGCGACTCTATGGTGCGCGCGCCGGACACTCGCCCTGAACCGGGCTCGTCGGCGCGCGGCGCCGCGTCGGAGCCGGCCGCATGAGTGCGCCCGCGCTCGAGGTCACGGGTCTCAACAAACGCTTCGGCGGCCTGCCGGCCACGAAAGAGGTCTCGCTCACGGTGATGCCGGGCGAGCGCCGCCTGATCATCGGACCCAATGGCGCCGGCAAGACCACGCTGTTCAACCTGATCACCGGCGACCTCAGCGCCGACAGCGGCTCGGTGAGGATGTTCGGGCAGGAGCTGCTCGGCATGCGCACGCAGCATCGCGTGCATCTCGGCCTTGCCCGCACCTACCAGATCCTCACGCTGTTTCCGCGCGAGCGGCTGATCCACAACGTGGTGCTGTCGCTGCTCGGCCTCGACAGGCGCCGCTGGAACCCATGGTCGGTCCTGACCGGCAACCGCGACCTCTACGACGCCGCGCGCGAGGCGCTGGAGCGGGTCGGGCTCGGGGAGAGCGCCGAGCGTATCGTGATCGAGACCTCCTACGGCGAGCGGCGCCGGCTCGAATTCGCCATGGCGCTGGCGCAGAAGCCGAAGGTGCTCCTGCTCGACGAGCCGCTCGCCGGGCTCTCGCAGGCGGAGCGCCAGACGATGCGCGCACTGCTCGACACCATCCCGCGCGACGTGACCATCGTGATGATCGAGCACGACATGGATACCGCGCTGGGTTTTGCCGAGCGCATCACCGTGCTGCATTACGGCGAGGTCATCGTCGAGGGTACGCGCGCCGAGGTAGTCGCCGATCCGCGCACCCGGGAGGTATACCTTGGCGACTGACGCGCTCGACATTGCCGGCATCGACACCTACTACGGCGACAGTCACGTGCTGCACGGCGTCTCGTTCGCGCTGCAGCCGGGGCGGCTGCTCGGGCTCTTGGGACGCAACGGCGCCGGCAAGACCACCTGCATGTCGACGATCATGGGCTTCCTCAAGCCGCGGCGGGGCTCGATCAGCCTCTACGGCGAGCCGGTCGCCGGGCTTCCGCCCGACGTGATCGCCCGCAAGGGCATCTGTCTCGTCCCGCAGGGCCGGCGCATGTTCCGTACCCTGACCGTGCGCGAGAACCTGATGGTGGCGGCGCAGCGCCTGAAGAACGGCGGCGGCCCGGGCTGGTCGCTCGAGCGCGTGTTCCAGCTGTTTCCGCGGCTGCGAGAGCGGCACGCCCAGGTCGCGGGCTCGCTCTCGGGCGGCGAGCAGCAGATGCTCGCGATCGGACGCGCGCTCATGGGCAACCCGCGGGTGCTGCTGATGGATGAGCCCTCCGAAGGGTTGGCGCCGCAGCTCGTCGCCGAGGTCGGCCGCACCATCGCCCAGCTCAGGGCCGAAGGACAGTCGATCGTGCTGGTCGAGCAAAACATCAAGCTCGCGCTCAACCTCGCCGACGACGTGGTCATCATCAATACCGGCCAGGTCGTGTTCCAGGGAACGGCGGCCCAGATCAAGCTCAATGACGCCATGATCTCCCAGCATCTCGGCGTGTTCTGACGCCCAATCCCGCGCTTCGGCTCGGCCGCTATGCATGACCGGCAGGAAGAGAGCAAACGCAATGGCAGACATGTGGAACAAGTACGAGGCGACCGCCGCGCGCAAGCCGGGCAAGCCCGGCCGCGACATCAGGCCGAAAAGCACCACCATCGACATCCACTCGCACGTCGCGATCCCGCAGGCCGGCGCCTTCGCTAAGCCGCATCTCGATATGTCGACGATCGCGCTCGCGCATTTCGCCAATGCCGAGACCAAGGCGCTGAGCCAGAAGCAGGAAGAGGACATCCGTTCGCGCATCACCGGCTATGATGAACGCCTCGCCGATCTCGACGCCATGGGCATCGATATGCAACTGGTGATGCCGCCGCCGAACCAGTGCTTCTACACGGTGCCGCTCGACATCTCGGTCAACGCCTCGCGCATGGTGAACGATGGGCTGGCGGAATACGTGTCGCGCAAGCCCGACCGCTTTGTCGCGCTGGGCACCGTGCCGTTGATCGACGGCAGCGAAGCCGCCAGGGAGCTCGAACGCTGCATGAAGACGCTCGGCATGAAAGGCGCCGAGGTGCTGACCAATGTCGACGGCCATGAATTATCGGAGCCGGCCTATGCGCCGTTCTGGAAGAAGGCCGAGGAGCTCGACGCGCTCGTCATCATTCATCCCAACGGCTTCACCGACGCCAAGCGTTTTACCCGCTTCTACTTCAACAACGTGATCGGCAATCCGTTGGAGACGACGGTCGCGCTGCATTACCTGATCTTCGATGGCGTGCTCGAACGCCATCCCAACCTGAAAATCCTCGCGGTGCACGGCGGCGGCTATCTGCCGGCCTATTCCGGCCGCATCGACCATGCCTGGGGCGCGCGCTCGGATTCGCACGGCAACCTGCCGCAGCCGCCGACCAGCTATCTGAAGAAAATCTATTTCGATTCGGTCGTGTTCACGCCGCACCAGCTCGCCGAGCTGGTGCGGCTGTTCGGCGCCGACCACGTCATCATGGGCACCGACTACCCGTTCGACATGGCCGACTACGATCCGATCGGCCATGTTGCGTCGGTCGACGGCTTCGACGCCGCGACCATCGCGGCGCTGGCCGGCGGCAACGCACGACGGCTGCTAGGGCTGTAGCTAGATTGCTGGACGGGCGGCGAACTCGTTCGGCTCCCCTCAACCAACGCGTCTTCGCGTTGTGGGGAGCAGGGTGGGTATGAGTGGAATCCCACCCCGACCCCTGCTCCCCTGCTCCGCGAGCGCTTGCGAGCGTGGGATTTAGGCCTGGGCGGAGATACTCTTCACGCAGGGAACGTGTTCTCCGTCAGTCTGATTCCGCAATACGTCAGATAAACAATAATGACCCCCTCCTTTGTGGTTTCTCGGTCAACATCCGCCTGTAGAGCGGCCCGTACCGCAGGTTTGAACCTCGGGGGGATATGGGCTTTTGCCTTTGCTTGAGCATCGGCAACATCAACGCATCGAGCTGCGCGGGGTGTAACGAAACCTATTTCGCGGAAATAGTGGTCAAGGTCCAAGTTCGCGAGAAACCACGGCTCGAAAAGTTGAACGAACGTTTCAAGACCGATGGGGAACTGGTCGCCAGGCCCCCTGCTCACGGTGAAAATCCGGACATGTAGGAATGCCTTGATACTGAAGCCGACAAAAGCAGCCATTAACCAAGGGCTGGAAAGGCCGAAGCCCTCGACGGTGATCTGGTCGCTGACCAGCGGGAGGATGGCAAACGCCACGGCACCAAGTAGGCCGTAGATTGCTACGTATCCCCAGAACCAGAGCGATCGCAGGACGAATTTTGATGTGCGGGGGTACTCGCTCGTAATGAGTTCCAGCCCCGTGACAGCCACAGCAATGATGAAGGCAAGGACGAGCTGCCAAACATCCATGCCAAAAACGGTCATAAGCCCGCCCCCGCCTTAGCCCTCCGTTAGTTTGTCATTCGCTATTTGCCCTGGGCGCTGGCGACCTGATCAGCATCAACGCTTACGACCTGGTCTCCCTCGATTCTGATGGCCCCTTGCTGCGCCAAGATTTTGATCTGTCTTTCGACTTCATCTTGGGAAGCGGGGACCCGATGGTAGAGAAACGATCGAGGGAGCCGACCAAACTTTTCAATCGTTTGCACTATTAGCAAGTTGAGGGGCATAGAAGTCATGGCACAATTTCCTCAAAGGCGCTCCGCGCAGCGGTCACGGCGAATATAGTACAAAGTCGCCCTTCCCGCCACTGCTTCCACTCTCCCTTGAGCGGCGCCCGTGGCCGACAGCGGCCCTCACACGTAGTGGCGCTGGTCACCTTAGAAGGAGCGCCAAGCTCAACAGGCGCCGATCGCCAGGATTCCCGCGGCGAGGGCGAGTTCGCGGTATCGTCGTGCTCACTCCGCCTTCACCTTGGCGTCCTGGATCACCTTGCGCCATTTCGGCTCGTCGTTCTTGATGTAATTCGTCAGCTGCTCCGGCGAGCCGGCGATCGATTCGAAATATTGCCGCTCGAGAAAGCTCTTCTTGATCTCCGGATCGGCGAAGATTTCCGCACTTCGGCGTTGATCTTGCCGACCACGTCGGCCGGCATGCCGGGCGGTCCGAACAGGCCGAACCAGGAGACGGCCTCGTAGCCGGGCAACCCGCTCTCGGCCACCGTAGGGACTTCCGGCAGCAGCGCCATCCGCTTCGATGCGCCGACCGCAATCAGCTTCACCTTGTCGGTCTTCCATTGCGGCACCGCGCTGCCGACGCTGATGAACATCATCTGGATGTGGCCGGCGATCACGTCGGTCAGCGCCGGCGTGGCGCCCTTGTAATGGACCGCCTGGAACTTGGCCCCGGCAATCGATTGCAGCAATTCCATGTTCAAGTGCCCGCTCGAGCCGACGCCGAAGGTCCCGTAATTGAGCTCGCCCGGCTTCTGCTTCGCGAGCGTGACCAGCTCCTTCACGTTCTGCACCGGGACCGCCGGATTGACGATCAGCGCGTGATTGATGGTGACGAGGCCGGAGATCGGGGTGAAACCCTTGACCGGGTCATAGTTGAGCTTGGCGTAGAGGCTGGGATTGACCACGAAGGTCACTTCCGGACCGATGAACAGCGTGTAGCCGTCGGGCGGCGCCTTGGTGACGTATTCGGCGGCGATCTGGTTGTTGGCGCCCGGCTTGTTCTCGACGATCGCCTGCTGGCCCCAGGCCTCGGTGAAGCGCTGCGCCAGCATACGGCCGAGCGCATCGGTGACGCCGCCCGGCACCGCCGGCACCACGATCGTGACCGGCTTGGTGGGATAAGTCTGCGCCTGGGCGGTGGTGGCCGCAGCAAGCAAGCTACCGAGCGCTACCAACACCCGCAGCAACGGTCGCATTCGTCGGTCTCCCCTTGCCTTTTGGCAAAGTATCGCTGATTTTCTGGCACCTGCCTATGGCCGGCCCGCTGCGGCAATCCCGCGCGGCATGGCATGATCTTGGATACGCCGAAAGGCCGGGAGCCGGGTCGCGTGATCGTTGTCGCCATCGACATCGGGGGAACGTTCACCGATCTGATCGGGTTCGATGACGAGGCCCAGCGCTTCGTCGAGGCCAAGAGCCTCACCACGCCGGCCGAGCTGGTGCAGGGCGTCATCGATTGCATCCGCAAGAGCGGGCTTGATGCCTCGGCCATCGACGAGCTGATCCACGGCTCGACCATCGCCATCAACACGCTGATCGAGCGCAAGGGCGCCAAGACCGGCCTCGTGGTCACGCGCGGCACGCGCGACGTGTACATCATCGGCCGCGGCAACCGGCCCGAGGCCTATAACCTGTTCTTCCACCGCCACCGGCCGCTGGTGCCGCGCCATCTCACGCGCGAGGTCGACGAGCGCCTGCTCGCATCCGGCGAGACGCATGCGCCGCTCGACCGCGTCAGCATCGCGGAGGCCTGCCGGGCGCTGGCGGCCGAAGGGGTCGAGGCGGTCGCGGTCTGCTTCCTCCACTCCTACGTCAATCCCGCCCACGAGCGCGTGGCCGGCGAGATGATCCGGGCGGCGCTGCCCAGCGCCTATCTTTCGCTGTCACACGAGATCCTGCGCGAATATCGCGAGTTCGAACGGATGTCGACCACGGTGGTGAATGCCTATATCGGGCCGAAGGTCGGCGGCTACGTGAAGGGTCTGAAATCGAGCCTCGGCGGCATCGGCTTTGACGGCGCGCTCTCGATCATGCGCTCGAACGGCGGCGTGATGACGCCCGAGATCGCGACCGAGCGTCCGGCGGCGATGATGGAGTCGGGCCCGGTCGGCGGCATCATCGCCTCGGCGCAGGTCGGACGGGCGCTCGGCTCCGCCAATGTCATCTCCTTCGACATGGGCGGCACCACCGCCAAGGCGAGCCTGGTGCGCGACGGCGAGCCGACCATGGCGCCCGGCTACTATGTGGGCGGCTATGCCAGCGGGCATCCGGTGATGCTGCCGATGATCGACGTGGTCGAGGTCGGCGCCGGCGGCGGCTCGATCGCCTGGCTCGATGACGTCGGCGCGCTCAAAGTCGGGCCGCAGAGCGCCGGCGCCGATCCGGGCCCGATCTGTTATCGCGGCGGCGGCGCCGAGCCGACCATCACCGACGCCAATGTGCTGCTCGGCCGGCTCGATCCGGACAATTTCCTAGGCGGCCAGATGAAGCTCGACGCCGACGGTGCGCGGCGCGGCGTCAAGGAAAAAATCGCCGCCCCGCTGAGGATGGATCCGGTGACGGCGGCGCAGGCGATCGTCGAGATCGCGATCTCGAAAATGTCGCTCGCGGTGCGCGAGGTCTCGGTGGCAAAGGGCTATGATCCGCGCGACTTCGCGCTGGTTGCCTCCGGCGGCGCCGGGCCGCTGCACGCGGCCGCGATCGCGCGCGAGCTGCATATTCCTAAGGTGGTGGTGCCGTTGTTCCCGTCGCACTTCTCGGCGCTCGGGATGCTGCTAGCCGACGAGCGGCACGACTTCATCCGCACCCTTTATTCCGATCTCGCCGGCGTCGACTTCGCGGCGCTTCTGAAAATTCAGCGTGAGATGGTCGAGGAGGCGCGCGCGAGCCTGCGCCACGCCGCGGGCGCGGAGCAGCAAATTCACCTCGACTTGCGTTATGTGGGTCAGGAATTCACGTTGTCCGTGCCGGTCAGCGTCGAGCAACTGGAGACCGGCGACCGCCGCGGCGTGCGCGCCGCCTTCGACGCGCTCTACGAGCATCGCTACGCCCACCATTCGCCGGACGAGCCGGTCGAGATGGTGAACATCAGGTTGGCGGTGATCGGCAAGCGCCCGAAGCTAAGTTTTCCGCGCACCCCCGCAACTGCAAGGGCGACGCCGGCGCGGCAGCGCGAGGTCTACTTCACCGACGCGCGCAAGCCGCTCCTTTCCCCGGTCTATCAGCGCGAAGCGCTCGGCGCCGGCAACCGCATCGCCGGGCCCGCGCTGATCCAGGAGCATGGAACGACGACGGTGCTGTTCGAACAGGATACCTGTACGGTGGCCCCCTCGGGCGAATTGATCATCATGGTTGGAGGCGCGTAAGCAATGGCCAACACGCTCGATGCGGTCACGCTCGAAGTCATCCGCAATGCGCTGCCCGCCGTCGCCAACGAGATGGCGACCGATCTGCAGCGCACCTCCTACAATATGATGATCTACGAGGTGCGCGACTTCTGCACCGCGCTCATCAACACCGACGGCGAGCTGATCTGCCAGAACGTCGGCGGCGTGTCGCACTTCGTGGCTGATCTCGGCGTGATCATCACCGACGGTATGCAGCGCTACGGCAAGGACGGCTTTGCGCCGGGCGACGTGATCATCACCAATCATCAGGCAGTCGCCGGCCAGCACCTCAACAACGTCGTCATATACATGCCCTACTTCTACCAGGGCGAGCTTTTGATGTTCGCCATGGTGCGGGCGCACTGGATCGACGTCGGCGGCATGAGCACCGGCTTCGGCGCCGGGCCGACCGTCGCCGATCCGTGGATGGAGGGGCTGCAACTCGATCAATTGAAAATCTACCAGGCGGGCGAGCTCGACGAGACGCTCTACCGCGTGCTCAAGGACAACATCCGGTTCCCGGAATCCTCGCTCGGCGACATGAAGTCGCAGATGGCGGCCTGCCGGCTGGCGGCGCGGCGCATGGATGAGCTGTTCGACAAATACAGCCGCGACACCATCTTGGCGGCGATCGCGCAGATCTTCGACGAGACCGAGACCAAATGCCGCAACGTGGTGTCGCAGCTCGCCGACGGCGTCTACGAGGCGGCGGCCGCGCTCGATGAGGACGGCGTCACCCGCGGCGAGCCGGTTCCGATCCACGCCAAGGTCACGATCGACCAGGGCGCGATGACCATCGACCTTTCGGGCTGCTCGAAGGAGCGCCGCGCCGCGGTCAATTCGCGCACGCTCGCCGGCGCGCGCGTCGCCTACAAGGCGCTCACCGGCCCCCTTGATCCGGTCAATGAAGGATCCTTCCGCGCGCTCAAGGTGATCATCCCCGAGGGCAGCATCATGATGGCACGCTTTCCGGCGCCGATGTCGACCTGGAGCATGATCGTGCCGATGGTGGTCGACACCATCGTGGCGGCGCTCGCCCGCGCCATGCCGGAGCGGGTGCCCGCGGGCCACCACGGCCTGCTCGGCGGCGCGGTGGTGTTCTTCGGCGTGCATCCCAAGACCGGGCGGCGCTTCGTGGTGCAAAGCATCGAAGGCGGCGGCTGGGGCGGCCGGCCGTTCGAGGACGGCGAGTCGGGAACCGTCTCGGTCTGCCAGGGCGACGTGCGCAACGGCTCGATCGAAGGCATCGAGCTCAAATGCCCGGTCATGGTCGAGGGCCGCACGCTGCGCACGGATTCGGGCGGTGCCGGGAAGTATCGCGGCGGGCTCGGCATCGACATGCGGGTGCGCAACCTGGTCGAGGGCAAATGGAATTTCGAGCTGGTGAAGCGCAGCCACTGCCCGCCCTGGGGGCTGTGGGGCGGCAAGCCGGGCGAATACGGCGTCTACCTCCTGCGCGAGCCGGGGGAGAACGATTTCCGCACCATGGGCGGTGCGCACCATCCGGTGCCGGTCAAATCCGAGGTGATCGTGCGCACCGGCGGCGGCGGCGGCTGGGGCGACCCGCTCGAGCGCGACCCGGCCGCCGTGCGCGCGGATGTGCAGGAAGAATTCATTTCCGAGCGATCCGCACGCGAGGACTACGGGGTGGTGCTGCGCGACGATCTGACCATCGACCAGACCGCGACCGAACAGGCCAGAAATGCGCTAAGATCGCGACGAGGAAGCGCACAGCAAGGGGCGAAGGGATGATTGGCTCGGTTGCGGTCGGGTGTGGCTTTCGGCCGCCGGGTTCAAGTCACCGCACGAGCAGCGAGCTCGGTGGGCTCCCTCTCCCCTCCGGGGAGAGGCGGAGCCCGTGGCACCGACTCACCGTAATCTCCTTCGCTTCGACACTTGGCCTGCTCAGCACTTTCGATGCTGCCTCCGCCGACACGTTGCGCGTCGGCAAGGCCGGGCGCGAGGCGTTTTCCTTCGTGCCGGCCGACATCGGCGCCCGCACCGGCATCTTCAAGAGAAACGGCGTTGAGATCGAGATCAGCAGCTTCGGCGGCGACGCGCGCCTGCAGCAGGCGATGGCCGCCGACGGCATCGACATCGCGCTCGGCTCCGGCCCGGGCTTAGCCTTCATCGTCAAGGGATCGCCGGTGAAGGGCATCGCTGCCATGGCCGGCCCGCCGCTCCTCTTTGCGCTGGTGGTGCGCAACGACGATTCGGTAAAGACCGCCGACGACCTCAAGGGCCGCAAGGTCGGCGTCTCCACCGTCGGCTCGGTGACCAGCTGGATCATCAGCGAGGTGGCACGGCAGCAGGGCTGGGGCTACGAGGGCATTGCGCAGGTGCCGATCGGCGACGACGCCAACAGGATCGCGGCGCTCAAGACCAAGTCGATCGACGGCGCCATCGTCAACCTGGCGCAGGCACTCAATTTCGTGCAGCGCGGCGAAGGCCGGGTGCTGCTGCGTTTCGGCGAGCTGGTCAAGGACTTCCACATCCACGTGATCTTCGCGACCGACAAGGCCATCGCCCAAAAGCCCGAGCCGCTGCGCGGATTCCTCAAGGGCTGGCTCGAGGCCATCGCGTTCATGCGCAAGAACAAGGCCGAAACGGTCGAGATCGCCAAGGAGGTGATGGGCACCGACGCCCAGACCGCGAGCGGCATCTATGACGAGTTGATGCCGATGTTCTCGGACACCGGCCGCTTCGATCCCAAGGCGCTGGCGGTGCTGCGCAAGTCTTTCGTCGAGATGAAGACGCTCGCCGAGGAGCCTGATATGAGCAGGCTCTACACCGAAGCATTTCTGCCGCGAAACTGAATCCAGCTCTCAGCCAACAACCGACGGCGAAGCGATGACGGGCGAAGCCGCGATCCGGATCAAAGGCGTCTCGCATCACTTCGGCGAGGAGAGCGACGCTCGCCACGTGCTGGCGCTGCGCGACACCTCGCTCGACATCGTGCGCGGCGAGCTCATCTGCCTGATCGGCCCAAGCGGGTGCGGCAAGTCGACGCTGCTCAACGTCGTCGGCGGTCTGCTGGCGCCGACCACCGGCACCGTGGAAGTCTCCGGCAAGAAGGTCACGGGGCCGATGCCCCACGACATTGCCTTCGTGTTCCAGGAGAACGCGCTGTTCCCCTGGAACACCGTGTTCGAGAACGTCAACCTCGGCATGGTGTTCCAGGGCGTGCCGCGGGCCGGGCGCGAAGCGCGCGCCCGGCGGTCGCTGGAGGCGGTCGGGCTTGAGGATTTCGCCCAGCACTATCCCGGGCAGCTCTCCGGCGGCATGCGCCAGCGCGCGGCGCTCGCCCGCGCGCTCAGTCTCGAAACCGGCATCCTGCTGATGGATGAGCCGTTCGGCGCGCTCGACGAGCAGACCCGCATGATCCTCGGCGAGGACCTCTCGGTGCTGCTCTCGCGCACCGACAAGACCATCGTGTTCGTGACCCACAGCCTGGGCGAAGCCACGTTTCTCGCCGATCGCGTCGCGGTGTTCTCGGCGCGGCCGGGCACCATCAAGCAGATCATCTCGGTCGACGAGCCGCACCCGCGCAAGCCCGACTTCGTCACCTCGGAAAAGTTCACCGCCATCCGCAACCAGCTCTACGGGCTCCTGCACGACGAGATCCGCAAGACCGTGGCGGAAACCGGCGTGACCGCCGGCGCGGAGCCCGCGCCGTGACGCCGGCGGGCAAAGCGCGCGAAGGGAAACTCGCCAGCCGGTCCGTGCAGGCGGCGTTCCTCGTTGCGCTGATCGTGCTGTGGTACCTCGCCACGACCCGCTGGGGCGTGAGCAGCATCCTGCTGCCGAACCCGGTTCTGGTGGTGCGGCAGCTGTGGGACATCCTCAAATCGGGCGAGTTCGTCGGCGATCTGCGCGTCACGCTCACCGAGCTGGGGATCGCGTTCGCGATCTCGGCGACCTCCGGGGTCACGATCGGCTATCTCATCAGCCGGTCGCACTATCGCATCCGCGTGCTCGAGCCGCTGTTCGCCGGCATCTATTCGGTCCCGATCATTCTGTTTCTTCCCCTCTACGTGCTGTTCTTCGGGCTCGGACCCGCCTCCAAGATCGCGCTCGGGGCGACCATCAGCTTCTTTCCGATCGCGCTCAACACGATCGCCGGCTTCGGCTATGTCGATAAGGTTTTCGTGGTCGCGGCGCGCTCCATGGGCGCGTCCGACGTCCAGCTCTTCCGCTACGTTCTGTTGCCGGCGGCGCTGCCGATCATCCTGACCGGCATGCGCATGGGCTTCACGGTCGCGCTGCTGTCGATCATCGGCAGCGAGACCATCGCGTCGCTGGCCGGGCTCGGCCATCGCATCGTCCATCTGGCGGAGGGCATGGAGATGGCGCGCATGTTCGCCTATATCGCGTTCGTCGTCGCGATCGCGCTCATCCTCAACACCATCGTGTCCGCGCTCGAAGCGCGGGGAAAGCGCCACACGTGACGTCCTTGGCGACCACGTTGCGGTCGTGGCTGCGCCGGCCCTGGATCGCCCGCGTCGGCGCGGTCATAGCGCTGTTCGTCTTCTGGGAAATCGCCGCGCGCTGGTGGGTGGATCCGATGTTTCTCAGCCCGCCGTCGCGCGTGCTGATGTCGCTGCAGGCGGTGTTCGACACCCGCGGGGTGCCGGCGGCGCTGCGGATCACGTTCTGGGAGCTGGGCGTCGCTTTCGCGATGTCGGTCGTGATCGGGCTGGTGGTCGGACTGGCGGTCGGCCTGCAGCCGTTCGCGCAAAAGAGCTTCATGCCGATCATCCTGCTGCTCTACGGCACGCCGCAGGTCACCATCCTGCCGCTGTTCATCCTTTATTTCGGCATCGGCCCCGCCTCCAAGATCGCCTTCGGCGTGAGCCACGGCATCTTTCCGATCATCATGGCGATCGTCGCCGGCGTGCAGAACATCAAGCCGATCCTGCTCACCAGCGCGCGCTCCATGGGCGCGAGCCGCTGGCAGGTCCTGCGCCACGTCATTTTCCCGCACATGATCCCGAGCTTCTTCGCCGGCATGCGGCTCGGGATGACCGGCGTGCTGCTCGGCGTGCTGCTGGCCGAGCTCTACGTCTCCACCGCCGGCATCGGCTACTTCACCACGCTGTTCACGCAGAACTTCGACCCGACCCGGCTGTTCGGCCTGATCGCGGTGCTCGCCGCCATGGCGATCGTGCTCAACGAGATCGTGCGGCGGGCGGAGGTGCATTTCAGCAGGTGGCACGCGGATTGAGGGGAATGTTTCGATGGCCGAGAAACTCAGGCTGACGGTGGCGTGCGGCGACTACGAGATCGTACGCGCGCTCAAGGAAGGCACGGTCAAGGCCGACGGCCTCGAGCTCGTCGTGCTGACCGGCATGGGGCCGCGCGAACGCCACTGGCGGATGGCGCGCAAGGCCGAGTTCGACGTCTGCGAGGCCAATGTCGGCGCCTATTTCATGGAGCGCGACCACGGCGCCGCGCTGGCGAGCGAAGCGAGCGGCCAGCGCGGCAACTCTATAGTGCGCGCGCATAGCGCGTCGGAAGACGCGCGTGAACGCGCTGATGACACTCGCCCTGAACCGGGCTCGTCGGCGCAGGCCGCGCTGGCGAGCGAAGCGAGCGGCCAGCGCGGCGACTCTATAGCTCGCGCGCCGGACACTCGCCCTGAACCGGGCTCGTCGGCGCGCGTCGCGCTCACCGCCATTCCGGTCTTTCTGCATCGGCGGTTCCGCCACGGCTTTCTGTTCGTCAACGCCAAGGCCGGCATCCGCGAGCCGAAGGACCTCGTCGGCAAGAAAGTTGGCGGCACCAATTTCCAGCCGGCCTCCAACATCTGGATGCGCGGCATCCTGGAGGAGGAATACGGCCTGCCGCACCGGCAGGTGACCTGGCTGGTCGAGCGCAGCGAGGACGTGGCCTTCACGCCGCCGAAGGACCTGCGCATCGAGATGATCGCGCCCGGCAAGAAGCTCGACCAGATGCTGGCGGAGGGCGAGATTCCCGCCATGCTGTCGCCGGATCTGCCGAAGCTGTTCCTCAAGGGCGATCAGCGGATCGTGCGCATGTTTCCGAACTACAAGGAGATCGAGCTCGCCTATTTCCGCAAGACCGGCATCTTTCCGATCATGCACGTCACCACCATCAAGCAGGAGATCGTCGACAAATATCCCTGGGTGCCGACCAACCTGGTGAAGGCCTTCGAGGAGGCGAAGACCGTCGCCTACCGGCGCATCGCCAATCCGCGCGTGGTGCCGCTCGCCTGGGTGCGCACCGCCGTAGAGGAGCAGGAGCAGGTGCTCGGACCGGACCCCTGGACCTATGGCCTCGGCGCGGCCAATCGCAAGAACCTCGAAACCGTGCTGCGTTACACCCACCAGCAGGGCATGATCAGCCGCACCTGGCCGCTCGATGAGCTGTTCGCTGACACCGACCTCGGTGACGCCGGTGGCTCGGATGCGATTTGAGTTAGGGGTGTCCCGGGCGCAGCGCAGCAGCGCAGACGAAGTCTGCGTTGGTGCGCTGCAGACCCGGGACCGTTACGGTCCGTGGCGGTCCCGGATCAGCAGTGCACCGCTCCGCAGCGCAGTCAAGCTTGCGCAGACTGCGTATACTTGTCTGCGTGCTTCGCGCTGCACCGCATCCGGGACACACACCGGCTAATCGGATGATAACAAGCGCAACAACATCATGACCTTCGACGAACGGCTCGCCGCAATTCGTGGCAACATGGCCGAGCAAAAGCTCGATCTGCTGGTCGCGATTCACGACGGCGCGCATTTCATCGAGACGCCCAATCCGGTCTTGGTGCTGAGCGGCTTCAAGTCCTTGGGGCCGGCCGCCGTCGTGCTGCGGCGTGACGGCGAGACGAGCCTGATCGTGACGCCGGCATGGGACGCCGAGCGCGCCGCCGAATGTGGCCCGACCCTGCGTGTCGTCGCGGCCGATGACGTGGTCGATGGGCTCCAAGCCGCGCTCGGCAACGGCCGCGTGCGCAACGCCGCGATCGGCATCGCCGGCCTTTCCGCCGCGCCTTGGGCCATCGCCAGCCGCATCGCGCAGACGCTGTCGCAGGCCAGCGCCGCCGACGATGCCGTGTTCGACGCCGCCGCCAGCAAGACCGTCGACGAGATCGCCAATGCGCGGGAGGCCACCCGCATCGCCGAGCTCGGCTATGCGCGCCTGCTCGAACTCGCGCGCCCCGGCATGAGCGAGGACGAGCTTGCGGTCGAGCTCAAGTGGACCACCAGGACGCTCGGCGCGGAGGACAATTTTCTGCTGCTGTGCGCGGGGCCGCGCAATCCGGCAGTGGCGCCGTCGAACGGACGCAAAATGCAGCCTGGCGACACCCTGGTGGTCGAGCTCACGCCGAGCTATCGCGGGCAACTCGCGCAAATCTGCCGTACCGTCGTGCTCGGGCCTGCGAGCGCCGACCTCAAGGACAAATACGACCTGCTCGTGCGCGCCATGAACGAGGGCATTCGCGCCGCCGTGCCCGGCGTGCCGATGGCGGCGGTCTGCCGCGCCATCAATACCGTCCTGGAGGCGGAGGGCTATGGCGAATACTGCCACCCGCCGCATATCCGCCGGCGCGGCCACGGCCTCGGCTTCGGGTCGATCCGGCCAGGCGATGTCAGCCTCGACAACGACACGATGCTGGCGGAAGGAATGGTGTTCATGATCCATCCGAACCAGCACCTGCCGGAGACCGGCTACCTCTTGTGCGGTGAGCCGGTGCTGCTGACCGCGCAAGGCGCCGAGCCGCTGACGCGGCGCCAGGCCGCGCTCGCCGCGATCGATCTTTAAGTCGCGGAGGTCGCCGTGCTCGCGATGCATCCGACGCTGTTGGTGGGGCCCGCCGACTGGGATCCCGCGCGCATGCCGAAGGATGAGTTCCTCGCGCGCATTGCCGCATTTTGGCGGCGGTGTCCGTCCGCCGGCGGCGCGATCGTCTACGGCGACCGCGCGCATCATGCGGAGCTGGCCTACCTCACCAACCTCACGCCCAAGCTCGAAGCAGCGTTGGCGTTGATCCCGCGCGCGGGCGCGCCGCAACTCCTGCTCGGCGGCGGCGTCAACATGCTGCCGGCGGCGAAGCCGCTCACGTGGATCGAGGACATCCGCCCGCTCCGGAACGCCGGCAAGGCAGTGGCAGAATGGGCGCGCGAGCAACCCGGCGACGCCGGGCCGGTCCTGATCGGCGGACCGTCGATGCCGTATGCGCTTCGCCAAGATATCGGCAAAGGGCTCGGCGATGCGATCGAGGACAAGACGTCGGATCTCTCGACCTTGATGCGCCGCAAGAGTGCGCGCGAGCTCGCTGCCATCCGCGAGGCCTGTGCCACGCTCGCCGCCGCGGTGGCGGCGATCGGCGAGGCGCAACGCGCGGGCGTGGGCGCGACCGCGGCGGTCCTTGCCGGCGAGCGCGCCGCCAACCGCCGCGGCGCGCAGGATGTCCGCACCTTGTTCAGTCTCGACGGCGGGCGCAGCTTGCGGCCGTTCGACACGCCGGTCGAGCGCGCGGTCGATCAGCTGCAGGTCTATGTCGCGGTGCGCCAGTCCGGCTACTGGGCGGAGGGGTTCGCCGCGCTGACCGCCTCCGCCCTTGCCGGCGCGCTGCAGGCCGGCCGTGTCTTGCACTCGGTCCTCCCCCTGGTGCAGGCCGGCAAGCCATGCAGCGAGGTCGCGCGCGCGGTCGCGCAGGCCATTCGACCCAAGCGGCCCCATCCGGTCAGCGCGCGGATCGTCGGGAACTCCATCGGGCTTGCGCTCGAGGAGTACCCCTTGATCACCGCCGAGTGCGCGGACAAATTCGAGCCTGGCGAGGTCTATAGCTTGCGGGTTGGCTTTGCGGAGGAGCACACCGGTACGGCAATCGTGTCGGCGATGATTTCGGTCAACGAAGACGGAAACGAGTTGCTATGGCCTCACGCAGGCGCCACGACATGACCGAGCTCGAACGGCTCGGCCGTTACGTCGCGAGCAGCGGGCCCGCGTCCGATGCGACGCGCGATCTGGTCGAGCTGCATCTGATCGACACCGTCGGCGCCTGGATCGCGAGCACGCCGACCGCCGAGGGCTTGTTGCTGCTGCGCTTTCGCGCCGAGATGCGAGAGGGGCAACAAGGCGGCTCATTGGCGCTCGATCTCGCGACCCGTTGCGCGCTGGCGCGGCTGAGCGAGATCGACGACATCCATCTCGCCTCGATGACCACGCCCGGCGCGATCGTCATTCCGGGCGCGCTCACCTTGGCGGGCGCGATGCCGGCAGCGAAGGCGGAGGATGTGGTCGCCGCGATCCTCGCCGGCTACGAGGTGATGACCCGGCTCGGCCGCGCCATCGACGGACCGACGGCACTCTACCGCGGCATCTGGCCGACCTATTTCGCCGCGCCCTTCGGCATCGCGGCGGTCGCCGCGCGGCTGCTCAAGCTCGACGCACAGGCCACCGCGAATGCGCTGGCGCTGGCGCTCACCTTGGCGGCGCCAGGCGTCGGCCATCACAATGCCTCAACCACCGCGCGCTGGTTCGCCGTCGGCAACGCCGCACGCAACGGGCTCGCCGCCGCGCTGGCGGCGAAAGGGGATTTCACCTCCGACCTCAAGCTGATCGAAGGCAATTTCCTCTCCGGCGTCTATGGCGTGACGCCCGATAGCGCGGCGCTTACCAAAGGACTCGGCGACAGCGCCGCGTTGGCGGAGGTTTCCTTCAAGCCGTGGTGCGCGGCGCGCCAGACCATGGCGGCGACGCAAGCGCTCAAGGAGATCATCGAGAGCGGCGTCGCGCCCGAAGCCATGACCGAGATCAAGGCCGTGGTGCTGCCGCCGCACCTCAAGATGATCGGCCACGGCGTCACGGCCGGCGATCGCGCTTCGCATCTGACCAGCGTGCAATATTGCATGGCGGTGGCGGCAGTGGCGCCGGACATCGCCTTCGACGTCGGCCAGTCACCGTCGAGCGTGACGCCGGAGCTGCGCGCTTTCATGGAGAAAATCGCGGTCGAGGCCGACGAGCGCCTGCTCACCGACTATCCGCGCGCCTGGGCGGCGCGCGTGAGCATCGAGGCCAATTCGGCGCGGCACGAGCGGCTGCTCGCGCAGATTCCCGGCGATCCCGCGCGTCCGTTCGATCGCTCGCGCGTGCGGGAGAAGTTCCTGCGCTTCGCCGGACCGGTCCTCGGGGCGCCCAAGGCCGAGCACATCCTCACGCGCTGCAGCGATGCGCTCGCGACCGGACAGTTCGGCTGGCTGGTCGCGGAGATCGAGCAGGCTTGCGAAGACGCGCTGCTTCGATCGGCTTTGTGCTAAGCACTCTGTGCATTGGATCGATAACAGCGCCGCAATCTCGGTGCGCTCCCTCTCCCCGGAGGGGAGAGGGTTGGGGTGAGGGGGTTCGAAGCCTATCGATAGACCTTAACCCCTCACCCCCACCCTTCCCAACGGGGGAGAGGGAGCAGACCGAGCTTGTCGCTCGGCCACGGGTCCACTCGTCATCACTTCGCGGGCAGGAAAGCTTCGGTATAGAGCTTCGCCGGATCCGGCTCCTCCGGCAGGAGCTGCAGCTCCACGTACGACTTCGCCAGCGTCGCCAGCGCCTTCGGATTGAATTTTCCGTCGTCCGAGAACATCGGCATCAGCTCCTCATAGACGCGCGACGTGATCTCGTCGTCCTTGTTGGTCACCTCCTTGGCGATCGCCACGGTCTCGGCCTTGTTCTTGCGCATGAACGCGATGGTGTCGAACCAGCCCTTGAGGAAACCGCGTAGCGCCGCGGGACGGTTGGCGATCAGCTTGTCGGTGGCGAAGATCACGTGAATGTGGAAGTCCTTGATGTCGGTGAAGCGGACCAGGATGCGGCCTTCGCCCCTCTTTTCGAGGTCGAAGGCGTTGCCGATATCCGTGATGACGCCGTCGATGTCGCCGCGCTTGAGCGCCGCGATCTGTCCGGGCATCGCGCCCATGGGCGCGATCTCGATGCCCTTGGGGCCCCATCCCTGCCGCCGCGAGGTCTCGCTGACCAGCCAATAGGTGAGCGAGCCCGCGGTCGACACGCTGACCTTCTTGCCCTTGAGGTCGGCGGCGGTCTTCGGGCCATCGGGCCGCACCACGATGGCCAGCAGCAGCGGCGGCCCGGCCATGCCGGCGACACCCTTGATCGGCGCCCCCTTGACGATGAAGGCCATGGCGGGACCCGAGCCGAGCAGGACGTCGATCGAGTCGGCGGCCGCCGCCTGCTGCATGCGGGCGTCGCCGGCGAAGGCGATCGATTCGATCTCGAGTCCGTTGTTGGCGAAGATGCCTTTGCGCATCCCGATGTCGAGCGGCACGAACGAGAACGCCTCGGGCACCGCCTTGCCGACGCGAAGCTTTTCGGCGGCCGCCACGGGCGCGGCGAGAAACGATCCGCTCGCCGCGAGCACGAGCATCAGCGCGACGGCGCGAGTCACGGGGCGGAACAACGCGGTCATGGATTGTCTCCCTGTTCGAGGTTAGGAGAATTTCGTGTTGAGAAGCCGCTCGGCATTGCCGGAGAATATCTTGCGGCGGTCGGCCTCCGCGATGTCGAGCTGCTTGATCACCGTGATGGTCGGCGCAATCGGACCGAGCGGCGTGTCGGTCGCGAACACCACGTGGTCGCTGCCGAAGAATTCGAGCCCGCAGCGCACCGCATGCGCGCCGCCGCCGAACAGCGCGGTGTCGCCGTAGAAGTCGTGCAGATAATCCAGGTGCGGGCGCTTGAGCGAGGGCAGGATCTTCGAATAGTCCTCGTCCGAGGTGCGGCTGCCCAGCACCTGCAGGCCGGGGCCGATGCGCCCGTCATAAAACGGGATCATCCCGCCCAGATGATGGGTGACGATTTTCAGCTTCGGATAGCGGTCGAGCAGGCCGTTGAGCACCATCCGCACCATCGCGACCGATGTGTCGTATGGCCAGCCGAAACACCACCACATCTCGAAGCGTGACTTCTGCTCGGCCGGATAGTCCGGCATGGCGGCGGTGCGGGCCGGATGCAGCCAGATCGGCAGGTCGAGCTCCGCCATGGTCGCGAAGATCGGCTCGAAGGCCGGATCGTCGAGCGGCCGGCCGGCCACGTGGGTGAAGATCTGGATGCCGCCGGCGCCGAGCTCCTCGACCGCGCGCCGCGCCTCCTTGACCGAGCCGTCCACGTCGGTCATCGACACCGCGGCGACGAAAGTGGGGAAGCGGTCGGGATGGCGCTCACAGAGCTCGGCCATGGCGTCGTTGCCGGTCCGCGCCAAGTTGAGGCCGACCTCGCCGCTGGCGAGGTCCTCGATCGGCGGATTCGGCAGCGAGATGATCTGGCGGTAATCGCCGAACTGGTCCATCTCGCGGAAGCGCTCGTCGAGGTCGAACAGCTTTTTGACGCCCCGCAATCGCGCCCCGATATTGCCCAAGCGCGGCGCGATGCGGTTCATCTCCTGGAAGAACGCGTCCGGGAAGATGTGGCAATAGATGTCGACGATTGTGTCACTGGCCATGGCTTAGAACTTCACCCGATCCTGGCCCTTGAGCCCGAGTATGTCGCGCGCCTCCGTCGGGGTCGCGACCTGGTAGCCGAGCTCTTCGATCAAGCGCCGCGCCTTGGCGACCTGCTCGGCATTGCTCTTGGCGAGCTGGCCGCGACCGATGAACAGGCTGTCCTCGAGACCGACGCGGACATTGCCGCCCATCATGACTGCTTGCGTGGCAAACGGCATCTGGTGGCGCCCGGCGCCCAGCACCGACCAATGATAGGCGTCGCCGAACAGCTTGTCGGCGGTGCGCTTCATGAACATCAGGTTTTCCATGTCGGCGCCGATGCCGCCGAGGATGCCGAAGATCAATTGCAAAAAGATCGGCGGCTTGAACCAGCCTTTGTCGACGCCGTGGGCGAGATTGTAGAGGTGGCCGACGTCGTAGCATTCGTGCTCGAACTTGGTGCCGTGCCCCTCGCCCATCAGCGTGGAGATCTTCTCGATGTCGGCGAAGGTGTTGCGGAAAATGGTCTCGTTGGTGCCGAGCAGATAGGGCTTCTCCCACTCGTGCTTCCAGGTCTTGTAGCGGGCCACCATCGGGTAGAGCGCGAAATTCATCGACCCCATATTGAGCGAGCACATTTCGGGCGAGAGCTTCATCACGCCCGCGAGCCGCTCCTCGACCGTCATGATCGGCGATCCGCCGGTAGTGATGTTGACGACCGCGTCGGTCGCCTGCTTGACGCGCGGCAGGAACTGCATGAACACCGCCGGATCGCCGGTCGGGCGGCCGTCCTGCGGATTGCGCGCATGCAGATGCAGGATCGCAGCGCCGGCCTCGGCGGCGCCGATCGCCTGCTCGGCGATCTGGTCGGGGGTGACCGGCAAGGCCTCCGACATGGTCGGCGTATGGATCGAGCCGGTGATGGCGCAGGTGATGATGACCTTGTCGGATCTGGCGGCCATTGGGTCCTCCCCGTTCGTTTCTATGGTTCGGTCGCGTCTTGATCAACGGCAGTGTCGCGCAGCGCGTGCCGCGGCGCAATTCATGCCCGCGCCTTCTTGAGATGCGCCAGGACGCTGGCCCGCAGCGCCTGCTGCTGCTCGGGCGTCCAGCGGCGGAAGCCCTCGCCCGCCTTCATGCCGAGCTTGCCGTCCGCGACGAGCTTTTCCAGGTAGGGCGAGGGACCGGGGCGGCGCTCGATGTCGGGCAGCACGGTCTGGTGGATCGCCAAGGTCAGGTCGGTGCCGACCAGGTCGGCGTTCTCCAGCGGCCCCAGCACGGCGAGCCGCCGGCCGAAGCTCGCCTTGATCACCGTGTCGACCGTCGCGGCGTCGCAGATGCCATGCTCGACCAGCGCGATCGCCTCCCGCCACAACGCATGCTGCAGCCGGTTGCCGACGAAGCCCGGCACGTCCTTTTTCACATGCACCGGCATTTTTCCCGCCGCCTTGTGCAGCGCGATGGTCCAGTCGATCGCCGGCTGCGACGTCCACTGCGTGCCGATCACCTCGACCAGCGGCACCAGATAGGGCGGGTTCCACCAATGGGTGCCGAGCGCGCGAGCGCGGTCCTTCAATCCTTCCATGATCCTGGTGATCGGAATCACCGAGGTGTTGCTGGCGAGGATCGTGTCGGGCCGCACGTGCTGCTCGATCTCGACGAACAGCTTCTGCTTGAGCGGCAAATCCTCGAGCACGGCTTCGACCACGTAGTCGGCCCCGCCCACCGCCTCGGCAAGCCCGCCGCATGGCCGCACGCGCTCGGCCGCCGACTGATCGTCGCCGAGATCCTTGAGGTTGGCGAGGATGCGCGCCTTGGCGCTGTCGAGGCTGGCCGCGACCGTGTCATAGATCGTCACGTCGTGGCCGGCGAGCGCGAACACTTGCGCGATGCCGTGCCCCATCAGACCGGCGCCGACGACGGCGATGCGCGCCTTCGCCATTCTCAACCCGCCGTGTAGCCGCCGTCGGCGTAGAGGGTGTGGCCGGTATAGAAATCCGAAGCCCCGGAGGCGAGGAACAAGAGCGGCCCGGCGAGGTCGGACGGCTCGCCGAGCCGGCCCTTCGGAACGCGCGTAAGAAAGCCGGCGCGCACGGTCTTGGCGCGGTCGCTGTCCTCGAACATCCATTGCGTGAGCGGCGAGCGAAACACCGTCGGCCCGAGCGCATTGACGGTGATACCGGCCTCGCCCCACTCGCAGCCGAGCGCCTTGGTGATGCCGTCGACGGCCGACTTCGACGCGCAATAGGCGGTGTAGCCGGCGGGATGGCCGAGCAGCCCGCGCGCCGACGACATCAGGATCACCTTGCCGCCCTGGCCCTGCTTGAGCATCTGCCGGCCGGCGGCGCGCGCGATCAGCCACGATTGCGTGACGTTGGCGTCCATGACGTCGAGAAAGTCTTCCGGCTTCTGCTCGACGATCTTCGACACCTTGTTCTGGCCGGAGGCGACCACCAGGATATCGACGCGGCCGAATTTTTTGACCGCCGCCTCCACGATGGCATCGCAGTTCGCCTCCGAGCTTGGCCGCTTGGCGACGACCTCGGCCTTGCCGCCGAGCTTCTCGCATTCGGCCGCGACTTTCTTGAGCTCGTCGGCCTTGCTGGCGCACAGCACAACGTTGGCGCCGGCGCCGGCCAGCACCTTGGCGGCCAGCGCGCCGAACGCGCCGGTCGCGCCGGTGACGATCGCGGTCTTGCCGCGGATGTCGAACAGCGAGAGCGGATTTTTCAGGAAATCTTCGGACATGACGCGTCCTCACATGGGCTTTTGTCTGTCGTCATGGCCGGGCTTGTCCCGGCCATCCACGTCTTTCTTGCTTGCCCCAAGACGTGGATGCGCGGGTCAAGCCCGCGCATGACGGAGTATGTTGCTCGGCCATTGCCATCACTTCTGCGGCGTCGACACCGCCACCAGCATGGTGACCACGTCGTTGCCGCGATTGACGATCTCACGGCTCTCGTTCGGGCCGATGAAGCAGGAGTCGTTGGCCTTGAGCACGGTCTCCTTGCCGCCGACGATGAGGGTGAGCTCGCCCGACAGCACGTAGTAGACCTTCTCGGTCGGCGACGCGTCCGGCCCGGCGCCGCCGCCGGGCAGGAAATGCGACAGGCCGACGGTGAACTGCTTCGGCCCGCCGGCGTCGAGCCCGAACAGGCGCAGCGAGCAGTAGTTGCGGTGATTGGGCGCCTCGTAAGGCTTGGCTTCGCTCAGATGTTTGGCCAGCATCAGAACTTCTCCCCCTTCTCGATCCGATAGGCCCCCTTGGGGTCGGCGATGGCGACCAGCCGGATGATGCAGCCGTCGCCGCGCTCCCAATTCCACGGAAACAGCGCGAAGGTGCAGCGCCGGCCGGTGACTTTGTCGAGATCGCCGCCGACATTCTCGATGCCGAGGATGCCGTTCTTGAACAGGATGCGATGCACCGGCTCCCAGTCCGGGAAGTCGTCCTTCCAGTCGCGGCCGCCCGACCACTTCTTGTATTCCTCGGCGAGATGCGGGTGCAGCGGCCCATTGCGCTGCGGGCCGATGGCGGTGGCGAGCGGATGGTCGTTGGCCTGGGTGTCGTGGCCGATGACCTTCACCTTCTTCTCGACGAACCACTCGCCGGCCGATGGCACGAACCCCGGCGCGTAGCAAAAATACTCTTCGCTGTCGTCGTATTTGTGGTGCCAGCCGGTATTGACCAGGACGACGTCGCGCGGGCGCACGTACTTGCCGGCGGCTTTTTCGAGGTCGTCGTAGGTGATCGGCTCCCATTTCTTCTTCGGGATCGACACCACGATGCCGGACCCGAAGAAATGCGGCAGCGGGACCTCGTCGATGAACGGCGTGCCCTGCACCACGTGCGCCGGCGCATCGATATGGGTGGTGTTGTGCATGCTGGTGGTGATGCGCTGCGACAGCACGCCAGATTTGGCGTGGTAGTGGATGCGCTCGATCTTGACGTCCTCGAAATACGGCCAGTTCGGGGATTGATAGCCGAAGCGATGGGACAGGTTGTAGAACTCGAGCCCCATGCTGTTGCTGAGGTTCTCCTCGAACGTGACGCCGCGGATTTTCTTCGCCACCTGCGCCTCCCTGGCAGCAGCATTCTCGGGCTGCTTGTCCCATAATATGGTACGTTTGTATCGCCGGAGCATACATGCGAGGGCGCCGGCTGCGCAAGCGATCGGGCCGGCCGAATTGTCTCGCATGCCGCGGCTGCATAGGATCACCGCGCTTCGCCTTCATGCGCAGAGCCGACGAACCGACCTGGAGGAGACATGCCGGACGCACCGAGCAACGTTCATCCCATGACGCAGAACTTTCTCGGCAAGGAGATGTATCTCGTCATCACGCGGCCGGTGCGTTCGCCCGAGATCGAGAAACGCCTGAGCGACCACCTCGCCCACCAGGTCGAGCTGGAGCGCAAGGGCATCATGTTCGCCGCCGGGCCGCTCTATCCGAAAGGCTCGCAGGCCCCGGAGGCCGGCATGTTCGTGTTGCGCGCGAATTCGTTCGAGGAAGCAGAGGCGATCGCCGACACCGACCCCTTGCACGCCGCCGGGCTGCGCACCTACACGATCCAGAAATGGCGCGTGAACGAGGGCAGCATCACCCTCAAGGTGAACTACTCCGACCAGACCGTGCAGATCACGTGACCGGCACTACGCCGCCGCCGCGGCGAGACGTTCTTCCAGCGCGCGCCGGGTGGCGATGAGCCGCTCGACGATCAGCTTCTGCTGCTGATGGAATCGCTGCGCCGGCACCGGCACGGAAATCGCCAGGTCGTTGCCGACCAAATCGCGCAGCACCACGCCGGCCGCGCAGATCCCGAGCGTATGCTCCTCGTCGTCGAACGCCACGCCGGACTTGCGGATTACCTTGAGCTCCTTGAGCAGGTCGTTGAGCCGCGTGATCGTGTTCGCGGTCCGCCGCTCGAAGCTGGTGCCGATCAGGCGCGCGATGGCGACCTCGTCGAGCTGCGCCAGATAGGCCTTGCCGTTGGCCGTGCAGTAGAGCGGAAACGTCTCGCCGACCGCCGACACCGCCCGCAGCCGCTGCGGCCCGATCACCTGGTCGATGAAGATGAGGTGGTCCTTCTTGATGGTCGCGAGGTCGACGGTCTCGCCGAGCTCGTTCGACAGCCGGACCAGGAACGGACGCGCGATGGCGACGAAGTCGGTGCGCGCCGACGCCGCCAGCCGCAGAATGGTCGGACCCAGGCGAACCCGTCCGGTCGGCGACGCTGCGATCAGCAGCTTCTCCGCCGCCAAAGCCGCGACGATCCGCTGCACGGTCGAGCGCGCGAGCTCGACGCGTTGCGCAATCTGCCCGAGGCTCAAGCCCGCCGGCTGCTCCTCGAGCGCGCGCAGGATCGCCGCCGCCCGCGCGATGACCTGAACCTGGCTCTTCTCTTGGCTCTTGCCGTTTGCAACGCGCGCCCCGCTCGGCTTCAGCACGTCGATCTCCAACCCCAGATCCGGATGACACGCGTCCCAAGGCAACGCGCAACCTTGCTTGGTGGCTCACCCATTGATACGCTTCAACCAAAATACGGTACAGAAAACGACGGCGAGGAACAAGCAGCGGCATGGTCAAGAAGATCGCGCTCGAAGAGCACTGTCTCACTCCAGGCTTCGAGGACTATTGGGCGCCGACCGTCGTGGATCTGCCGGCGGCGAAGCGCGACGATTTCCTCTCGCGTCTTACCGACTTCGGCGAGATGCGGCTCGGCGCCATGGACCGTGCCGGCATCGAACGTTGCGTGCTCTCGTTGGCGGGTCCGGGCGTGCAGGCCGAACGCGATGCAAAGACCGCAGTTCGCAGGGCGCGCGAGTCGAACGACTTTCTGGCGCGTGAAGTCGAGAAGCAACCGAGCCGATATTCCGGCTTCGCGCACCTGCCCATGCAGGACCCCGCCGCCGCCGCCGACGAGCTCGAGCGCTCCGTGCGTGACCTGCGATTCTGCGGCGCCATGATCAATGGCCACACCAACGGGCAGTACCTGGATCATCCGTCACTCGATCCATTCTGGGAACGGGCGCAGGCGTTGGACGCGCTCGTCTACCTGCATCCGGCCGACCCCATCACGCCTGCTCCCGTGTTGGAGGGCCACAAGGGCCTGCGGCGGGCGACCTGGGAATGGACGTTCGAGACCGGCTCGCATGCACTGCGCATCATCTTCGGAGGCGTGTTCGATCGGTTTCCACGCGCAAAGCTGGCGCTCGGCCATCTCGGCGAAACCTTGCCGTTCCTGCTCTGGCGCTTCGACAGCCGAGCAGGACCGGGCTTTTACGCGGTAAAGCTCGCAAAGCTTCCGTCGCAATATGTCAAGGACAACATCGTCGTGGCGACGTCGGGCATGTGCTCGGCGGAGCCGTTGGCCTGTACGATCAGCGCGCTCGGCCACGATCACGTGATGTTCGCGGCAGACTATCCCTTCGAGTCGATGGACGAGGCCGCGCATTTCATCGACGGCGTATCTCTCGACGAACAGGTCCGCAACGACATCTGCTTCAACAGCGCTGCGCGGCTGCTGAAACTGCCGACATAAGGCGGTGAACCTCCATCGTTCGGAGGACATGAGGGGAGGGACCCATGGCCAGCACGAGCGCGAGCCACGCGTCGTCGGTCGACAACATCGTGGCACGGCTGGAGCGGCTGCCGACCTCGCGGTGGCACGTGAAGACGCGCATCATCGTCGGCGTCGCCACCTTCTTCGACGCCTTCGATGCGCTGGCGATCGCCACCGTGCTTCCGATCATCGTCCCGCTCTGGAAGCTCGCTCCGCAGCAGATCGGCTTCATGATCTCGGCCGGCTTCGTCGGTCAATTGCTGGGCGCGCTGTTGTTCGGCTGGGTCGCCGAGCGCTACGGCCGGATGACCGCCATGATCTGGTCGATCGCCACCTTCGCGGTGATGAGCCTCGTCTGTGCGTTCGCCTGGGACTACAACTCGCTGCTGGTGTTCCGCACACTGCAGGGCATCGGGTTGGGCGGCGAGGTTCCGGTCGCGGCGGTCTTCATCAGCGAGCTCGCCAAGGCCAAAGGCCGCGGCCGCTTCGTGCTCCTCTACGAGCTGGTCTTCCCGATCGGCCTGGTCAGCGCGAGCCTGGTCGGGCTGTGGGTCGTGCCGCATCTCGGCTGGCAGTGGATGTTCGTGATCGGCGCGCTGCCGGCGTTCCTGGCGCTGGTGCTGCGCAAGCTGCTGCCGGAATCGCCGCGCTGGCTGGCGGTGCGCGGCCATGACGCGGAGGCCGAGGCCGCGATGGCGCTGATCGAGACCGAAACCCAGAAGGCGACCGGGCAGCCGCTGCCGCCGGCGCAGCCGGTCGTGTCGACCTTGGACAAACCCGCCTCGCCCTCCGATCTCTTCGGCCCGCTCTATCTGCGGCGCACGCTGGTGGTCTGGGTGATCTGGTTCGCGGCCTATTTCGTGAATTACGGCCTCTCGATCTGGCTGCCGACCGTGTATCGCACCGTGTTCCAGCTGCCGCTCGACGTGTCGCTGCGCTATGGATTGATCACGCAGGCGGTCGGCCTCATCGGCACGCTCATTTGCGCGTTGACCATCGATTATGTCGGGCGGCGGCTCTGGTTCGCGCTGTCGTTCGCGGCCGCGACGATCGCCCTGGCGGCGCTTGCGATCAATCCCACGCCCACCGCCGAGCAGGTGCTGATCTCCATGACCGTCGCCTATTTCTTCGTCAGCACCATCAATATCGGCGTCTATCTCTATACGCCGGAGCTCTATCCGACCCGCGTGCGCGCGCTCGGGGTGGGCACCGCCACCGCCTGGCTGCGGTTCGCCTCCATCATCGGCCCGATCGTGGTCGGACAGATGATCGGGGCTCGCCTGACACCCGCGCAAATCCCCGACCTGCCCAAGGTCTTTCTCGCGTTCGGCGCCGTGGCGGCGATCGCCGCCGTGGTCACCGGCCTGTTCGCGGTCGAAACCAAGGGCCGCGTGCTGGAGGAGGCATCCCCGTAATGCGAGATCATCGTGGTAGTGGCCACGAACCGCGAGTAGTCCACCAACCGTGCCGCGATCTCGCTGCGCTCCCTCCCCTTGAAAAGGGGAGGGTTGGGGTGGGGATCACTACGCCGAAGATGATCCCCACCCGACCGTCTTAGCTCCGCAAGCGGACCTAAGACGCATAGCCGATGCTTCGCATCGGCGTTCTTTGCGCCAAGAACGGCGGCCGGAGGCCGCCTATGCTCCCCCTTTCAGGGGGAGGTGGAGCCCGCGGCGCGTCCAGCGCCTACACTAAAGGCTGCGCCGTTTAGACGCTTGCCAAGACCTTCGCCGGCCTGCAAACGTTGCGCCCAAGAATGCAGCTGTCATCAGGAGGAAAGTCAATGCGCCTGTTGAAATTGCTTTCGCCTTGTCTTGCCGCCGTCGCGGTCTTCGGCACCACCGCCGCGCAGGGCGCCGACCCGGTGAAGATCCGCGCGTCGTGGGTGGCGCCGGTCTCGAACTGGGCCTCGATCCTGCTGGAGAAGAAGGACCTCGCCAAGCACCTCGGCAAGTCCTACGTGCTCGAGCCGGTGCGCTATCAGGGCACGCCGCCGATGATCACCGCCATGGCGAACGGCGAGCTCGAGATCGCCAACCTCGCCTATTCGACGCTGGGCATCGCGATCCAGAATGCCGGCCTCGACGACATCCGCGTCATTGCCGACGAGTTCCGCGACGGCATGCCGGGCCGCTACACGCAGGAATACCTCGTGCTCGCGGACGGCCCGATCAAGAAGCCCGAGGACCTCAAGGGCAAGGTGGTCGGCACCAACGCCGCCGGCAGCGCGGTCGACGTCGCCACCCGCGCGATGCTGCGCAAGTTCGGCCTCGAGGACAAGCGCGACTACACGGTGGTCGAGTCGCCGTTCCCCACCATGCGGGCGATGCTGGCCGAGAAGAAGGTCGACCTGATCCCGGGCGTGCTGCCGTTCTCGCTCGATCCCGAGCTGCGCAAGATCGCGCGCGCGCTCTACACCCAGCGCGAGGCGATCGGCGTGACCGAGATGATCGTGTGGACCGCGCGCAAGCCGTTCCTCGACAAGAACCGCGCCGCCATGGTCGACTTCATGGAGGATACGCTGCGCATCGTGCAATGGTATCTCGATCCCAAGAACCAGAAAGAGGCGGCCGAGATCGCCGCGCGCGTCACCAAGCAGCCGGTCGAGCGCTTCAGCTGGCTGTTCACCGAGAAGGACTACTATCGCGACCCCAACATGATCCCCGACCTCGACGCGCTGCAGAAGAACCTCGACATGACCAAGGATTTGGGCTTCGTGCGCGCGAGCCTCGACATCAAGAAGTACACCGACCTGAGCATCGTCGAAGAGGCGGCGAAGCGGTTGAAGTAGCCGGTTCGTCTACGCTCGTGCTGCGCGCGGCGCGCCATCCCGGGTGGCGCGCTTTTTTCTTGTTCCGCTCCCCTTACAGAAGGGGATGAGGCGGTCTTAATACTAATTGTGCATTGCAATAAAATATACTGCGATGCAGTATAGTGTGGATCTAAGCCCCGTTCCGAGCCGAGTACCCTCATCAAGGGTCGGTTGCGGAGCCAAAAAATTCCGACGGAACGACGCACAGGGCGGCAGGCCCGCGGCGCCACAGGAGCAATCAATGAATCGGGAGAACGTCATGAAGAATCATTGCGCTCACTGCTACGGCAAGTTCGGGCTTGTGCGATACCGTCGCGGGTTCAAGAGCTTTTGTTCGAAGACGTGTGTCGATCGCCACATTATGTGGCTTCGGGCCAACGTCCAAAAGCGCAGGGGTTGGCTGGACTGCCTTTACTCTACTGGTTTCAACGGACCTGCAGTCAAGCATTCGCGCTGAAGCGATCTCGCACTCGCAGGCATCGAAACATTTATCGTGAATTCACCGTGCTCGGCGTCATATGGAAAAATATAGACTCATAACCTCACACTCTCCCGTTTGGGCTCCAAACGGGACAGCTCATCATACCATTCCCGACAGCGCGCAGCACCCTGCGAATCGTAGTGGTCGCCAATATTTTCTACTTTAATCCGTGGGTGCTCAGGAAGGCGTCCCACGCCCTGGTGCAATCGGTTGCCAATTGGAAAGCATCGATCGGCCCGCTGTTCGTATTTATCTCATACTTGAGTTTGATAG
>Ga0137369_10000046_pt1 | contig 71649 bp, 60 predicted proteins | sample SagtaG_12_FD_104918 | JGI IMG/M metagenome (GOLD analysis project Ga0137369, IMG submission 104918) | Vadose zone soil microbial communities from Sagehorn Ranch, Mendocino, California, USA - Sage1_L_113_16 metaG | ecosystem: Environmental > Terrestrial > Soil > Vadose zone | place: USA... | reverse complement strand
CGCGCTGCTCGTCGATTGCCGCGAAGACCGTTTCAACGACTCGTCCGGTCACAGTGCACACACTACGGCATCGGCCACCGTTTGGCGCTTGACACCAACACGGCGACCCACGATGATGAGGCGAAAAAAAAGCGAAGCTTGAGGGTGTGTCGCCGGACCGCATATGTCTTCGTTCCCGATGCTCTTCGATCGTGCCTCGCCCAAGCCGACCACTCGCGACATCGCAAACGCGGTGAAGGCAGGCGGAAGCGCCGCATTGACCGAGGCGGAGCGCCGCGCCGACCAGGCGCGGTACCAGGAAGTGACGTGCCGCTCTGCCTTGAACCGCGTCCAGGGGATGCCCTTCAACTGGACCCTCAACCCGTATCGCGGCTGCACCCACGGTTGCCACTACTGCTTTGCGCGCCGCTATCACGTCCAGTTCGAGTTGAACACGGGCGATGATTTTGCCTCCGTCATTCTGGTCAAACAGAACATCGTCGACGTGTTAGCGAGGGAACTGGATCGACCGTCGTGGACGCGCGAACACGTGGCCTTCGGCACGGCGACCGATCCGTATCAGCCGATCGAGGGGTATTACAAGTTGACCCGTCACTCGATCGGGGCGCTGACGCGCGGGCGCACGCCGTTCGGGCTGATCACCAAGGGCCCGATGGTGGTCCGCGACATCGACGTGCTCAGGGCGCAAACGGAGGGGGCGGGATGCACGATCTACATGAGCGTGCCGACCGTGGACGAGGACGCCTGGCGCAGTCTCGAGCCGGGCACTGCGCATCCACTCCAGCGGCTGCGGGCGGTCCGCGAGCTCGTCAGCGCCGGCATCAACGCTGGCGTGCTGATGGCGCCGATCGTCCCCGGCTTCTCGTCGTCTCGCAGCAAGCTCGAGCGGACCATCAAAGCGATCGCCGACCATGGCGCGCGGTTCTGCGGCTGCAACGTCATGTACCTGCAGGACGGCACGCGTACCCACTTTCTGAAATTCATCGAGCGGGAGTTTCCCGCGATGGCGCCGCGGTTCGAGACGCTGTACGTAAAGAAGTACCCGCCGCAGACGTACCGCAAGGAAGTGCAGGGTATGGTGCGCGTGCTGCAGCAGCGCTACGGCCTTGCCAGGCGAGAGGACGCGAAGCAGGCTGTCGTCGAGGACGAGAAGAACGAGCCCGAGCAGGTTGGATTCGCGTGGTGACACGACACCACACGCAGAAACCGCAGAACACGCAGAACAGTTTTCTCTGCGAGCTCCGCGCGTTCAGCATCGATCGTCGTCAGGCGACGTCTCCGTAGGCCAGCGCTTCGTCCGCCGACATCACTTTCCCCATCGACGGCTCCACGACGATCTCGCCGTCCTTCGCCCGGACGTCGAAGTGCGTGCCGTCCTTCCAGAGCCCGCTGATCGGCAGCTTGATCTGCTCGTCGATGAAACGCTTCAGGAACCGGGCGCCGAAGGCCATGTTGTAGCCCTTGGTGACAACCAGTTCGAGCACCTCGTCTTCCACCTGAAACGTCTTGCCGGCTTTCGCGAGCGTCAATTTCATCTGGGCGAGGTACTGGCGGGCGATCTCCCGTACTTCGTCGTGCATGAGAGGAGCAAAAACCACGACCTCGTCGATGCGATTGCGGAACTCCGGCGGAAAGCGACGTTCGAGCTCCCGCATCACTTCGGCATGTACCTGCTCGATGCCGACGGAACGGTTCAGGAAACCAAGCGGATTCGTCAGCTTGCGGAAATTCTCCGACCCCAGATTCGACGTCATGATGACCACGGCGTCGCTCAGATACACGCGTTTGCCGCGGCCGTCCGTCAGCCATCCCTCATCGAATGCCTGGAGGAACAGATTGAGCAGGCTCGGGCTCGCCTTCTCGACCTCGTCGAGCAGCACGACGGTGTACGGGTTGTCCTTCAACTGGTTCGTCAGAATCCCGCCGCGCTCGCTGCCGACGATGCCGCGCGGCATGCCGATCAGCTTGTCGACGGCGACGCCGCCGTCCTGGTATTCCGACATGTCCACGCGAACCATTTTCTTGTCGTCGCCGAACAGGAATTCGGCAACGGCCTTCGCCAGCTCCGTCTTGCCCACGCCGGTGGGGCCGAGGAACAGCAGCACGCCGTCGGGGCGATCGAAGCCGTCCTTCAACGGGCCCTTGTTCAGCACCAGCCGCTGCGCCACGGCCCGTACGGCGTTCTTCTGGCCGATGACGCGCGTCTGCAGCCGGCTTTCGATGTCCTTGAAGCGATCGGTGACATCGCGATACACCATATCTTCCGGAATCTGCGCCGCATGTGAAATGACGGCGACGATGTCGTCGGTCTTCACTTCCCACCGGCGATCGATTTCGGCGCGGACGGCGGCGGTGTCGAGCCAGCCGATCACCTTGTCCGGCAGGTGCAGGTGCCGCATGTACCGCGGCGACAGGTCGAGCGCGGTCTCGATCGATTCGTCGAGCAGCCTCACCGAGTAGTTCCGCTCGAGCCTGGGCCGCAGGTTGTACAGGATCTGCCGCGTCTCTTCGATTGTCGGCTCGCACACGGTCACGCACCGGAAGCGGCGCGCGAGCGCTTCGTCTTCCTGGATGTATTCCTTGTATTCGCTGGACGTGGTCGCGGCGACCATCCGGATTTCGCCGCGCGCGAGGACCGACTTGAACACGTTCGCCGCGTCGGACGGCGCGCCGAGCGCCGAGCCGGCGCCGACCATCGTGTGCGCCTCGTCGACGAACAGAATGAGGTTCGGCCGCTCCTTGAGCTCACGAATGACGTTTTGAATCCGATCCTCGAACATGCCGCGCAGCATCGTGCCGGCCACCATCGTGTTCATCTGCAGGTTCACGACCTGGCAATCGCGCAGCCGGACCGGCACCGTCTCAGGCTCGAACTCGATGCGCCGCGCCAGCCCTTCGACAATCGCGGTCTTGCCGACGCCGGGCTCGCCGATCAGCATCACGGAATTGGCGCGCTCCCGGTGGCAAAGGATCTCCAGTACCTGCTGGATCTCCTTGTCGCGGCCGAAGACCGGCGGCAGTTTGTCCTGACGTGCGAGCAGATTCAGGTTCGTCGCGAAATGCTTCAGGAAGGGCGGCAACTCGAACCGCTTCTTCAACCGTTCCTCGCGCAGCTCCATATCGCGCATGCGCGAGCTCAGGCGATTCACGAGCACCTCGGGCTCGACGCCGTGGTGCCGCAGGATCGAAACCGGAACGCCCTGTGTCTCCTCGAAGACGGCGGAAAAGAGATCGGCCGCCTCAATGGTCTGGCGGCCCGCCCGGCTCGCGTGATGGAGGGCGAGTTTGAAGACGAGCTTGGTCGCTGGTGACACCCGCAGCTCCCGGCCCGCGAACGACGGCATCATGTGCAGGTGCTCTTCGATCGCCTGCAGGATGGTATGCGGGTTCAGCTCCACGTCGCGCATGACTTCGGCGAACATGTCCCATTCGACCTGCGCGAACGCGAGAAACATATGCTCATTGGTCAGCAGCGCATGCTCACGGCGGCGCGCTTCCTCGAGCGCGCGATCGACAATGCGTTGCGCGGTTTCGCCGACCTTGCTTGGTGAGATGTCGAGATCTTCTACGTGCACCGGTCTGCCTCCCTCTGCCGCCTTGTGGAGCAAGAGGTACGCCAGCAAATGCGGTCGTCAAACCGCAGTGTGCCGCTTGGCGCAAGCGCTTATGGACACACGGCTTGGTCATGTTGAGGAGGACTGCTCGCCGCGTGGGCGTGGCTTCCGCGCCACAGCGCCGAACCCGCTTCGGTGGGTAACGCGCCGACGGTTCTTGCCGTTTCCGCGCGCTATGGCTGAGAAGGCGAGACCGGCTTAGCCCTTCTGGAGGAGCGCTTGAATCCGCTGTTCGGTCGGCGGATGCGTACTGAAAAGGCCAAGAAGACCCTGCGCGCTGAACGGCTTGATGATGAACATGTGCGCCGTGGCCGGGTTGGCGTCGAGCGGCACCACTTTCGATGCCGATTCGATCTTTCTAAGCGCGTCGACCAGGCCACGAGGACTGCCGGCGATCGAGGCGCCGCCGGCATCGGCGTCGAACTCGCGCGACCGCGAGATCGCCGCCTGAATCAGCATCGCCGCGACCGGCGCCAGGATGATCGTCGCGATCATCGCGATGGGGTTCGCGCCCTGCCGATCGTCGTCTCGGCTGCCACCCCAGAACATGGCGAAGCGGGAGATCATCATGATGGCGGCCGCGAGCGTGGCCGCGACCGAGCTGATCAGGATGTCGCGATGCTTCACGTGCGCCAGTTCGTGCGCGAGCACACCCTCGAGCTCGCCGTCGTCGAGAATCTGCAGAATGCCTTCGGTGGCGGCCACGGCGGCGTGCTCTGGGTTCCGGCCGGTCGCGAACGCGTTCGGGGACGGCTGCGGGATGACGTAGCAGCGCGGCTGCGGGAGACCGGCGCGCTGCGCGAGGCGGGAAACGATTTCGTGCAAGCGATGGCCGGGGCCGACCTCCTGCGCGCTGTACATCCTCAGCACGATCTTGTCGGAGAACCAGTAGGACGCGAAGTTCGTCGCGACCGCAAAGCCGAAGCCGATGACCATGCCCTGCGCGCCGCCGAGCGCCTCGCCGATGAACAAGAGCAACGCGCTGAGCACACCGAGCAGCAGCGCCGTTTTTACTGCGTTTGTCATACCTTCTATTCTACGCTGGCGATGAGCCCAGCAACGAGCGCGGCCCGGTCGGGGAGCGATTCGATGTCCACGTGTTCGTGCAGCGCGTGGGCACCGTCGCCAATCGCGCCGAGTCCGTCCAATGTTGGGACGCCGAGCGCCGCTGTGAAGTTTCCGTCCGATCCACCGCCGGTGCCACCCTCCGCGAGGTCGTGGCCGAGCTGCTGCGCGACGGCACGCGCCTGATCGTACAGACGCCCGACGAGGTCGCTGCGTTCCAGCGGAGGCCGATTGAAGCCTCCGCGTGCTTCCACGTGCGTGCGCGGGTCGACAGGCGACAGGCTGTGGAACGCCGCATCGACGGCAGCGGCTGTCGCAGCCGTCGGCACGCGAACGTCCACCGTCGCTCGCGCCTCGTCTGGAATGACGTTCGACCGTATGCCACCCAACACCTGAACGACGTTCACCGAAATGCCACGGGGCAGATCCTGCAGCGCGTTGATTCGGAGAATCTGATGCGCGAGCTCATGGACCGCGCTCGCGCCCTTCTGCGGCTCGATGCCGGCATGAGCGGCGATGCCTCGTACCACGACCTCGTACCCGCCGCAGCCTTTGCGCGACGTCTTGACGGCGCCCCCGGGCAGCGACGGCTCCAGCACGAGCACTGCTCCGCTGCGCCGCGCCTCGTCTTCGATTGCCGCGCGCGAGGTGCCGCTGCCGATTTCTTCGTCGGTCGTCCACAGCATCACGATCCGGCGCGAGGGCGGTGTGCCCGTTTCGAGCAATGCACGCGTCGCCAGCATGGCGATGCCGATGCCCGCTTTCATGTCGAACACGCCGGGGCCGTGCAGCCGGCCATCGGTACGCGCAAGCGGCATCCGAGCGAGGTGTCCGATTGGCCAGACCGTGTCGAAGTGCCCGAGCAGGAGGACTTGTGATGAGCCGCACCCGAACTCAGCCAACAAGTGATCGCCGCGATCGGGTCGCGGCAGCGGCGTCACCCGTCCGCCGATCGCCTGCAGCCGAGCCGCAAGGTCCGCGCCGCACCGGTCGACTGCGGCTTTGTCGGTGGTCGGCGATTCGAGGCGCACGAGCGCTTCGATCGTCGTCAGGAGCCAGTCGCGCTCTTGGCGGCAGAATTTCTGAAGGTCGTATAATCGGGACATAGGAGCTCACAGAGACTATGAGGACACTGAGCAAGGATAGCCACAGAGACACGGAGACACAGAGAACATTTGGTTTTCTCCGTGTCTTTGTGTCTCCGTGGCTGATTATTCTCTGTGTTCTCTGCTTCCTCCGTGTCGCCGCGGCGCAGACCCAGCCGCCGCCCGTGCCGCAACCGTTTCCACGCCCGGGCACGCAGCCGGCGCGGCCTGCGCCGCCGCCTTCTCAACCCGCAGCGCCCGCTCCTGCCGCGCCCGCAACGCCGGCGCCCAACTCGAACGATCCGCAAGCAGTCCCGACCGAGGCGCTGCTGGGTGTGCCGGTCTACCCTGGCGCGCAGTTCATCCGGTCCTACGACGCCGGCCGCGGCCAGCGGTACTACATCTTCGGATCGGCGGCCTCATTTGTTGACTTGGTGGCGTACTACAGAACGGTCCTGAAACAGAAGGGCGAGCTCGTCTACGACGTGCCCGCGACCCACGAGTTCGACGTCGGAAAGTTCCGCGAAGAAACGATGGCGTTTCCACCGGGCGTGACGATCAAGGATTACCTGTCGGAAGTATCGCAGGGGTATCCGAATCCGAAGCCAGGCGGCGCGCCGGCCCGCTTTCCGACGCTCATTCAGATCGTGCCCGTCGTCGAACGATAACCCTGCTCGAGCCCCTCGTCGTACTTCGTACTTCGTACTTTCAGACCTTCACATATATCTCTTTGGTCTTGAGGAACTCGACCGACTTCTCTTCCATCCCCTGCTTCGCGTAATCGCGGACCTGCTGGGTCAATTCCATCGAGCAGAACTTCGGCCCGCACATCGAGCAGAAGTGTGCCACCTTCGCGCCGTCGGCTGGCAGCGTCTCGTCGTGATACGCGCGTGCGGTGACCGGATCGAGCGCGAGGTTGAACTGGTCTTCCCACCGGAACTCGAACCGCGCTTTCGACAGCGCATCGTCCCACTCGCGAGCGCGCGGATGGCCTTTCGCCAGGTCGGCGGCGTGGGCGGCGATCTTGTACGCGATGACGCCGGCCTTCACATCGTCCTTGTTCGGCAAACCGAGGTGCTCCTTCGGCGTGACGTAGCAGAGCATCGCGGTGCCGTACCAGCCGATCATCGCCGCGCCGATGGCCGACGTGATGTGGTCGTAGCCCGGAGCGATATCGGTGGTGAGCGGGCCCAGCGTGTAGAACGGCGCTTCCTGGCACCATTCGAGCTGTTTCTCCATGTTCTCTTTGATGAGATGCATGGGAATATGCCCCGGGCCCTCGTTCATCACCTGGACGTCGTACTCCCAGGCGATGCGATTGAGCTCGCCCTGCGTCTTGAGCTCCGCGAACTGCGCCTCGTCGTTCGCGTCGGCAATCGAGCCCGGACGCAGGCCGTCGCCGAGCGAGAACGACACGTCGTACGCGCGCATGATCTCGCAGATCTCGCGGAAGTGCGTGTAGGTGAAGTTTTCCTGATGGTGCGACAGGCACCATTTCGCCATGATCGAACCGCCGCGCGAGACGATCCCGGTCACGCGACGGGCGGTCATCGGAATGTAGCGCAGCAGCGCGCCGGCATGGACGGTGAAGTAGTCGACGCCCTGCTCGCATTGCTCCACGAGGGTGTCGCGATAGACCTCCCACGTGAGATGCTCCGGCCGGCCGCCAACCTTCTCGAGCGCCTGATAAATCGGGACCGTGCCGATCGGCACGGCTGAATTCCTGATGATCCACTCGCGCGTTTCGTGGATGTTCTTTCCCGTCGAGAGATCCATCACGGTGTCCGCGCCCCACAACGTCGCCCAGCGCAGCTTCTCGACCTCTTCCTCGATCGACGACGACACCGCCGAGTTGCCGATGTTCGCGTTGATCTTCACCAGGAAGTTGCGGCCGATGATCATCGGCTCGAGCTCGAGGTGATTGATGTTCGAGGGGATGATCGCCCGGCCGCGCGCGATCTCGTCGCGCACGAATTCGGCTGGCAGACCTTCGCGGATGGCGACGAACTCCATCTCGGGCGTGATCTCGCCCGTGCGCGCGAAGTGAAGCTGCGTGACCGCTTCGCCGCGCGAGGCCGCAGCGCGCCGCCGCTGCACCCACGGCTCGCGCAGCTTCGGCAGGCCGGCTGTTACGTCATGGCCCTGCGGGCCGCTCGTGTCGTACACGCGAATCGATGACGCCCCCTGCTCGAGGGCGATCTCACGTGTCGGGACACGCACGCCGTGCGGGCCGTCGACGAACGATTTCCTTGAATTGGGATATGCCGAGGTGAAGTCTGACATGTTCCGCGCTCCCTCCGCCGGTTTGAACCGGATCAGGTTCCAAGGGTTTGTCTCAATCCCATATGCGGGATACCCCTGGCGGCTTTCGCCACTATATCATCGCGAGACGTGCGTAGAGGGATAGCTGCGGCGCTTGGCTACACCGCGCTCGCTCTTTTGCTGACGTGGCCGCTGGCTCGCCAGCTCTCGACCGTACTACCGCACGATCTTGGTGATCCACTGTTCAGCACCTCGATGCTGTGGTGGAACGCGCATGTGACCCCGCTGACCGCCCGATGGTGGGATGGTTTTTCGTTTTTTCCCGCCGGCGGCACGTTGGCGTATTCAGATCACCGCCTCGGCGAGAGCCTACTCGCGTCGCCGCTGCAATGGGCTGGCGCGGGCGCTGTCACCGCGTACAACATCACGCTGCTCGCGACGTTTCCCCTCTGCGCAATCGCTGGTTATTGGCTCGGCTTCGTGCTCACCGGCAGGCACGATGCGGCCTTGGTATCCGGACTCGCGTTTGGCTTCAATCCATATCGCATGGCCCATATCGAACATCTCGAGCTGCTCGCAGCCTTTGGGATGCCTATGGCGCTCGCCGCGCTGCATCGGTACGCGCACACGCGGCGCCGCTCGTCGCTAGCCGCGTTGACCATAGCGCTGGTGTTGCAGGCGCTGTGCAGCACCTATTACGCCTTGTTCTTTACGATCGTGGTGATGCTATGGATGGTGTGGTTTCTTCGGTGGACCGATCGCCATGCGGTGCTGGCAATCCTGATCGCTTGCGCCTGCGCTGCTGTAATCCTCGCGCCAATCGGCATCGGGTACTGGCGCCTGCAGACCCAACATGATCTCGCCCGCTCGTTCATAGAGATTCAAACCTACAGCGCCGATCTGAGCTCATGGTTCACGGCGTCGCCGCTGATCGCCGTGTGGCGGTGGACCGCCCCGTGGAATGGACCGGAGCGGCAGCTGTTTCCGGGCAGCACGGTGATTGCCCTCACCACCGGCGGCCTGTTCCTGAGCCGCTCCAGATCGCCACGACGCGCGGGTTTCAATCGGGTGGGCAGATGGCTGCTGATCGTATCGAGCCTTTTTGCGGCGGCGGCGCTGTGGGTTTCGTGGATCGGACCTTGGAGTGTCACGATCGCCGGAATCAGGATCTCGGCCCACCAATCGTTCAAACCAACGACGGTTGCCATGGCCGCTTTCGCTGTCGCGATCGCCTGTCACGGCACAGTCCAGGACGCATTTCGGCGTCGGTCGCCTTTCGCGTTCTACATCATCGCAACGATCGCATTGATGGTATTGAGTGTGGGGCCCACGCCCTCGTTTCTCGGCGCGCAGTTTCTGTATCGTCCGCCGTACGCCTGGCTCATGGAGTTGCCGCTCTTCGCACATGGCGTTCGGGCGCCGGCCCGGTTCGCGATGCCGGCCATGCTGACGTTATCGGCTGCCGCCGCTCTCGCCTACGCCCACCTGGCCGTAATGACATCGCGCCGGCAGGTGATTCTGCCGCTCCTTGTCGCCGGGTTCATCGCCGACACCTGGATCACCGGACTCGCGTTGCCACCGGTGCCAGGTCCCTTGCCGGCAGTCGGGAACAACGTCGCGGCGATCCTGTCGCTGCCATTTGGCGACGCAGAACAGGAAGCGGCAGCCGTGTACCGCGCTCTACAGACGGGCCGCAAGTCGGTCAACGGAATGGGCGGCTACGATCCGCTTCATTACGCCATTCTTCGGCTCGCGCTCACGGAGGGTGACGACACCGCACTCGATGTGGTCGCTGAGCATGGTCCCCTGCTGATTGCGGTCGATACAGCCGCCGACTTGAAGCGAGGGTGGCGGGCGTTCGTCCAAAGACAGGTTGGCATCGAACGCATCCGAGAGGACTCGCAGTTCATGCTGTTTGCGCTGCCCGGCCGCGATCCAGCGCCGGGGGGAGCCACTGGCCCGCGCACGCCGATCGTCGCCGCATGGGACGACCGTGGTCCCCTCGACCTTCGACCGCTCGTGGACGATGATCCCGCGACCGGCTGGTATCGACCAGATGTGCAGTTTCCCGGCGAGATGCTGGTCGTGGACGTCGGGGCCGTCACGCCGCTGGTGTCGGTTGACATGTCGCTGGGCCGAAATGGCGAAACGTACCCACGACGGCTGGGCATCGCGACATCGACTGACGCTGACCATTGGACGCCGATCTTCTCCGGCCAAACGGGCGGACGAGCCTATCGTGCCGCCTTGGGCAACCCTCGCGACGTGCGCCTCACGTTTTCGCTTGCCGGCACGCCCGCTCGTTTTGTCCGACTCCGCATCGAGGAGCGCGCAGCAACGAGTCCCTGGTTTGTCAGTGATCTGGCCGTTTATCGCAAGAATGCCGTCGAATAGTACGCGATATCGTGCCGATACGGACAATCAATCGTCTGAATCCCGCTGGCCTCGACGAGCGACGGGAATCACGAATTTCTCGGCCGTGTGCGTCGGCGAGAAGCTCACCACCTTCACATCGACGAGGCCGGCGGCCTTGCCGGCCGCCATCACCGCGCGCTCCGAGATTTCCGGGCGGCCCTTCGGACGAATCACCCAAATCGCACCGTTCGGCTTGATCGATCGCTTCAAGGCGGACAGACGCGTCAGCTGTGTCTCGTTCGTCGCACCGAAGAAGATCGCGTCGCTCGCCTTCACGGTTCGCCCAATCGACACCAGCGCGACGCGCTCCTCGAGCTCTTCGAGAAACGCCTGATCGTCGACGCCGAGCGCCGATACGCGCCAGTCAGGTTTCACACCGATCTTGTCCAGTCGCGATGGTGGATGCTGAATCTTGCCGGCCCACTTCGGCGCGGCGCTTCCCAGCTCGAACGACGCGGTGCCGTCCGCGAACGTCACGCTCAACGTGCCGTCGCGCGCGCTGATCTTCGACATCGCCCTGAACGGAATCGATAGACGAAGGTCGTCACCCCGGAAATGAAGCGTCTCCGTCTCGAGCCGCGCGGTTCCGCGCGTGGTCTTGCCCTTGAATCGTGCCGTGCAGTTGGCTTCCGCACCCATATGTTCTCCGGGGAACCCGACGCGTCGGTCGACCCGGCGGACACGCGTCCGCTCTACGCCCGGGTATCGATCAGAATCGCTTTACGTGTGCTCTCCGGAAACCTCTCGATGGCATACCGGAGTGTCGTGCGCGGGATCGACTCGCCCTTCGCGCGCAAGAAGCGCTCGAGCCGCGCGGGATCGGTCTTGCCCGCCTCTCGGAGCGCCCAGCCGACCGCCTTCTGGATCAGGTCTGGCGGGGACGGCACCCGGCCAGCTGTACCTGTCGTCGACCGCCGACCGGCTCCTGTCCCCGCGAGCAGCCGCTTGGCGATCTCGTAGACCAGATCGAGCGACTCGCCGCGCCGTGCGCGCGGAATCAGGCCGACGATGGATGCGCGGCGCACCCACATGTTCCGGTCGCGGGCCCACACGCGCAGGCGCGCTCCGAGCTCCGGATACCGCAGCAGCAGCGGACCGATCAGATACGCGCAGATCGCGTCCGTCGTCGCCCAGTTGGCAGAATGGTTGTCCGACAGCCACCGCTTCCAGGTCGGAAGCAGCCGCGGCGCGAAGTCGCGCCGGTAGCGCGCGACCACCTCGATGCCCACCGACTTGGCCTCAAGGTGGCGATCGACGATCAGCGCATTCGCGAAGGCCATCGCGTCGTCGATCGACCAGTCGTGGCGATGGGCGTCGTAAATCGACCGCGCGAGCGACCGCAGTCTGTCGGTGCCGACGTTGTAGAAGCCGAGATCGGCCGCGCCTCGAAAGTAGCGGCTCGCGTCGAACTTGCCCGCGGACCGCGCCAGGCGTTCCAGCGCGTGCCGCGCCGACGCCGCCGCGCGCGCCGGCGTCGTCATGCGACCTTCCGCAAAATGAAGCATTTGAGATAGTACGTCTCCGGCACGCCGAGCATCACCGGATGATCGCGGCCCTGCATGCGCTTTTCCACCACGGTGACATGCGACTGCGCGTCCACCGCCGCGTCGTACACGACCTCGGCGAACATCGCCTCGTTCACGTTGTACGAACAGCTGCAGGTCACGAGCGTGCCCCCTGGATTCAGCAGCTTCAGCGCCCGCAGGTTGATCTCCTTGTAGCCGGCGCGCGCGTTGGCGACGGCCGCCTTGTTCTTCGCAAAGGCGGGCGGGTCGAGCACGATCGTGTCGAAGCGCTCGCCGAGCCGCTCGAGTCCGCGCAGATCGTCGAACACGTTGCCGACGCGCGCATCCACCGCGACGCCGTTGCGCGACGCGTTTTCCCGAACCCGGGCCACGGCGTCTTCCGACACGTCGATCGCGATCGTCTCCTGACAGCGCCGCCCGAGCACCAGCGCGAAGCCGCCGTTGTAGCTGAAGCAGTCCAGCAGCCGGCCGCGCGCGTACGCCGCGGCCGCCGTCCGGTTCTCCCGCTGGTCGAGGAAGAGCCCGGTTTTCTGGCCGCGACGGAGATCCACGTCGTATTCAATCCCCGCCTCGGTGACCGTGACGCGTTCGGGCACCTCTCCGCTCAAGACCTCGACCTGCTGTTCGAGCCCCTCGAGCACACGCGCCCGCGGATCGTTGCGCGCGAGGATGCCGCGGGGTTGCAGCAGATCGGTGAGCGCGCCCACGATCGACGTCAGCTGCCGATCCATTCCCTGCGACAACGTCTGGACGACGAGATGGTCGCCGTAGCGATCGACGATCAGCGATGGCAGCAGATCGCCCTCGCCGTGCACGAGCCGGTACGCGGTCGCATCGATGGCGAGCGACTGGCGAAAGGCGATCGCCGCTTCGATGCGCGACCGAAGCAGGGCGGCGACGTCCACCTCCGTCTCCGCCGCTCCGTACGTCAACAGCCGCAGGGAAATCTGCGAGCGATCGCTGAACAGCGCGCGGCCGAGCGGGCGCCCGCGCGGGCCACGTACGAGCACGACGTCGCCGCCGGCGGCGCGGGCATCGGCGACGTCCGCACGATAAATCCACGGATGCCCGCTGTGCAGCCGCTCTTCGCCGCGTTTGGAGAGGACGACAAACGGGATCATGTCTTTGGGTTCGGGGCTCGGAGCTTCCGAACCCCGAACCCATAGTACAATCTGTGGCCTTGTGCGCATCGCAATTGGCGCAGATCACGCCGGCTTTTCGCTCAAAGAACATCTCAAACAGACGCTGTTGCGGCTGGGTCACGCAGTGGACGATCACGGGACTCACAGCGAAGAACCGGTCGATTACCCGCCGATCTGCGTGGCCGTCGCGCGCGCCGTGGCCGACGGCCGGGCCGATCGCGGCATCGTGCTCGGCGGCAGCGGACAAGGCGAGCAGATCGCCGCGAACAAGGTGTTCGGCATACGCGCGGCGCTGTGTCAGGACCTCTACACGGCCCGTCTCTCGCGCGAGCACAACAACGCCAACGTGCTCTCGATGGGCGGCCGCATCGTCGCGTCCGGGCTCGCCGACGAGATCCTGGCGCTCTGGCTGGAAACGAAGTTCGAAGGCGGCCGGCACCAGCGGCGGATCGATCAAATCTCCGCCGTGGAGCGCGAAGGCTTGAGCCGGGCGGACAAGTCATGACCACACAAACCACGCCTGCGATCTGGCGCACGCTCGCCGAAACGGATCCCGAAATCGCCGGAGCCATTCGCGACGAGCTGCACCGTCAGAACAGCGGCCTTGAGCTCATCGCGTCGGAAAACTTCGTCAGCCGCGCCGTACTCGAAGCCGCGGGCTCGGTGATGACGAACAAGTACGCCGAAGGCTATCCGGGAAAGCGGTACTACGGCGGGTGCGAATTCGTCGACGTCGCCGAACGCGCGGCCATCGCGCGCGCGACGGCGCTGTTCGGCGCCGATCACGCCAACGTTCAGCCGCATTCGGGCGCGCAGGCGAACATGGCGGTGTACTTGACGCTGCTGAAGCCGGGCGACACCGTCCTCGGCATGAATCTCGCCCATGGCGGCCATCTCACGCACGGCCATCCGCTGAACTTTTCCGGCAAGCTGTACACGATCGTCCCGTACGGCGTCCGCAAAGACGACGAACGCATCGATTACGACGAGCTCGATCGCCTTGCCGCCGAGCACAAGCCGAAGATGATCATCGTCGGCGCCAGCGCTTATCCGCGCGTCATCGACTTCGCCCGCATCCGGCAGACGGCCGATAGGATCGGCACCCCGGTGTTCACGGACATGGCGCACATCGCGGGGCTCGTCGCGGCAGGCGTTCACCCGAGCCCGGTTCCCCACTCCGACTTCGTTACGACGACGACGCACAAGACGTTGAGGGGACCCCGGGGAGGATTGGTGCTGTGTCGCGAGCAGTACGCGAAAGATCTCGATCGCACGGTATTCCCCGGCGTGCAGGGCGGCCCGCTGATGCATATCATCGCGGCGAAGGCGGTCTGTCTGAAGGAAGCGGGTGAACCCGCGTTCGTCGAGTATCAGAAACAGATTGTCAAGAACGCGAAGAAGCTCGCCGGCGCGCTCACGGCGTCGGGCTTCCGGCTCGTGAGTGGCGGCACCGATAACCATCTGATGCTCGTCGACGTGTTCTCGAAGGGCATCACCGGCAAGGTCGCCGAGGCCGCGCTTGGGAAGGCGGGCATCACCGTCAACAAGAACGCCATCCCGTTCGACAAGAACCCGCCGATGGTTGCGAGCGGAGTACGCATTGGCACGCCGGCTGTCACGACGCGCGGCATGCAAGAAGCAGAGATGGACACCATCGGCGAGCTCATCACCCGCGCGCTCCAAACGCCCGATGATGATCGCGCGCTCGGAATGGTTCGCAGCGAGGTCGAGGCGTTGTGCCGGAAGTTCCCGCTGTACCCCGAATAGGCGCGACATCCCCGGGCTCGTCGAGCCTCCACGCCACGGCCAGCGGTTGGACGGTCTGCGATGCTGTCGAGGCGGTGTTCGCCCCCGACGGCGCGCTGGCGCGCGCCATGCCCGACTTCGAACCTCGCAGCGGCCAGGTGGAGATGGCGGCCGCCGTGGCGCGTGTGTTTGCGGACGGAGGCGTCCTGCTCGCCGAAGCCGGGACAGGCACCGGCAAGACGCTCGCGTACCTGGTGCCCGCCATCTTGAGCCGCGAGCGCGTGCTCATTTCCACGGGCACGAAGAACCTGCAGGAACAGATTTTCTTCAAGGACATTCCAGCGCTTCGCGACGCGCTCGGCATCCCGTTCACGGCCACGTACATGAAGGGGCGCGCGAACTACCTGTGCCTGCATAAGCTCGATCAACTGAACGACGGTGCAGGCCCCGCCGTCCACGATGTCTTTCTGCCCATCATCCGCGAGTGGTCGGGTCGCACCGACACCGGCGACCGCGCGGAGCTGGCCGATCTGCCCGAAGACCTGGCATTCTGGAACGAGGTGTCCGCGACGGCCGAGACCTGCGTCGGTACCGAGTGCCCGCGGTACGACGATTGTTTCGTGACGAAGATGCGCCAGCGTGCCGCCGCTTCCGACGTCGTCATCGTCAACCATCACCTGCTGTGCGCCGACGCCGCTCTGCGCCAGAACGCGTACGGCGAAGTCATTCCTGCGTGCAGCCGCGCGATCGTCGACGAAGCGCATCAGCTCGAAGACGTGGCGACGCAGTACTTCGGATACAGCGTGAGCAACTACCGCCTCGAGGAGCTCGCGCGCGACGTCGAACGTCTGGTCGCTTCCGGCGCCGTCGACGACAGGAAGAGCCGAGACGACATCACGAAAGCCGTCGAACGGGTCCGCGATCACGCCAAGGCGTTCTTCACGGAGCTGGCGTTCGCGCACCGCGGCGAGGGACGCGTGAAGTCCGAGGAGCGGGTACGCGCGACCGAGGAATCGTTGGCACACGCGCACGGAGGCGCCGCTCATCTCTCGGGTGCGCTCGACATCGTGCAGTCGACGCTGGCGCTGCTCCCGAAAGCAGGGCGCGCCGGGGCCGATGAGCCGCCGGACGAAGGGGGCCCCGACCCAGACGCTGTGAACGAATCGGTCGCGGCGCTCGCGCGACGGGCTGGCGAGCTGCGGGACGAGCTGCGTTTTCTGCTCCGCGCGGGCGACGAAGAATATGTCTACTTCGTCGAGTTCCGCGGGCGCGGCGTGTTTCTCCGTGCGGCGCCGATCGACGTCTCGACAATCGTGCGTGAGCTTCTGCTCGAACGGATGCAGACGACGGTGCTGACGTCGGCGACGCTCACAGTGGACGGCGGGTTCGATTACATCCGGTCGCGGCTCGGCATCCGCGACGCGGACGAACTGCGGCTCGCGTCCGAATTCGATTTCGAGCGGCAGGCGATCCTGTATCTGCCGCCGCGCATGCCCGATCCACGTTCCGACGCCTTCGCGGTGGCCGCGGGCCGCGAAGTGATCGAGATCCTCAAGCGCACGCGCGGGCGCGCGTTCGTCCTGTTCACGAGCTACGCGACCATGCGCGCGGTGCAGGCAATCGCGGAACTGGCGCTCGACTATCCGATTCTGGGACAGGGCACGGCGCCGCGTTCGCAGCTGTTGAATCGGTTTCGGGCCACCCCGCATTCGGTACTGTTTGCAACCTCGAGCTTCTGGCAGGGCGTCGACGTCGTCGGCGAGGCGTTGAGCTGCGTGATTGTGGACAAGCTGCCGTTCGCGTCGCCGAGGGATCCGATTACGGCCGCGCGGATCGACGCCATTCGCGCGCACGGCGGCGATCCATTCGGCGAATATCAGGTGCCGCTGGCCGTTTTGGCGCTGCAGCAGGGTTTGGGTCGCCTCATCCGACACCGCCGCGACCGCGGCGTGCTGGCGGTGCTCGATCCGCGCCTTCGGACGAAGGGCTACGGCCGGCGGTTCGTGGCGTCCCTGCCGCCAGCGCCAGTTGTGCACGATCTCTCACACATCGAAGCGTTTTTTTCTCGTTGATCCCCATCCAACGACCCGTTTTTGACGTCTATGTTTGTGGCGATATGAGGTTGCGCATGCGTGTCTTCTCGAACATCGTCGCGATTGGGGCGCTTGCCGCTGGAACGCTCGTCACGGCCCAGAGCCCCGCGACCGAGGCGGCGGCAAGCGTGCTCACCGCAACGCGCGAGGCGCTCGGTGGGGAAAAAAAGCTGACGGCCGTCAAAACGTTGGTCGCCACGGGACGGACGCGGCAGATTCGCGGCGACAACCTCGTGCCGATCGAATTCGAGATCGCGCTCGAGCTGCCGGATCGGTACGTACGCAAGGACGAGATTCCGGCGCAGGAAAGCGGCCCGACACTCACCGGCTTCAACGGCGAGGAGCTGATTCAGTTTCCGGCGCCCGCGATGCCGCCCGCGCGAGCCGGGGGCCCTCCGGGACCGACCGCGGAACAGCTGGAAGCCGGCCGAAAGGCTCGGCTCGCAAGCGCGAAGCAGGACTTCGCGCGGCTGACGCTCGGCATGTTCGCCGGCTCTGTCAGTAGCCTTCCGCTCACCTTCACCTATGTCGCGAAAGCGGAAGCGCCGCAGGGCAAAGCGGACGTCCTGGACGTCAAAGGCCCGGGAAACTTTTCGGCACGGTTCTTCGTCAACGCCGACACCCATTTGCCAATCATGGTGACGTGGATCGCGCCGGCGCCGCAGCGCGGAGGACCGCAGCGCGGAGCACCGCCGCCCGGATCACCGTCGAGGGGCGAGACACCTTCGCCGGCAGGGCCACCTCCGGCTGTGGCGGGCCAGCCGCCTTCGCGCGGTGAGCCGCCGCCGCCGGCTATGCCGCCTCCGGCTTTGGCGGGCCGAGCGGAAACCGCTGCGGCAGGCCAGGCGCCGCGCGCACGAGGCGCGGCTCCGCCGGGCGCACCGGGCCAAGCACCCGCCGGGCCGCCCGAATCGCGCATCTACTACGGCGACTACCGCGACGTCGGGGGTCTGAAGTTTCCATTTCGCCTGCGCCGGGCGCTGGGGCCCGACACGGTCGAGGAAACCACGTTCGACGGCTTCAAGATCAACCCGAAGATCGATCCGAAGAAATTTGAGGTCCGGAAATGACGCGCAGGATACGGGCGATTCTCTGGGTGATGGCATTCGTGCTGTCCGCAGCGAGCGCGCGCGCGCAGGCGCCACGCGACGCAACGATTCTCGTTACGGTCGTCGATCAGACGCGATCGGTCATTCAAGGCGCCACCGTCAAGGCGACCGGCCTCGAAGACGCGACCAAGGCGGCGGCGAGCGCCCCCGTGAAAACCTCGGAGCAGGGCATCGCGACGATCTCCGGGCTTCGTCCCGGCCGGTACGCGATCGAGGCGGAGTTTCCCGGGTTCGAGAACGGACTATTGAAAGAGGTGCGCGTCCGCGCCGGCGAGAACAAGCACGTCATCGTGCTGGCGATTCAGGGGTTCAAGGATTCGATTACCGTCGGGCGCGACGCGCAGGAATCCGCCGCCGACAGGCGCGGCGGCGCGTTCGGCAGCGCGCTCACGCGCGAGCAGGTCGACGCGCTGTCCGACGATCCCGACGAGATGGCGAAACAGCTGCAGGAAATCGCGGGCGGCGGCGCCATCCTTCGCGTCGACAGTTTCGAAGGCGGGAAGCTGCCCTCGAAGGCGCAGATCAAATCGATCCACATCACGCGCGACGCGTTCGCCGCCGAGAACCACAGCGCCGGCAGCCTGTTCATCGACATCATCACGCAGCCCGGGATGGGACCGCTGCGCGGCGGCGGACGCTACAACCTGCGCGACGGCGCGCTCAGCGGCCGCAGCCCGTTCACGCCGACCAAAGGTCCCGAACGCTCGCAGAACTATGGGACGAACTTCGCCGGGTCGCTGATCAAGGAGCGGGCGTCGTTCAACGTGTCGCTCCAGGGCAACACGTCATACGAGACGCCCAACCTGTACGCGGCGCTCCCGACCGGCACAAGATCCGAGGCGTTGAAGCTCAGAGCGCCGCGCGAGAACTTCTTCATGTTCGCCAATTTCGATTACGCGCTCACCAAGGACCAGACGCTGCGCATCGGCTACAACCAGGAGACCTCGACACAGCGGAATCTGGGCGTCGGCGCGTACGACCTGCCGGAGCATGCCTTCTCGAACGAGGACCACGGGCGGACGGTGCGGATTCAGGAGGCCGGGCCGCTCGGCCGTCGTTTCTTCACGAACACCCGGCTCATGCTCTCGACCAACGACACCTCCTCGCAATCGGTCCTCGAAGCGCCCACCATCCGCGTGAACGACGCGTTCACGAGCGGCGGCGGCCAGGTGTCGGGCGGACGACATACACGCACGTTCAATCTCGCGTCGGATCTCGACTACGTCCGGAGCATCCACTCCCTGCGGGCTGGCGTCGTGTTGACCGGTGGATCGTACCGCTCGAACGACACGACGAACTACCTCGGCACGTACACGTTCGAGAGCCTCGAGGCGTTCGAATCGGGACGGCCGCGCAGCTACACGCGCCGGATCGGGGACCCGAACATCCATTACTGGAACCTGCAGGCGGGTGTGTACCTGCAGGACGACATCCGCGTCCGCAAAGGACTCACGCTCAGTCCTGGAATCCGCTACGAGGCGCAGACGCACCTCGATGACTTCGATGCGCTGGGCCCCCGCTTCGGCGTCACGTGGGCGCCGTTCAAGAACGGCAAGACGACGCTGCGCGCGAGCGCGGGCATCTTCTACGACTGGCTGGGCGCCAATATCTACGAGCAGACGCTGCGCGTCGACGGCTTCCGGCAGCAGGAGCTGAACATCATCAACCCGTCGTTTCCCGATCCGGGCTCCGCAGGCATCGTGCCGCCCATCAACAAGTACCTGCTCGGCGACGAGCTGCAGATGGCGAAAAATACCAGGGTGAGCCTCGGGGTCGATCAGGCGATCACCGCGAAGATCCGCGGCGGCGCCACCTACGCGCACATCAACGGAACGGGGCTGCTGCGCGGTCTGAATTTGAACGCCCCAACCAATGGCGCCCGCCCGAGTCCCGTCTTCGGCAACATCGTCGAGGTCGCGGGCGACGGCACGTTGCGGCAGCACGTCCTCAACACGTTCCTGCAGGTGTCGATCTCGCCGCCGTCGCCGAATCCGAGCAAGCAGCTCTGGAACTGGAAGCGGACCAACTTCGGCCTCAACTATTCGTTGGGAAAGATCGACAACGATACCGACGGCGCCTTCAGTGTTCCGGCCACCGGCAGCCTGGCCGCCGACTGGGGTCCGGCCGCAAACGACATTCGGCATCGCCTGAACGGGTTCTTCAGCACGCAGGCACTCCGGAACTTCAACGCGAATCTCAATTTCTCGATGTCGACGGGCACGCCCTTCACGATCAGGACCGGGTTCGATCGCAACGGCGATCTCATTTTCAACGATCGCCCCGAGGGCCTCGGCCGCAACACCGAGCGCGGCGACGGACGAATGGACCTGTCAGGGTTCTTCGTGTACACGTTCATGTTCGGCAAACGCCGAATCCAGCTGCCGCCCGGCATCATGATCCAGGGGTCTCCAGCTGGCGAATTCAGGGTGACGCAGCTGCAGATCGACCCGCTGCCGCGATTCCGCCTCGGACTGGTCGTCCAAGTGCAGAATCTCACGAACCACCGCAACTACACCGGCTACAACGGCAGCATGACGTCGCCGTTCTTCATGCAGCCGACCAACGTGACCGGCATGCGCAAGATCGACGTGGGGTTGAACTTCAACTTCTAGGAGCCCGTCCGAGTAATGGCGAACGGGCTCCCAGGAGGCGCGCTGCGCGCGCGGTCATACGTCGAATTATTGGCGTTTTTGCCGGCGAAGCCAGCCTACTAGGAGCGTGTTCCCGTTTCTCGGGCACGCTCCTAGCCCCAACGGGGGTAAACTAGTCCTGCGCTAGCCGTGCTTGCATAGTCAAACGTGTAAGAACCGTGAGCCGGTACGCAAGCCCGGCTTAGCTGTCATTTTTCCAGGAGGATTCCCCATGGTCCGCCGCTTGAACGGCCGGCATCCGTGGCTGGTTGCGTCCATCGCCCTCGTCGCCCTGGTGATCGCGCTGCCTGCTGCCGCCCAGTCAACCGGGATGGTTCGAGGCGTGGTGAAAGACATGCAAGGCCAGCCCGTTGAAAACGCCAAAGTCATCATCGAGGCCGACGGCACGAGCCGCCGCTTCGAAACGAAATCGAACAAGAAGGGCGAATTCATTCAGATCGGCCTGATGTCGGGCTCCTACAAAGTGAGCGCCGAAAAGGACAAGGTCGTCTCGAACGTCGCCGAAGTGCGCGTGCAGATCGCCAGGCCCGCAGAAGCGAACCTGGTTCTCGGCGCCGCCGCCGCCGCGGCGAATTCGAAGGAACTCGCCGCCAAGACGACGGAATTGAAGAAGACGTTCGAAGAGGGCGTCGAGGCGAGCCGCGCCGGCAACCACGACGATGCCATCGCGAAGTTCACGCACGCGGCGGAGCTGAATCCGAACTGCTACGACTGCTATTACAACATCGCCTATTCGGCGAGTCAGAAGAAAGACTACGACGCTGCGGAGGCCGCGTACAAGAAAGCGATTGAAATCAAGGCCGACTACGCGGAGGCCTACAACGGCCTGGCCAATGTGTACAACGCCACGCGGAAGTTCGACCAGGCGGCAGCCGCCAGTTCGAAAGCGATGGAGCTGACGAGCGCGCTCGGCGCACCAGGCGCGGGTGCGGGCGGCGGAAATGCCGACGCGTTGTTCAATCAGGGCGTGATCCTCTGGAACGGCGGCAAGGTCGCCGAAGCCAAGAAGCAGTTCGAGGCCGCGATCGCCGCGAACCCGAACCACGCAGAGTCGCATTACCAGCTCGGCATGGCGCTCGTGAACGAAGGCAATCTGCCCGCTGCCAGTACCGAGTTCGAAACCTATCTGAAGATCGCGCCGTCAGGTCCGAACGCGGCGACGGCCAAGGGGATTCTGGCGACCATCAAGAAGTAGTGATCGACTACTCCGGGCTCCGCGGCCGGCTGGCGGATGTACGCGCGCGCATCGCGCGCGCCGCCGGCCGAGCCGGGCGCGATCCCGCCTCGGTCAGGCTCGTCGCCGTGTCCAAAACCTTCGCCGCCGGCGACGTGCGCGCGGCCGCCGATGCCGGTCAGCTCGAGTTCGGCGAAAACAAAGTCCAGGAAGCCCTTCAGAAGATGGACGCGACCGCCGACCTCTCGATTCGGTGGCATCTGGTCGGTCACCTGCAGTCGAACAAGGCAAAAAAAGCCGGCCGGTTCGACGTCGTGCATTCGCTCGACAGCGTGGCGCTCGCGCACAAGCTCGACGAGGCCGCGATGGCGGCGGGACGTCAGATGGAGCTGCTGGTCCAGGTGGATCTCGCGGGAGAAGCGACTAAACATGGCCTCCGGGAAGACGAGCTGATGCCAGTCTTCGACGCCGCACGGGCAGGGCGGGCCACCCGGATCGTCGGGCTCATGCTGCTGCCACCGGCCGTCGAAGACCCGGAGGCGGCACGGCCCTACTTCCGCACGCTGCGCGGAGTCCGCGATCGGCTGCTGGCACGCGGCGTGGATGCCTCGATGCTGCGCGAACTGTCGATGGGCATGAGCCACGATTTCGAGGTCGCGATCGAAGAAGGCGCAACGCTCGTGCGCGTGGGCACGGCGATTTTCGGGAGCCGCAGTTATGTTTGACCCAGCCCTGTCGCCGGACCGGTCACCAGCCGATAAGCCAACCGGAGAAAAATCGCGCATGAATGTCAGCCCACTCGATCTCCGCCAGCAGCATTTCCGGAGCACGTTCCGCGGCTTCGACAAGGTCGAAGTCACCGCCTTCCTGGCCGCCTTCGCCGACGACTACGAGCAGGCGCTGCGCGAGGCCGACCGCCTCCGCCAGGACGTGACGCGCATGGACGCCATCATCAACGAGCATCGGGAGCACGAGCGAGGCCTGAGGAACACGCTGATGGCCGCGCAGAAGCTCGCCGACGACATCAAGTCGCAGGCCGAGCAGGAGGCGACGCGGATCGTCCGCGAAGCCGAGGGGCGCTCCGATCTGCTCCTCGAGAAAACGCAGGCGCGTCTGGAAGACATCCAGCGCGAGATCGACGGCCTGAGGTTGAAACGCAAGGACGTCGAGACGTCCATCGAGGCCGCAATCCAGACGCTGCGCAACACGCTCGAGTTCGTCCGCGAGCAGGAAGCGCGCGAGCGCGACGACAAGATTCTGCTCCACCGGCCGCGGCATGCCGAGTCCCCGAGCCAGGCGTCAGATGTGGCGCAGCCCTTCAGGGCTGCGAACGTCACCGGCGCGCAGGGATAGCGCCCTGCGCCATCCGGTCCCGCCTGGAGAGGTGGTCGTCGACGTCCGCGTCATTCCGCGGGCCAGAAAAACCGGGATCGGCAGCGAACGGGACGGCGCGATCGTGGTCCGTCTCGCCGCGCCTCCGGTTGACGGCGCCGCCAACGACGCGCTCATCGAGTGCCTTGCCGACGCGCTTCACCTTCCCCGACGCAACATTCGAATCGTCAGCGGCGAGCGCAGCCGACGCAAGCGTGTCGCCATCGCCGGCATCAGTGGCGACGCCGTCAAACAGCGCCTCGGCTGCGGCGGAGGGCTTTAGACTCGCCGAGCGATCGCCCTACAATAAGCGCGGTGCTCGCAGACTTCCTGATCCACAACACATCCGAAGTGCTCACCTGCGCGGGGCCGGCGCCGCGAATCGGTGCGCGTCAGCGCGACGCGGGCGCCCGGCAGAACGTGATCGTTGCCGCTCGACAGGGGACCATTGTGTTCGTCGGCAGCGAGACGGAGTGGGCGCGCGACGGGACATTGACCGCCGACGCGCGTGTCGTCGATGCGGCGAAGGGCGCCGTCGTGCCAGGCTTCGTCGATCCGCACACGCACGTCGTGTTCGCGGGTGACAGGCGCGGCGAGCTGCGTCGCCGCCTGGAGGGCGCCACCTATGCCCAGATCGCGAGCGAAGGCGGCGGCATCGTCAGCAGCGTGCGCGCCACGCGCGAGGCGAGCGCGGAACGGCTGGCGTCGGACACGCGCAGCCGGCTCGACGAAATGCTGCGGTGCGGCACCACGACGTGCGAGGCGAAGAGCGGGTACGGGCTCACCACCGAGTCCGAGCTGAAAGCGCTCCGCGTGATTCGCGGATTGGCCGCGGAACATCCTATCGACATCTCGCCAACGTTCATGGCCGCACACGAGACCCCGATCGAGTATCGCGACAGGCATCGGGCGTACGTCGAGCTGATTCTCGACGAGATGATTCCGGCCGTCGCAGGCGAGCGCCTCGCGGAGTGGTGCGACGTGTTCTGCGAAACCGGCGTCTTCACGCCCGACGAGTCACGGGAGATTCTGTCGGCCGCCCGCGACGCGGGCATGAAGCTGCGCATCCATGCGGACGAGCTCGCGCCGAGCGGCGGTTCGCGTGTGGCGGCGGACCTCGGCGTCCAGTCGGCCGATCACCTCATCTTCGTCGACGATGAAGGCGCGCGACGGCTCGCCGGGGCCGGCGTAGTCGCCACGCTACTGCCGATTGCCGCGTTCTATCTGAAGCTCGGACGCTTCGCGCCGGCGCGCATGCTCATCGAGCGCGGCGTCGCGGTCGCGCTCGCCACGGACGTGAACCCGGGCGGCGGCTTCTCTCCGTCCATGCCGTTCGCGATGACGCTGGCATGCTTTGGGATGGGGCTGACGTTCGAGGAAGCGTTGGTCGCCGCGACGATCAACGCGGCCTGTTCGCTCGATCGCCAGGATCGCGCCGGCAGCCTCGAGCCGGGCAAGCAGATGGATGCCGTGATCGTCGCCGGCCCGGCGATCGATCTGATCCGCGTCGGCGCTGACACGATTCGCGCCGTCGTGAAGAAGGGTCGGCTCGTTGGCGGAGCCCTGTCCTGAGTGACCTCGCGACGTTCATGACGTCGAGCGCTGCGCGGATTTCGTCGATCGCCTTCGCGCATATCGATGCCTGGGACGGATGACATTCCTGCTAGAATCCCCGTCGATTCCGTGAATTGCGGGTACAAACGACGTGCGGCATGAGAGTGTGGAGATACGTCACCCGACCGGGCTACTAACAAGTTAGGCCGTCCAAACAGCAATCGTTCGAGGACCAACACAATAGGGGAATGCCGATGAAGTACGTGATCAGCTGGTTCGAACGCCCGCAAGGTTCGCCCATCGAGTACGAGAATGCCCAGAAGCGAATCCTTGAAGTATTCGGTCAATGGAAGGCGCCCGCCAATTTCAAGATCGAATTCTTCGTCATACGAGTCGGCGAGTGGGGTGGGCATATGCTGATGGAATGTGATGATCCGGTGACCATTCACAAGTTCTGTTCGATGCTTCCTGCTTTCGTATTCGAGGTGCATCCCGTCATTACGGTCGAGGAAGCCGTCCGCGGCGAACTCGAGGTAATCACCTGGCGAGATGGGCTGAAACGCAACTGACTGCCGACACGACTACATCCCGTTCACATCGTGTGAAACGGGGACACATTTGTTGCCACATGCGGAGATCCTAGCGACTGCCGACGGTCAGGATCCTCAGGCGGTGCTGCCCGGTCGGTGTGTGCCGTACGTGATTGACCGGGGCCGGGCCGACCTCGTCGACGGTTACCGGAGGAGTGTGCACGCCGAGGAAGCAAGTGTGCCGGCCCAGTGGATCGTGGCATAAGTCCCGGGCGCGGCGCCCGGATCGCAAGGCGCGGCGAGCGAGGATACCGGGAGTATCTGAGCGACGAGCAACGCCGCGAGGCGGGATGCCCCGCCCGGGAATTATGTCGCGAACCACTGGGACGGGACGCTAGGTGTCGATGCGCTGGAGGTGGAGTTGACTGAACCTCTCGGCGGCCGTGAGTCGGAAGACCGAACGAAATAGAAGCCCAGGCGTCCACATGCTCCTCGACAAGTCCGTCCGCGAGCTACTCGCGGCCTTCAGTTCCCCGGATCCAACTCCCGGCGGCGGATCCGCGTCGGGACTGTCCTCGGCCATCGGCGCCTCGCTGCTCATGATGGTGGCCGCTCTGCCGAAAACGCGCAGCGGTGCGGACGATGAAAAGGCCGCCCTCGTGTTTGCCGCTCGCACGCTGACCGCGGTCCGGCAGCAGCTCGCCGAAGCGATCGACGCCGACGCCACGGCGTACGAGCAGGTGGTCGCGGCGTACAAGCTGCCGAAAGCGTCGCCGGAGGAACAGCCGGCGCGCAAGGCGGCCATCCAGCGGGCGTTGAAGGCGGCCACCGATGTGCCGCTCGGCGTGATGCGCCTGTCGGTGGAAGCGCTCGACGAAGCCGAGACTGTCGCCGCGAACGGCCATAAGGGAGCCGCGAGCGACGTCGGCGTCGCGGTCGCGCTGCTCCGCGCGGGGCTGTACGGCGCGTGGCTCAACGTCGACATCAATCTGGGAGGGATTCAGGACGAGGAGTACGCAACGGCTGTGCGCGCCGAGGTGGAACGCTACACGCGTCAGGCAGCCGCAGCGGCCGCCGCCGCGGAGGCATCCTTAGGGCCCTTAGCGAATCGGTGATCCATCGGACTTCGGCGGCTCGACGGAGAATGTATCGACGTGAATCGTGAACGGCCAGGGATACGTGAATCCTGGCGCCACATCGATCGCGCGCGTGTACGACCCGTCGACGATCGTATGGTACTCCTCATGGCGTATGGTCAGCGTGGCGTCGGACGCTGGAACGTCGTACTGCGACGCGAGCTCGAAGACGCGGTTGTGGATCTGCTCGTCGGTCTTCCCGCCGCGGTACTGCGTCGTCGCCCTGACGGCATCGACGAACCGATAGTGGCTGGCGTAGGCACCGCCGACGCGCCAGGTCGCGTTCGCAATCAGACCAACGATCGCAAGCTTGACGACGAGCTTGATCACGTCAATGAATCTGGTGGAGCATGCGGTCCCAGCGCGTGCGCGTGAAGAAGTGCACGAATACCGACGCGAACCCTTTGAGCGTCGCGCCGAGGCCGCCCTCCTGATAGTCCTCGCGCTCGGCCTCGTACGACCAGTAGATGACGAGCGCTTTGCCCTTGATGTTCTCGCGCGGCAGGAAGCCCCAGTACCGGCTGTCCTGTGAGTTGTCCCGATTGTCGCCCATGACGAAATACTGATTCGGGGGAACGGTCACCGGACCGTACCGTTCGCGGACGTCGTACGACGTCACCTCGTGGTACGCCGACAGGCTGCCGGGCGGCTGCAGGAAGTGGACGTACGGTTCGTCGAGCGGCTTCCCGTTGATGTACACCTTTTTTTCGCGCAACTCGACCGATTCGCCGGGCAGGCCGATGACGCGCTTGATGAAATCGCGCTCTGGCTCCTCCGGATACTTGAACACGATGACATCGCGCCGCGCGAGCGTGCCGACCGGCAGCGCTGTCCGCTCAACGCCGGAGGCGGTCGGCGCAAAGACGAATTTATTCACCAACAGATGGTCGCCGATGAGGAGGTTCTCCTCCATCGAACCAGTCGGGATCTTGAACGCCTGCACCACGAACGTCCGGATGAAGAACGCCAGGATGACGGCAATGATGATCGACTCGAAGTATTCGCGGATCGTCGACTTCTTGAATGTTGCGTCAGCCATTAATCCTCAACACGGCGGTCGACCATGCTCAGCGAAAACCACAATGGACACAAAGGAAGCACCCCGTAAGGTTTGGCCTTTGTGTCCTTGGTGTCCTTTGTGGTCAATGCTCGTTCAGTCCTCGGTATCCGTCCCCATCTTGAGCACCGCGAGAAACGCCTCCTGCGGGATGTCGACCTTGCCGACGCGTTTCATGCGCTTCTTGCCTTCCTTCTGCTTTTCAAGGAGCTTCCGCTTCCGGCTGATATCGCCGCCGTAGCATTTCGCCAGCACGTTCTTCCGCAGCGCCTTGACCGACTCGCGCGCGATGATTCGGCCGCCGATGGCGGCCTGAATCGCCACTTCGAACATCTGCCGCGGAATCAGCTCGCGCATTTTCGACGCCAGCGCGCGGCCGCGGTCGTACGCCGTGTCGCGGTGGACGATCATCGACAACGCGTCGACCGGATCGCCGTTGACGAGAATGTCGAGCTTCACCAGCGGCGACGGCCAGTAGCCGGTAACATGATAATCGAGCGACCCGTAGCCCCGTGAGAGGGTCTTGAGCTTGTCGTAGAAGTCGAGCACCACTTCGTTGAACGGCAGCTCGTAGGTGATGAGCACGCGGTCCGAGGCCAGGTATTCGAGCGTCTTCTGTACACCCCGTTTGTCCTGACAAAGCTGCAGGATGCCGCCGACATACTCGGCCGGCGTCAGGATCATCGCGGTAATGACCGGCTCCTCGATCGTCTCGATTCGACCGGGGTCCGGCAGCTTCGCCGGGCTGTCGATTTCCTCCACGACGCCGTCGGTGGTCGTGACCCGGTACAAGACGCCGGGGGCGGTGGTCACGAGCTCCATCCCGAACTCGCGCTCGAGACGCTCCTGCACGATCTCCATGTGGAGGAGTCCCAGGAAGCCGCACCGGAATCCGAACCCGAGCGCGGCCGACGTTTCCGGTTCGTAGAAGAACGACGCGTCGTTGAGCCGCAGCTTCTCGAGCGCGTCGCGCAGCTCCGGGTACTTGTGCCCCTCCACCGGATACAGTCCGGCGAACACCATCGGCTTCAGTTCCTTGAAACCGGGGAACGGCTCGAGCGTCGGACGCGCGCTTTCCGTGATCGTGTCGCCGATCTTCGCGTCGCTGATCTTCTTGATGTTCGCAACCAGGAACCCGACTTCGCCGACCCCGAGCTCAGCCGCCTCCACCGCTTTCGGCGTGAAGATGCCGACCTGCAGCGATTCGTAGTCCTGCCCTTCCGCCATCAGCCGGATCTTCATGCCCGGCTTCAGCAGGCCGTCGATGACGCGAACGACGATGACGACCCCGCGGTACGGGTCGTACCAGGAATCGAAGATCAACGCCTTCAGCGGCGCGTCGGGGACGCCGCGCGGCGCCGGCAGGCGATGGACGATCGCTTCGAGGATTTCGGGCACGCCCGTTCCGACTTTCGCGCTCGCCAGAATCGCGTGATCGCCGTCCAGCCCGATGATGTCGGAGATCTGCCGACGCGATTCCTCCGGCTGCGCGCCCGGCAAATCGATCTTGTTGATCACCGGAATGATCTCGAGGTTGTTTTCGACGGCGAGGTAGGCATTCGCGAGTGTCTGCGCTTCGACGCCCTGTGACGCGTCGACGAGCAGCAGCGCGCCCTCGCAGGCGGCGAGCGACCGCGTCACCTCGTACGAAAAGTCGACGTGTCCGGGCGTGTCGATCAGATTCAGCACGTACGGCTCGCCGTCGTTGGCGGTGTAGTGCAGGCAGACGGGATGCGCCTTGATCGTGATGCCGCGCTCGCGCTCCAGATCCATCGCGTCGAGCACCTGCGCTTCCATCTCGCGCGCCTGCAGGGCGCCGGTGATTTCGAGGAAGCGGTCGGCGAGCGTCGACTTGCCGTGATCGATGTGCGCGATGACGGAAAAGTTCCGGATGTGCTGGGGATCCATAGACGGTGCTACGTGCTGGGTGCTACGTGCTGGGTGCTACGTGCTGGGTGCTGCGTGCCGGGTGCGGCCGAGCACCCGGCGCCTGGCGCCAGCACCAAGCACCAAGCACTGAGCACCAAGCACCCTCATCGGGCTTCCAGTGGCTGGTAGCGCTGCGGGTACTCGGGCCCGATGTATTCGGCGCGCGGACGGATCAGGCGGTTGTTCGCATACTGCTCGAGGACATGCGCCGTCCAGCCCGACACGCGGCTGACCGCGAAGATCGGCGTGAAGAGATCGATGTCGATGCCGAGCGCGTGATAGGTCGACGCGGAGTAGAAGTCGACGTTGGGGTTCAGCTTCTTCTCCTCCTTCATCAGCGCCTCGATCCGCTGCGACATCTCGAACCAGATCGGCTCGTTCGCCCGCCTGCCCAAATCGCGGGACATCTGCCGCAGGTGCGTGGCGCGCGGATCTTCGGTGTGATAGACGCGGTGCCCGAAGCCGGGAATCTTCTCCTTGCGCGCCAGCTTCGCGCGGACGACTTCCTCCGCCTTCTCGGGCGCCGCCGCGGGGCCGATTTCCAGCAGCATCCGCATCACGTCGGCATTCGCGCCGCCGTGCAGCGGCCCTTTCAGCGTCCCGATCGCCGCCACGATCGCCGAGTGGATGTCGGTCAGCGTGGCCGCCGCGACGCGCGCGGCAAACGTCGACGCGTTCAGCTCGTGATCCGCGTGGAGGATCAGCGCCACGTCGAACGCGCGTGTGGCCAGACCGCTGGGCCGTTCGCCGGTCAGCACGTACAAGAAATTCGCCGCGTGGCCGAGGACAGGGTCGGGCTGAATCGGCCCGCCGCCCGCGTTCGTTCGGCCCATCGTCGCAACGAGTGAGCTGATTTGCGACGTCAGGCGGACCGCCTTCCGGTAGTTGGCCGGCGCGGAGTTGTCGGCCGCGTCGGGATCGTAGTGGCCCAGCGCGGACGTGAGCGTCCGCAGCGCATCCATCGTGTTGTCGCCAGGAAGCCCCCGCAGCAGACGCAGAATCGGTTCCGGCAGCGGCCGGGCGGCCGTCAGCTGCGACTGCAGATCGCCGAGCTCGGCGCGCGTCGGCAGACGACGGTGCCACAGGAGAAAGCAGACTTCCTCGAACGTGGCGTGCCGTGCGAGATCGTGAATGTCGTACCCGCAGTAGGCCAACACCCCGCGGTCGCCGTCCAGGTAACAGATTTCGGACGACGTGGCGACAGTATCTTCCAGCCCCGCTTTGGGCTTCGCGGCCGTGGTCATCGACCTTGGATCATACTCCGACCGCTAGCGTCGAGGCGCCGCTGCGGCTGGCTTGTACACGAGCCCGATCACGGTGCCGAGGATCAGCCATTCGACGAACGCCGCCGCCATCAGGCTGCAGCCGAGAGTGTCGTTGATGTTCAGCACCGCGTAATTGACGACGCCGGCGTAGCCGAGGGCGAAGACGCCGAGCGCGGCGCCGAAGCGCATGCCTTCCTGCGCGCCGGGCCCGCCTTCGTAGCCTTTCGCGTAGATGTACGCGGCCGCCACGACCGCGACGAACACGCCGCTGAAGAGGAACGGCATGTAGCTCGTGTCCGTTGCCGGCCTATACACGGCGGCATGCGCCGCGAACTGGCTTTGCAGGACGTTGCCGTACACGGCGAACCCGTACACCGCGTCTACGATGAACGCGGCCACTGCGGCGAGCGCGAGACGCGTGTAGTTCATCACGGTCCTCCTTCAGATCGCCGAGACGCCGGCGACGTCGCGAGAGTGTAGCAGACCCTGGTGAATCGGTCCGCCGCTCGCGCGAGCCGGCGGGCGCGCGGCCATTTGTGGGGGTGCGTCGGGTCGCGGTCGAGCGCCCGAATCAGCGGCGCCTCTCCCGAAGGCGCTCGATGACGGCTCGATTGGATGGAGCTTGCGGGTCATGTGCCCCGCCGCGGGTCAGTGTACGCGCGCGTGCGCAGGAACCTCGGAGGCGGCCGCCGGCTGTGGGAGATCGCCCTCGGGGCCGACTTGCGCGTACCGCAGAAACATCTGGCCCCATTCGGTCGTTTCACACCAGCGCTCGAACACGCGCCGATCGACGAGCGGCCAGCGGTAGAAATCATGGTACACATCGCTGGCCAAAATGAAGCCGTTGACGAGCGGCGTGTGGAAGAACAGCTTCTGGAAGCGCTTCAACGGCCCGAACCAGATCAGGTCGCCACCGCCGATGCGTACGAGGTTCTTGCCGACGTGAAAGTCCCAGTTCTCCGTCGCGGCGTCCACATCGCCGACGATCTCGATGTCGCGCGGGTCGCCGACGCCGAGGCCGTCCTCGTGCGCCAGACGGATGTAGTCGATCGTCATCGGATCGAATCCCATCATCTTCGCGGACACCGCGTCGATGGCCACCTGGTCGGCCGACGCCAGCATCACGTTCTTGACGACGGGATACATCGTTCGCGGTCCGGGTCCGTTGCCGGCCGTCGTGCCGTCCATGATCGCGAACAGACCCGAATGAATCTCCTTCTGAATGGCGAGCAGGTCGACCAGCGTCTCGTGAATCCAGGAGTGCGTGTAGTGCCGCCGCGTGTTCAGCAGACCGCCGAACGCGTTCTTCATCGCGCCGGTCGTCGTCGTATAGATGTGGCACTTGGTCGTCGGCAGGTGGACGATGTTCTTGCCGAGGAAATAGTCGGGAATGTGGATGCCCTCGGGGAAGATGCGCTTCAACACGCGCATCCGCGCCTTCGGCTCGTAGCGCACCCACGTCATGTCCCCGTCCTTGAAGTTGTAGAGGACCGGGATGTTGTACCGCTTGAAGATCGGCACGTAGTGATTGAGATCCTCGCCCTTGAACGCGTTGGTGACCACCGTCTTGTTCTGGACGCAGACCTGATCGGCGAAGCCGCGCCGGACGAGCGCCTGAATGGTGCCTTCGAGCTGCCACGGCGTGGTGTTGGCCGCGGGAAACGGGAAGTGCCACGAAATGTTGTCCTTCAGAATCGTCGTGTTGCCGCGCGCGAGCGCGCTCGACACGCCCCCGAGATCGACGAGGCGATCGATGTCTGAAAGGATGGTGTCGGGAGACACCCGGAGAACGGCGACCCTTGATGTCATGAACCCTGTTGACCCGGCTGGAGGCCGGCCGCGACCACATCGGAATCTCCCGCGTACTGCTGAACGATCGACAGGAGCCCGGTGTACAGAAAACCGATTTGGAACAGCACGAGGAACGGCACGGTGCCGTAGATCTGATTCGCGAGCGCGTAGAAGACGGTGGCGGTGAAATACAGCCCCAGCGCGAGCTCGATGAGCGGCTGCACGGCAACGGACTGACGGTACTTCTTGCCGACCCACTCGTCGCCGTCGGCCTCGATCCGGTATTTCGGCGTCCGGTTGAATTCGCTCTGCTTGTTGAATAGCGCCTCGATGACGGCGCGCGTGTTGTTGATCGAGAGGCCGATGCCAATCGACATCAGGAACGGCAGGTACTTGATGCGCGCCAGCCAGTCGCGGTGAATCTCGCGCTGGCACACCATGTAGAAGTTGCACACGGAAAACGTCGCTGCGAAGAACAGCGGCACGTCGATCAGCAGCATCTCGTACCAGCCCATGTTGTAGCGGATCACCATGGCCGGGAACATCAGCACCGAGAGCACGCACATGAACGGGTAGTTGAAGTTCGCGGTCAGGTGGAAGAACGCTTCGGCCTTGACGCCGAGCGGCACCTTCGCGCGCAGGATCGTCGGCAGGAGCTTGCGGCACGTCTGAATCGAGCCCTTCGCCCACCGATGCTGCTGCGATTTGAACGCATTCATCTCGACCGGCACTTCAGCCGGCGCGATCACCTTCGAGACGAACACGAAGCGCCAGCCGCGAAGCTGCGCGCGATAGCTGAGATCGAGATCTTCCGTCAGCGTATCGTGCTGCCAGCCGCCCGCATCGTCGATGGCGGCGCGGCGCCAGATGCCGGCGGTGCCGTTGAAGTTGAAGAAGCGCCCGCTGCGGTTGCGTCCTCCGTGCTCGAGCACGAAATGGCCGTCGAGCAGAATCGACTGGATCTTCGTGAGCAGCGAATAATCCTGGTTGATGTGGCCCCAGCGCGCCTGGACCATCCCGATCTGCGGATCGCGGAAGTGCGCAATCAGGCGCATCAGGAAATCGGGCTTCGGGATGAAGTCGGCGTCGAAAATGGCGATGAACTCTCCCCGCGCCGTCTTCAGCCCCGCCTCGAGGGCGCCGGCCTTGTAGCCGAGACGATCCTCGCGATGGTAGAACTTGATGTCCACGCCTTGAGCAGCGAAACGCCGCGTCGCCAGCTCTGCTATGCTCCGCGTTTCGTCCGTCGAGTCGTCCAGTACCTGGATCTCGAGCAGGTCGCGGGGGTAGTCGATCTGACAGACCGCGGCAATCAGGCGGTCGGCGACGTACATCTCGTTGTACAGCGGGAGCTGGATGGTGACGACGGGCAGCGGATCCAGCGCCGGGCCAGGCTTCGGCTCCTTGTCGCGATTCCTCATGTATAGATACACGAGGTAATAGCGATGCCAACCGTAAATCGCTAGGACGATCAGAACGAAGAAATATGCGGCGAGCGTGAGGGTCTCAACTAGCGTCATGTTCCACTGGTGCAATCACTTATATTACTGACGGGCTCCAATGACGTCAAACAAACAGCTCCAGGTTCTGCTCGAGCAGGTCGCACGGGGCGAGATCGAGCCCGAGGCGGCGCGCCAGCAGATTCTCGGAGCCATGCGCGCCCAGCCATTCGAGGATTTGGGGTTCGCTCGCATCGATCATCATCGAGCGTTCCGCCAGGGATTCCCCGAAGTCGTCCTCGGCCTAGGCAAAACACCTGCCCAGATTGCGGCGATCGCCTCCGAGATCGTCGGACGGGGCTCCACGCTGCTTGTCACGCGCGCAGACGTCGCGGCGTTCGAGGCGGTGCGCGCGCAAGTGCCCGATGCAACGTATTACCCCGATGCAGCTGTCATCGCGTTTCGTCAACAGGATGTCGAACGCGGGAAGGGCACCATCGTGGTCGCCGCGGCTGGCACGGCGGACGTGCCGGTCGCCGAGGAGGCCGTGCGGACCGCCGAGTTGATGGGAAATGACGTCTGCCGGCTGTACGACGTGGGCGTCGCCGGCCTTCATCGGCTCCTTGGCGAGCGGACGCGCCTGGAATCGGCTCGCGTCATCATCGTCGTCGCCGGGATGGAAGGGGCGCTGCCCAGCGTCGTGTCCGGTCTCGTCAGCGTGCCGGTGATCGCGGTGCCGACCAGCATCGGTTACGGGGCCAGCTTCGGCGGGGTGGCTGCGCTGCTGGGCATGCTGAACAGCTGCGCATCCGGCGTCTCGGTGGTGAACATCGACAACGGCTTCGGGGCCGCCGCTATCGCTTCGCTCATCAATCACTTGTAAAGATAGGGGTTAGGGATTCGGGGTTAGGGATTAGTCGTGGTGGTTTTTTCTAATCCCAAATCCCGAATCCCTAACCCCTAACCGAGATACAATCACCAGTTCCCCCTATGCACGCTGGCGCCCTGCGGGCTCTCGAATTCGATCGCATCGTCGAAGCTGTCACGAGCTTTGCGTTGACTCCCATGGGGGGCGAGCGACTCGCGCGGCTGCAGCCGTCGACCGATCCGCACAAGGTCGCTCAGCTGCTCGCCGCCACCACCGAGACCGCGCGGTACGTGGACGCGCACGGCGCGTTTCCGCTGCGCGCGTCGAGCGACCTGCCGCAGATCCTGTCGGCGCTGGCCGTCGAAGGGCGTGCGCTCGAAGCGGTGCGGCTGCTCGCGCTGGCGGCATTTCTCGACTCGGTCGACGACTCGCGCGCCGACATCCGCCGCGCACCCGGATCGTTTCCGCTGCTCGAAGCGGCCAGCGGCGGCGCCGCATCGTTCAAGAGCGAGACGGCGCAAACGCGCGACAGGATCGACCCGTCCGGCGACGTCGTCGACTCCGCCAGCCCTGAGCTCAAGCTGATTCGCGAGCGCCTGCGCAAGCAGCGGTCGCGTCTGCGGAGCACGCTCGAGTCGTACCTGCGCGGGAAGGAGACGGCGAAGTACCTCCAGGACCAGGTCGTCACCGAGCGAAACGGCCGGTACGTGCTTGTGGTCAAGAGCGAACACCGCGCCGGCATCCCGGGCATCGTGCACGGGACGTCGACGAGCGGCGCCAGCCTGTTCCTCGAGCCGCTCAGCACCGTCGAGATCAACAACGACATCGTCGCCCTCGAGGAACAGGAAGCGGAAGAGGTTCGACGCATCCTGCTCGCGCTGACCGATGCGTTCCGCGCGCGCGGCGGCGACATGCACCGCACCGTCGAAGCGGCCACGGAGCTCGACGTGCTCCAGGCGCGCGCGCGGTATTCGGGATCGATCGACGGCATCGAGCCGGCGCTGTCGGCGGACGGTGCGTTCGAGCTGCAGGCGGCGCGCCATCCGCTGCTCAAGGACGCGGTGCCCGTCACGATCAAAGTGATTCCACCGGCGACGGTGCTGCTGATTACGGGGCCGAACACCGGCGGCAAGACCGTGGCGCTCAAGACGGCGGGATTGCTGGCGGCCATGGCGCAGACCGGCCTGCGGATTCCGGCCGCAGCCGGCTCGCGGCTGCCCGTGTTTCGATCGCTCTTTGCCGACATCGGCGACGAGCAGTCAATCGAGGCGAGCCTGAGCACGTTTTCCGCGCACATCACGAACATCGCATCGATGGACCGCGCGCTCGCGACGCCCGCGCTCGTGCTCCTCGACGAAGTCGGCTCCGGCACCGATCCGATCGAAGGCGGCGCGCTCGGCGTGGCCATCGTCGAACATTTCCGGCGACGGGGCGCTGCGCTCATCGCGACGAGCCACTACGACGCGCTCAAGACCTATGCGTCGACGACCGAGGGGGTCGCCAGCGCGGCGTTCGGCTTCGACGCCGCGACGTTCGCGCCAACCTACCAGCTGCTCTATGGCTCGCCGGGACGCAGCCTCGCGCTCGAAATCGCGGGGCGGCTCGGGCTCGACGCGTCGATCGTCGCCGCGGCGCGCGAGAACCTGAGCGCGCGCGACGCGCAGCTCGCGGAGCACCTCGCGAAGATCGACCACGACATGCGCGCGGTCGAGCACGAGCATCGGCTCGCCGTGAAGGAACGCGAGACGCTCGAGGCGTCCGAGGCGCGCATGCGGCAGCGTGAAGACGCGCTGCGCCAGCGCGAGGAGACGTTCCGCCGCCGTCTGAACGAAGAGCTCGACACGCAGGTGCGGCAGGCGCGCCGCGAGATCGACGATGTGATCGCGGACCTCAAGGCCAAGACAGCGGCGTTGGCGCACAAGGGTTCTGTCGGTCCCGATGCCGGCAGATACCTGTCCGCGACCACGGGCGATACCGGCGCGGTCCGCAGCGAAGCGCGCGACGCCGTCGACGGCGTCGCGCAGCGTTTTCTCGAGGCCGACTCCGCGGCCACGCCGCCGGAGTCGCCGGCCGGCCGCGTGCCGATGGTTGGCGAGCGCGTCATCGTCGGCGGCCTGGGGCTCGAAGCAATCGTCACGTCCGTCCACGACGGCACGGCGGATCTCGATGTCCGCGGCAAACGCATGCGCGCGAGCGTTCGCGACCTGCGTGTCGTTGCGGGCGCGGCCACGGCGCCCGCACGCGTGAGCGTGCACGTGGAGCTGCAGCCGCGCGAGACGACGGCGGCAGATTTGAACGTCATCGGCTGCTCGGTCGACGAGGCCATCGCGCGCGCCGAGCGGTTTCTCGACGAATCGCTGCTGACCGACCAGCGTGTCGTCCGGTTCATTCATGGCTACGGCACCGGTCAGTTGAAGCGCGCGTTGACCGGGTTCCTTCAGCAGCATCCGTTGGTGGCACGGTTCGCGACGGCGCCTCCAGAGCAGGGCGGAGGAGGAGTGACGGTGGTGGAGCTCAAGGAATGAACACGGTGCTGGGTGCTAGGTGCTGGGTGCTGGGTGTTCGGTGCTGGGTGCTGGGTGCTGTGCAGGGTTTCGACGCGCCGCCTGCACACGTTCGCACCACGCGTCCGCTCATGCAGCACACTGCACCGGGCACCTGCACTCAGCACCCACCGCCCAGCACCCGGCACCCGACGGCATGAGCTTGTTTCCCCAAACCTTCATCGACGACTTGCGCCTGCAGGCGAACATCGCGCAGGTTGTGCAGGAGTACGTGTCGCTGAAGCGCTCCGGCACGAAGCTGAAGGGACTCTGTCCGTTCCATTCGGAAAAATCGCCGTCGTTTCACGTCGATCCGGAAAAGGGGTTCTTCCACTGCTTCGGCTGCGGCGTGGGCGGCGATGTGTTCAAGTTTCTCGAGCTGCACGAGAAGCTTGCGTTTCCCGAGGCCGTCAAGATGCTCGCGCAGAAGGTGGGGCTCGCGCTGCCCGAACTGAGCGAGGGCGGCGACGAGGATGCGCGGCGCGATGCGTCCTTGCGCGAGGCGCTCCTGAAGATCCACGAGATGGCGTCCGCGTACTTCCGCGAACAGCTGGCGGGGACCGCCGGGGCGCGCGCCCGGCAGCAGCTGCGCGAGCGCGACATCACGCCGCGGACGATCGAGCAGCTCGGCCTCGGTTTCGCGCCGCAGACACGCGACGGCCTGAACAGCCTGCTGCTCAAACAGGGCTTCGCGCACGGTCTCCTGCTGCAGAGCGGCCTCATCGTGCAACGGGACAACGGCGAGGTCGTCGATCGGTTTCGCAACCGGTTGATGGTGCCGATCTGCCGCGACACCGGATCGGTGATCGCGTTCGGTGGCCGGTCCATGGATCCCGATCAGCAGCCCAAGTACCTGAATTCGCCCGAAACCGCGATCTATTCGAAAAGCCGGACGTTGTACGGGCTGCACCTGTCGAAAACGCACATCCGGACGCGCGGATTCGCCGTGCTGGTCGAGGGCTATTTCGATTTCGCGCAGCTGTTTCAGTCGGAGGCGGCGCCTGCCGTTGCGTCCTGTGGCACGGCGTTGACGCCCCAGCAGGCACAGCTGCTCCACCGGTTCACGACGAAGGTGGTGCTCAGCTTCGATCCCGATGCGGCAGGTCAGGGCGCGGCGGTGCGATCGTGCGAAATGCTGGTTGCAGAAGGCTTTGACGTCAACGTCGTGGTGCTGGACAAGGGCGAAGATCCCGATACGTTCATCAGGCGCAACGGACCGGACCGCTATGGTGAAAGATTACGCGGCTCCCGGCCGTATCTGGAATACTTACTGGATCAGGCGGCTGCGGGTCTCGATTTCGGGCAGGATGATAGCCGGCGGCAGTTCCTGAGCAGGATGCTCACCGTGGCGGCCCGCATTCCGGATGCGGCGGCGCGCGACCAGTTTGCGGATCGAATCGCTCATAAAGCGCGAATTACGGAAGAGGTGGTACGGGCCGAAATCCGGAAGGCGGCCGTGAATCGCAGGACCACGGTCACCACAAGGGAGCTGCCCTCGTTTGGACAGCTTAAACAGGCGGAAAAAGCCCTGATTTGGGGCCTCATCCACAACACGGCCGGCGCCATGGAGGCGCTCGGCGAGCTCGACGAGGAGGATTTGGAGCATCTGGCGGGCCGCGACATTTTCGAAATGGCGCGGAGCCTGCACGACGAGCCGGTGGAGCTCTTACCCTCGACGCTGTTGCAGCGTCTAAGTACAGTGAACGCCCAGCTCGTCACGAGTCTTGCCGCCACCGCGACCTCGCCTGCCCCGGCAGCCGAATCGGCGCGCGCGATCAAACGGCTCAGATGGGAACGCGAACGAGCGGCCATCCAGCGCGAAATCGACCGTTTACAACAACTCGGCGCCTCTCAACACGGGAATGAGATAGATAACTTATGGCAGCGGAAAAAAGACCTACTCCATCGCATCGAGGAACCGACGTAGGGGGCGAACACTTGTCGATCGAGGAGAAGTACGACGAGGTTCGCCAGCTCATTAACATCGGCAAGGAGAAGGGCTACCTTCTCTACGACGAGGTCAACGAGCTGCTCCCGTCGGAGATCACCTCCTCCGACGAGCTCGACGACCTCTTCAACACGTTCGGGAGTGCGGGGATCGAGGTCATCGACTCGGACCAGAAATATCTCCGGGACGACAAGGCCATCGACCGCACCGGCGAAGGCGCCGAGGAGCTCGAGCTCGATCTCACGCCGGGCGCGCTCGACAAGACGAACGATCCCGTCCGCATGTACCTGCGCGAGATGGGCACCGTGCCGCTTCTCACGCGCGAGGGCGAAGTCGAGATCGCGCGCCGCATCGAGCGCGGCAAGCTGGCCGTCATCAAGTCGATCTCGCGGACGCCGCTCATCTCGAAGAAGGTCATTCTGCTCGGCGATCAGCTCCACACGGGCGAGCGCACGATCCGCGAGCTCGTGATCTTCAACGATGAAGAGATCACGGACGAGCGCATTGCCGAACGCTCCCGGCAGGTCCAGAAGCAGATCGACGCGGTGCGCAAGGCACGCGCCGTGTACGAGAAGCTGGACGAAAAGCTGAAGGCGACCCCGAAGGGCGCGACCACGCGGGACAAGCGCAAGTACCGCCGGTGCCGGTGGGCCGCCATGCGCGCGCAGGTCGACCTGTCGCAGCTCATTCGCCGCATCGAGTTCACCGAATCGGTCAAGCGGCGCCTGATCGACGAGATGAAGGACGCCGTTGAAAGCGTCCGCGCGGTCCAGCGCGAGGTCGAGGCGTACGACCGGCAGCTCAATCCGAAGAACAAGAAACAGAAGCTCAAGGAAGACGACAAGAAGAACATCCAGCGCCAAATCAAGGAGCTCCGGGCGAAAATCAAGGCCACAACCGACAGTCTCGAGCAGTCGCCCGACGAGCTGAAGCAGACGCTGGACACGATCATCCGCGGCGAGTGGCAGGCGGAACAGGCCAAGAAGGAGCTGGTCGAGGCCAACCTGCGGCTCGTCGTGTCGATCGCCAAGAAGTACACGAACCGCGGGCTGCAGTTCCTCGACCTGATTCAGGAAGGCAACATCGGCCTGATGAAGGCGGTCGACAAGTTCGAATACCGCCGCGGCTACAAGTTCTCGACGTACGCGACCTGGTGGATCCGCCAGGCCATCACGCGCGCGATCGCCGATCAGGCGCGGACGATTCGCATTCCGGTGCACATGATCGAGACGATCAACAAGCTGATTCGCACGTCGCGCGCGCTCGTACAGGAGCTCGGGCGCGAGCCGACATCCGAGGAAATCGCCAAGCGGATGGACATTCCGGTGTCGAAAGTCCGCAAGGTGCTGAAAATCGCGCAGGAGCCGATCTCGCTCGAAACGCCGATCGGTGAAGAGGAAGATTCACACCTGGGCGACTTCATCGAGGATCGTCAGGTGGTGTCGCCGGCCGAAGCGGTCATCAATCTCAACCTCAAAGAGCAGACCGAATCGGTGCTCAAGACGCTCACGCCGCGCGAAGAAAAGGTCATCAAGATGCGCTTCGGCGTCGGCGATGGCAGCGAGCACACGCTGGAGGAAGTGGGCCAGAGCTTCGCGGTCACGCGCGAACGCATCCGGCAGATCGAGGCCAAGGCGCTGCGCAAGCTCCGACATCCCTCGCGCAGCCGGAAGCTTCGCGCGTTCCTGGAAGGAAGGACGTCGTAGAATTGAGCGGGCCCATAGCTCAACGGTCAGAGCCGCCGGCTCATAACCGGCCTGTTCCAGGTTCGAATCCTGGTGGGCCCATCTTTCGCTCGCCCTTCGGGCGCGCTTCGGCTTGGCAGGCCACGCGAGCTGACTGGGGCACGCGAAGGATGTCACGCCGAAGCCGCGCGAAGCGTGGCGGAGGCGGACTCGTTGACTTCGGTCGAGCGCGTCTGCTTTGTAGAGCAATGATATTGCACACCGCCGAGTACACGCGGAGCCGAACCCAACCCCATTCCGGCGGAAGACCGCCAGCCCCGGTGCGCCAGCGCCGGGGCTTTTTTTGTTTGGGCCGATGAACGCGGATCTCGAACGCGTCATCACGCTGCAACGTCTCGACTCGGCCGCGGATGCCGCCCGCCGGACCCTGGCCGAGGAACCGGATCGCGAGACCGCGCTGGCGGCGCGGCTCGAGGCCGCCGCGCAGCGCGTGGCGGCGTCGAAGACCCGGCTTGCCGACAGCCAGACCGCGCGGCGCGCGATCGAAAAGGACGTCGCCATGCACCAGGGCCGCCTCTCGAAGTTCCGGGAGCAGGCCATGGCCGTGAAAACCAACCAGGAATACCACGCCGTTCAAAAGGAGATCGGCTTCGCGCAGGGCGAGATCAAGAGTCTCGAGGACCGGGTCCTCGAGCGCATGCTCGAGGCCGACGAGCTGACGTCCGCGCTCAAGAAGGCGGAGCAGGATTTGGCGAGCGAGCAGAAGGCAATCGACGCGGACCGGCGTGCGATGGCCAGCCAGCACACCGAGCTCCAGGCGTCGCTCGAGCGCATTACGCGCGAGCGCGCGGACATCGTCGCGGGCATGGACCCGCACCTCCTGGCCATGTTCGAGCAGGTCGCCCGCAAGCGCAACGGCATTGCCGTTGCCGAGGCACGCGACGGCGTCTGCACGATCTGCCACGTGCGGCTGCGGCCGCAGGTGTTCAACAGCGTGCTCCGCAACGACTCGATCATGCAGTGCGACCACTGCAACCGCATCCTCTACTTCGTGCCCAAGGCGGCGCCCGCCGCATCCGACAGCGTCACGCAACCGACACCGTGACCCTTCGACTCCGGTGAGCACGACGTCGCTCAGGGCAGGCCCTTCGGACTCCGGTGGACGATGACCTCGCTCAGACCAACTGACGGGGTCGTCGCGTACATCGACGGCGGCGCGCGGGGCAACCCCGGACCTGCCGGCTATGGCGTCCGCATCGAGCAGCCGGACGGAACGCCGGTCGAAGAGTTCGGCGACTCGATTGGCATCGCGACCAACAACGTCGCCGAGTACCGCGCGCTCGTTGCCGCGCTCGAATGGGCGCGCGCGCATGGACACTCGCAGGTCCACGTGCGCTCCGACTCGCTCCTGCTCGTGCAGCAGATGCTCGGCAACTACAAAGTGAAGAACGCCGGCCTCCAGCCGCTATACGCGCGGGCGCGGCTGCTCGCCCTCGAGATCGGACGCGTCACCTTCGAGCATGTTGCCCGCGCCCGGAATGCGCATGCGGATCGCCTCGCGAATGCGGCGATGGACGAAGCAGCAGTCGCCAGTCGCCAGTCGTCAGCGGTCAGTCCGCAGTCGCCGGTGGTCAATCCGCCAACGTCAGGCTCAATCCGCAATCCGCAATCCGCAATCCGCAATTCCACGGATCCGCTTACGTCACTTGAACGCGCGGTCCGGTTGTTCGTCTACGACCACTTCGTGAAGACGACGCGAGCGCCGGATCTCGATGCGATTGTGCGAGCGGTGGAAGGCACGTCCAACGCCGTCGCCTCGGCGCTGAGGCGGCTCGCGGAGCTGCATGCGCTCGTGCTCGCACCCGTGTCGCTCGACATCTGGATGGCGCATCCTTTCTCGGCGGTCCCGACCGCGTACCCGGTGGTCATCGACAACCGCACCTACTGGGCCAATTGCGCCTGGGATGCCGCCGGTGTGTTGTCGCTGATTGGCGGCGACGGAGAGACGCGAACGCGGTGCGCCGACTGCGGCGAGTCGGTCGCGATGGCCGTCCGCAGCGGACGGATTGTCGGCGACGGCATCGTCCACTACGCCGTGCCGCCGCGTCGCTTCTGGGAGAACGTGGCCTTCACGTGAGCGACGCTGCTGCTCTTCAGGTCCGAAGAGCACGTGAATCGGTGGTGCGCCGAGCGAAGCGTCGCGCGTGGTGCCGTCGTGCGCCTCGAACAGGTATGGCGGCTGGCGGGACTCTGGTACGCGGATCGGCTCGATTACGGCTGGACGCCGCGGACGCCCGCAGCGATGGAGCGCCTGCTGACCGCCGCAGGTCTGACGGGCGACTTCTGGCGCGTCAGCTGAACGGCGCCGGACAGGTATCCGCGTCGACTCACGGGTGGGGCGGCGCCACAAGGCCGATCTGTCGATCGATCGCGTCCCGCAGTGCCCGCGCTTCGTGAAAGCCTGCGCCCTTGATGCGCATGCGAACGATCCCCTCGGCGTCGATCAGGATGTAGGTCGGAATGGCCTGCACCTCGAAGATCTGTTGCAGGCGGTGATCGGTATCCAGGAACTGGGACCAGCCCATCCCGTTCTTGCGCACGAACGTGCGCCATGCGTCTTCGTTCCGGTCGGCGCTGACCCCGACGAGGACGAAGGGATCCTTCGCGTGATCTGTCTGAACCTTGCGGACCGACGGCAGCGCCTTCACGCACGGACCGCACCAGCTCGCCCAGAAGTCGAGCAGCACGACCTTCCCGCGCAGCGTCTCGAGGCTGATCGTCTCGCCGGTTGACGACACGAGGCCGAATTCAGGCGCGTAGTTCTCGCGGCTTCGGCGCGGATTGGCGATCAGGACGCGCGAGTCGTCGGCCGTCGTGCCGTTCGGTCGTATCTCGATCTCCTTCTTCAGCTCCGCGATGCCCTCTTCGTCCCGGCTCTGCTTCATCAGGGCCAGCGCGAGGTTGTAGTGGAGATCGGCGACGCGCGAATCAGGATCGACCTCGAGCGCCAGCCGAAATTCGGCTTCCGCGTCGTGGAGCTTCGCTGGATCCTTTTCGGCGAGTGCCTGAAAGGCGAGGCCGCGAACGCTGTGCGCCCGTGCGAGAAGCCGTGAGTCGCCGGCGCCAAGCTCGATCGCTGACTGCGCAGCATCGACGGCGTTCTGATACACCTTCATCCCCTGCATCGCCTGAGCCATGGCGAGAAAGCACTGCGCCGATTTGCCGCCTGCGAGCTGATTGGCGCGCTGGAATACTTTCAGCGCCTCGAAGTACTCGTGACGCTGCAGCAACTGGCGCCCCTTCTCGAATTCATCGTCAAACGCACGGTTTGTGTTGGGTGCGGCCTGTGCGGCAAGCGCCGGGTTCACTCGGATGACGTGCGGAAGCGCGGCCAGCATGAACAGCGCGACGGCAATCGTGTACCGTGGTCGTGGGAACGTCGCGATCATCGGTCGGCCTCCCCCGCCGCTTTGATGACACCGGCTATTCGGCCGGCGCTTTTGCCATCTCGCCGGTACGAACACAGTACATCCGGGTGGCTCGCGGTGCACAACCCGGCGGCGTGAACCTGGTCCGGCCCGACACCGATCGCTTCGAGCTGATCACGCGTGGCGGCCCACCCGTCGAAGAACCAATGGTTCTCTCGTCGTACGGGTGAAAGCCCCCGCATCGACGGATTCGCGACCGCTTGATTCGGATCCCCGAGAAACCATCGCGCGAGCTCGGCGCCAGCAAACCCGGCGCTCGCGAAGGCCGCGCGCACGTCGGCGCCCACTTCGTAACAGCAGGCGCCAATCGAGGGACCCGCCGCGACCACCAGATCGGAGGCGCGGCTGCCGAACTCGACCCTCAGCGCCTCGACCGCCGCCTGCGGCACGCGAGCCGCCAGGCCTCGCCACCCCGCGTGCGCGGCGGCAACGGCGCCGGTCCGCCGATCCGCGATGAGCAGCGGGACGCAGTCCGCGGTTTGAACGGCGAGCGCGAGCGCCGGATCGTTGGACAGGATGATGTCCGCGGGCGGCCGGTCGGCAACGTTGGAAGGATCGCCCGCGCGCCGGACCAGTACGGACGCGCCGTGCACCTGGTGAACACGGACCAGATGGGCGTGGTCGACGCCGGCGCGCTCGGCAACCTGGGACCAGCCGGCGACGGACTGGCTGTCGTCGGCGCCTCCGAGAATCCACGCACGCGTCGTAAAAAGATGGGGTGCGAGCGGCTCGAGCGCCCGGCACACCAGCGACACGCCACCCGGCCCTTGCGCCCATTCGAAGCCGTCGGTAGGCTGAGGCAACGCCATTTCATCCACGATCATGCCAAACATCATCGGCCTCGGACTAGACGCCACCGACATCGACCGCATCGCCGACACGATCGAGCGGTACGGCGACCGCTTCCTGCGCCGAATCTACACCGATGGCGAGGTGGCCTACTGCACGCGCCGCCGCGTGCCGTCCATCCACTTTGCCGGCCGGTTCGCAGCCAAGGAGGCCGCCATGAAGGCGCTCGGCACCGGCCACTCGCAGGGCGTGCTGTGGCGCGACGTCGAAGTGGTCCGCCGCGGCGGTCCGCCGCAACTCCAGTTGCATGGCGGCGCCGCGCGGCGCTTCGCGGCAATCGGCGGTCGGTCGTCGCTCGTGACGATTACACATTCCGACGAGCTCGCCCTCGCGCAGGTCCTGATCGTCGGCGATTGATCGCAACGCGCGTTGTCGCTCCTGGCGGCACGGCACGCTCGCGTGCCGCGACGGATCGGCCCTTCGGACTCGAACATTCATGTTCCCTGCGCTTTACGCCAACGGGGCGATCGTTGGCGGCTCGGCATCCCGCTTGATGATCCACGACACGCCTGCTGAAACAGCCGCCCGGCGCGGGCGGCTACAAGACGCGCACAGTAAGGAGTGTTCAATGACGATCAAGATCACGCCCAACGACAAAGGCAACCCGCCCGGCAAGCTGGCAGAAGCCGAGCTGCATTTCAGCGACAGCGATGGGACGCTCGCCGGGCTGAAGCTGATTGGGTTTTCCATCTGGGAGCGCCGCGGCGGGTCGGGCCGCAACGTCACGTTTCCCGCGCGCTCGTACGCGATCAACGGCGAGCGCCGCAGCTTCGCCCTGCTGCGCCCCGTCGCCGACACCACGGCGCAGAACAAACTGCGCGAGTTGATTCTGGAGGCGTTTCAGGAATTCGAGGAGCGGGCCGCCGTCGCCAGCTGAGATCGCGAGCGGCTCGACTACCCGATCACAGGAAGCAGCTTGGCGTTTTCATGCGCGCGCTTGGGCGGGAGCGTCCATTCCTCCCGGAGTCCCTTGTCGAACTCCGAATGGAAGAACGACGCCTTCATGCCGCCGTCGATGATGTCCCACGGCAGCATGGCGTCGCCGCTTCGGTCGCGAAAGATGTAGAAATCGCCGTCGATGTCCGCGTCTGCGACGGCCGCGCGCCAGTTCTGCCCGTTGCGCTCGGCGATTTCGACCGCCGGCGCCACGCGACGATCGCCGAGGGACAGCAGCGCCTGAAAGTACGAATGCCGCTCGGATTTGATGTTGAAGTACACGTTGTCGATGCCGGCCGTCAGGCTGCGTAATCGCTTGATCTTGCGGTCGACGATGGCCGGGTCTTCCATGGGGAGCCACTGGTATGCGGTGCCAGGCTTCGGAATCAGCGGGTTCACGCTGCCGACGATCCGGCCGATCTGGCCCTTTGAGCGGGCGTACTTCAACATCCGCTCGCGAATCTGAAGCGTCAGATCGCGAATTGCCACCAGATCATCGTCGGTTTCCGTCGGAAGGCCGATCATGTAATAGAGCTTCAGGTTCTCGATGCCGCTCGAGAAAATGAGGTCGGCGCGATCGAGAATCTCGTCGTTCGTGACGGTCTTGTTGATCACGCGGCGCAGGCGATCCGATCCGGTCTCGGGCGCGATCGTGATCGTGCGCTCGCCGCTCTCGCGAAGCAGACGGACGATCGTCTCCGTCAGGTCGTCGAGGCGCAGCGATGCCGGGCTGATGGCATAACCCATCTCCTTGAGCCGCATCAGGATGCGTTCGATGTCCGGGTGATCGCACAAGGCAATGGAGACGAGCCCGACGCGGCTGGCGTGGGCGCGGGCTGCCGCCGCGAGCTCGAGGATGCGGTCCGTCGGAAACGCGCGGACGGGCAGGTAGTTGTAGCCGGCCCAGCAGAAGCGGCACAGGTTCGCACAGCCGCGGACGATCTCCACGAGGAGCCGCGAACCGAACTCGGTGTCGGGCGTGAAAATGCTGGTCACCGGCGGATCGACGGCTTCGGTGGTCTTGAGCGCGGCCTTCCGAACCGGCAGCGGAGCCGTCACATCCCCGCGAACGGTGTAACCGGCAAGCGTGCCGTCCGCCGCGTAGTGAGGCTCGTACAACGACGGCACGTAGAAGCCGCGCTCGACGGCGAGACGCTTGAGTAAGTCGGCGCGATTGGTCGCCGCGGCCACCCCGGCGCGCAACCCGGGAACGAGCGCTTCACCTTCACCGGCGGCGATCACATCGGCGAACGGCGCCAGCGGCTCAGGGTTCACGAAGGTCACGGCACCGCCGATGACAATCAGGGGATGCCGGTCGGTGCGCTCGGCCGCGTATCGTGGAATGCCAGCGAGGCGCAACAGCGTCAGCACGTTCACGTAGTCCCATTCGAACGACACCGAGAATGCGACGACGTCGAACTCGCCGACTGGCGTCTGCGACTCGAGCGTGAGAAGCGGTGTCTTCGCCGCCGAAAGCTCGGCCAGCTCCTGCTTCGGCGGCAGGAAAAAACGCTCGCAGACGATGTCGTCCTCGGCGTTGAAGAGGCGATACATCGTCTGGAAGCCGAGGTTCGACATGCCGACCCAGTAGGTGTTCGGAAACGCAAGGGCGATGCGCAGCCGATCGCCATGCGGCTTCTTCACATAGCCGGTTTCTTTCGCGAGGGTGTCGAGTGCGCGTTCGCGCTGTGTCCAGGAATTCATGCTCTGCGACTGGGATCGACGGCGATCAGGGCGGTTTCCCCGACGAGAGTCGAGCGGTACGCCGCTTGAGGCTCAAACGTCGGCGTTCTCGTGTGCCGTGGATCTATCTACTCTACCACCGGACACACCAGTGGCCGGGGCCGCCTTGAGAAAGCGCCGAGCTGGTCGTTACCCTTCGTGCCGCCTCAGGAAAGCGGGCACGTCGAAGGCGGAGCCGTGGTCGAAATCCGGGTCGGGCGCGGGCGGCGCTTGCAAAATGTCGGCATCGACACTGCTCAGGTTAGGCGCGTCGACGGTCGAGGCCGACGGAACCGGGGCAGCTGCGGGCGCTGCAGGCACGAACGGTGCGGCCAGCGGCAAGTCGAGCAGCGAGCGCCGCGCGATCGACAGTCTCGGCGCCGACATTCGATCGATCGATCCGGCAGCCGGCATCACCGGTGCTTCGGCTCGCACGCGAATCTGCTCGGTGTACGGTGTCAGGTCGACGGGCGTCTGCGCGGCGGATCCCGTGGCGCGCGCCACAACGTGGTCGCCGAACCCGGTTGCAATGACGGTGATTTTCACTCTGCCTTTCAACGCCGGGTCGACCACGGCGCCGAAGATGATATTGGCGTCTTCGTCGGCGGCCTCCTGCACGATGCAGGATGCTTCACTCACCTCGACCAGCGACAGGTCCGGTCCGCCCGTGACGTTGATGATGACGCCTCGCGCGCCGTTCACCGACGCGCCCTCGAGCAGCGGGCTCGAGATGGCGCGACGCGCGGCTTCCATGGCGCGGTCCTGGCCTTCGCCGATGCCCGTCCCCATCATCGCGAGACCCATGCCGGCCATGATCGTCTTGACGTCGGCGAAGTCGAGGTTGATCAATCCTGGAACCAGGATGAGATCCGAAATTCCTTGAATCGCCTGCCGCAGCACGTCGTCGGCAGTCGCGAAGGCATCGGTGAGCGGCGTCGTCCGATCGATGATCGTCAGCAGGCGCTCGTTCGGAATGGTGATGATGGTGTCGACGCAGTCGCGAAGCGCTTCGAGGCCGCGCTCTGCCTGCAGCTGGCGCTTCCTGCCCTCGAACTTGAACGGCTTCGTCACGACCGCCACGGTGAGTGCGCCGAGCTCGCTGGCCAGGCTGGCAATCACGGGCGCCGCACCTGTGCCGGTCCCGCCACCGAGCCCCGTCGTCACGAAGATCATGTCGGCGCCGTCGAGCGCCTGAAGGATCTTCTCCGTGTCCTCGAGCGCCGCCTGGCGGCCGACGTTGGGATCCGCGCCGGCGCCGAGCCCCTTCGTCAGCTTGCTGCCGATTTGCAGCTTGACGGGCGCTCCGCTCGTCCGTAGAGCCTGAAGGTCGGTGTTGGCCACGATGAACTCGACGCCGTCGAGCCCGACCTGGACCATGCGGTTGACGGCATTGCTGCCTCCCCCGCCGACGCCGACCACTTTGATGCGCGCGCCGGCGCTTCCCTCCTCCTCGAGCCGCAACCGCAGGCGCTTGGCGTCCTTGTCACTGTCCATGTAGTCGTTCATCCGTCGTCTCCTAAAAGAATTCCCTGAACAACCCGCGCAGCCGTCCGGCGACGCGCACGAACGCGCCCGCCCCGACCGGAGCGCGCGCCGACTCTCCCATGAAGTTCCGATACCCGTACAACGCGAGGCCGACACCCGTCGCAAACGTCGGGCTGTTCACGTGATCCGCGAGGCCGCCGACCCCGGCTGGGCAGCCGCGCCGGATGGGCAAGTCGAAAATCTGCTCCGCGATCTCCGGCATGCCGTCGAGGATGGCACCGCCGCCGGTGAGCACGATCCCGGAGTTCAGGCTCTTCTCGTAGCCTGCTCGGCGGATCTCGTCCCACACGAGATGAAAGATCTCTTCCGCGCGCGGCTGGAGGATCTCGGACAGGATCCGGCGCGCCATCACCCGCGGCTTCCGGCCGCCGACGCTCGCCACCTCCATCGTCTCGTCTTCGTCCACCATGCCGGACAACGCACAGCCGCACTTGCGTTTGATCTTTTCCGCATCCGGGACCGGCGTGCGGAGTCCGACGGCGATGTCGTTCGTGAAGTGGTCGCCGCCGACGCCGATGACCGCGGTGTGCCAGAGGCTCCCGCGCTCGTAAATCGCGATGTCGGTGGTGCCGCCGCCGATGTCGACGAGTGCGACGCCGAGCTCCTTTTCGTCCTCGGTGAGCACGGATTCGCTGGCGGCCAGCTGCTCCACCACCGTTTCCGCCACCGTGACGCCCGCGCGGTTCACGCACGCGACGATGTTCTGCGTCGAGCTCTGACTGCCGGTGACGATGTGAACGTTCACCTCGAGCCGCGCACCCGTCATGCCGACCGGCGCGCCGATGCCGTCCTGCTCGTCGACCACGAAGTCCTGCGGCAGTACGTGCAGGATCTCCCGCCCTGTCGGAAGCGACACGGCCTTGGCGGCGTCGATGGCGCGGCGTACGTCCTCGCGCGTGATCTCGCGGTTCTTTCCAGCGACCGCGATCACGCCGCGGCTGTTGAATCCTTTGATGTGCGGCCCGGACAATGCGAGGTGCACCGAGTCGATTTCGACGCCGGCCATCAGCTCGGCTTCCTCGATCGCCTTCTTGATCGAATCCACGGCCGCCTCGAGATTCACGACGACGCCGCGGCGGATGCCGCGCGACTCCGCGACGCCGAGACCCACGATGTCGAGTCCGTCGCCGTCGAGCATTTCGCCGACGACGGCGGTGACCTTCGACGTGCCGACGTCCAACCCGACCAGATATCGCTCTTTTCTTGCCACGAGCACCCTCATGCAGGCCTGACCGCCTGCCCTACTTTTTGCCCGCTACCGGCTTGGCTCGCCGCGGCACGACAGTTGGCGGAGCGGGCTTGCCCCGCCAGAGCGCCGCCTTGTCCCGCCGAAGCGCCGAAAGCGCGGCGGCGGAGGGCGCGGAGGCGGGCCGGACGTAAATGCGATCGTCGAACCGCAGATCGACGTACTCGATGTCGGCGACACGCTCGTGGAGCGCGGCCGCCAGATCGAGGTACGACTCGAGCCGCGAAAGAAACTGGTCGTCGCCAAGGTGAATGACCGCGTGCTCGCCGCTCAAAATCACCGACGCGTTGTGCAGGTCCGTGACGTCCACCTGCGACAGCCGCCGCGCGACGGCGGGTTTCGCGCGGAGCGACGCGATCAGCCCCGCGGCCAGCTCGGCGCGCGATTCGTCGGTCATCGATCCGCTATCGCCCGGCGATGCGGCAAGACCGTCGACAATCGGCAAATCGAAATCCGCATACTGCGGGCCGTACTGATCGATGATGACGCCGCGTTCGTCGACGAGGTACATCTCGCCGCCGATCCGGCCGATGCCCATCGGCTTCCGCTCCGAGACGACGACTTCGACGGTCGACGGCAGCGCTCGCCTCAAGGCCGCATCGCGCACCCAGGGCGACGACATCAGACGGCGCCGCCAGGCATCGAGATCCGTCCATACGAGACTCTCGCCGCGCAGGCCGTTCAGCACCGCGAGCACTTCCCCCTTCGAAAGCCGCTCGTTGCCGGCGACGACGATGCGATCGATCTGCAGGACGTGCGCGTACGCGCCGACGCTCGATGCGCGATACGCGCCATAGGCGAGCACGACGCCGAGCAGCCCGTACTGGAGCGCCGGACGGACGAACGCGCGCCAATCGCGCTTGCGGCGCGCCGGCTTCACATGCGAGCGCCGGAACCGGCGATCGGCGGGGGCGGCAATGGCGCTCATCGTCTCAGTGCCTCGATGAGTCGATCCGGGATCGAGCCGATCGAACCGGCCCCAAGCGTGATCACGACATCCCCGGGTCGAGCGATCCGCGCAATCGCCGGCACGACATCGTCGAGGCGAGGCGCGACGTCGACGGGCGCCGTGACCGCGCGCCGGATCGCGGTCGCGAGCGCTTCGAGCGTGACGTCAGGAATCGGATCTTCTCCGGCTGCGTAGATGTCGGTGAGCAGCACATGATCGGCTCCCGCGAGTGCCGGGCCGAATGCGTCCATGAGCGCCTGCGTGCGTGTGAACCTGTGCGGCTGAAATGCCACGACGATGCGGCGGCCGAGCGTCTGCGCCGCCGCCAGCACGGCCGCGATTTCGGTCGGATGATGGCCGTAGTCGTCGACCACGAGAATGCCGTTCGGTTCCCCGCGGACCTCGAACCGGCGCTCGGCGCCGCGAAACGCGCCCAGCCCCGCGGCGATGCGATCGAACGGCAGATCCAGTTCGAGGCCCACAGCAACGGCCGCGAGGGCGTTCTGCAGGTTGTGGCGTCCGGGCACGGCGAGCGTCAGCGTGCCCAGCGTCTCGCGCGTGCCCTCGCGATCGCTCGCGCGTGGTGCGTCCGCCGTCGTTCGACTGGGCTCGAGACGGTCCGGAGCCCCTCGAAGGGCCGAACGACGCACGCGACGCATCACCGTCGCCTGCGCAGTCAGCGGACCGAGCCGCACGTCGGCAGCCGTGAGGTCGGCGGCGTCCGAGGTCAACGCGTACGTCGTGACCCGACGCGTCATCCGCGGCAGAACGGCGGAGAGATTCGCATCGTCGAGGCACGCGACGACCGCACCGTAGAACGGTACCTTGTTGGCGAAGTCGACGAACGCCTGCTGCAGGTCGTCGAAGCCGCCGTAGTTCTCGAGATGCTCGTGGTCGATGTTCGTAATCACCGCAATCGTTGGAAACAATTTCAGGAACGAACGGTCGCTTTCATCCGCTTCGGCAACCACGAACTGGCCGCGACCGAGCCGCGCGTTGCTGCCGAACGCGCTGAGCCGGCCCCCAATCACCGCGGTCGGGTCGAGCCCGGCGCGCTCGAGCACGAGCGCGATCATCGACGTCGTGGTCGTCTTCCCGTGCGCACCTGCGACGGCGATCGCGAACCGCAGGCGCATCAGCTCCGCGAGCATCTCCGCCCGCGGGATCACCGGTATCTGCCGCCGCGCCGCCTCCCGAACTTCCGGGTTCGGCGGCCGCACGGCCGACGAGGTCACGACGACGTCCGCGTCGTGGACATGCGCCGCGTCGTGGCCGTACGTGACGTCGATCCCGAGCGTCGCCAGCCGCTCCGTCACCGGCGATCGCTTCTCGTCCGAGCCGCTCACCGCGTACCCGAGATTGGCGAGCAGCTCGGCAATCCCGCTCATGCCAATGCCGCCGATACCGACGAAATGCACGCGGCGCGTGTTGCCTAACACCGTGGGTTCCCCGAACCCATCATCGCTTCACCAATTCCAGCGCCCGATCGACGATCACCTTTGCCGCGTCCGGGCGCGCCAGCGACCGCGCCGCCACAGCCATTCGCCGCCGGCGCGCGCGGTCGCCAGCCAGCGCGAGAATCCGGTCCGCCAGAACGTCGCCTGACATCTCCGCCTGCAGCAGCACGTCCGCGGCGCCGGCCGCGGCCAGCGCTTCCGCGTTCCGCCGTTGGTGATCGTCAGTGGCGGTTGGCAGCGGCACGAGAATCGCCGCCTTTCCCGCCGCCGCGATCTCCGCCAGCGTCGTCGCGCCGGCGCGGCAGACGACTACATCCGCCTGTCCGAGTTGCCGTCCCATGTCGTAGAGGAACGGCTCGACGTCGGCCGAAAGCCCCGCTTGCCGGTAGGCGGTGCGCACCACCTCCACATCTCGTTCGCCCGTCTGATGCGTGAGATGCACATGCGTGCTGCCGGCCGCCAGCCGGGGCGCTGCCTCCACCATGGCCATGTTGATTGCGTGCGCGCCCTGAGAGCCGCCAAAGACTAAAACCTGCGCACTGGACGTCTGGTCATCGAGCCCCGGCTCCTGTTGTGGCTCGGCCGCCGCGAGAAACTCCGGCCGAACCGGGTTGCCGCTGACGAACGCCTTGCTGCCGAAAAACGCCTGTGTCGAGTCGAACGTCACCGCCGCCGCGCGCACACACCGCGCCAGCAAGCGGTTGGTGAGCCCGGGCACCGCGTTCTGCTCGAGGAGCATCGTGGGGACGCCGCGCATCGACGCGACGAGCACGATGGGGCCGGAGCTGTACCCGCCTACGCCGATCACCAGATGAGGGCGCCGCCGCGACACGATGCGCCAGGCATCGACCAGCCCGATCGGCACGAGCGCCGCGCCGCGCGCGCGATCGCCGATCGATTTGCCCTTGATGCCGCCGCTGCGAATCAGATCCAGTGCAAACCCCTCGCGCGGAACGACGCGCGCTTCGATGCCGCGCGCCGTCCCCGCAAACGAGACCCGCGCGTCCGGGTGCCGCGCCAGCAGCTCGCGCGCCACCGCGAGCCCCGGATACAGGTGACCGCCCGTGCCGCCACCCGCGATGACAACCCTCACCTTTTTTCATGCCTCGCCGGGCGATGCGTGCTGCGACACGTTCAACAGAATCCCCATTCCCACCAGGTTGATCAGCAGCGACGATCCGCCGTTGCTGACGAACGGCAGCGGAATGCCCTTTGTCGGCATCAACCCGAGCACGACGCTGATATTGACGAATGCCTGCACGGCGACCATCGCCGTCAGGCCAAGCGCGAGAAACGCGCCGAACGAATCCGGCGCGCGCAGCGCCACCCGCAGACCGCGCCACGCGATCACACAGAAGCACGCCACCACCGCGGTCGCCCCGATCAAGCCGAGCTCCTCGGCAATCACCGAGTAGATGAAGTCGGTGTGCGGCTCCGGCAGATAGAACAGCTTCTGCACGCCGTTCATGATCCCTTTGCCCCACACGCCGCCGGTGCCGATCGCGATCATCGACTGAATGATCTGGAATCCGTCACCGAGCGGGTCGTCCCACGGATTCAGGAACGCAAGCGTGCGCCGGCGCCGGTACGCCGATCCCATGACCACGACGTAGAGAAGCGGGAGCGCCGCCAGCAGGAGCCCGACGATGTAGCGGTAGTTCAGCCCCGCGGCAAACACCATGACGCCGGCAATCAACAGCAGCGACATCGACGTGCCGAAATCGGGTTCCGGCAGGATGAGCGCCACGAGCCCCGCCACCACGATCCCGATGGGCAGCAGCGAATAACCGATCTCGTCGATGCGGTGCATGCGGCGTTCGAGCAGCGCGGCGATGAAGAAGATCGCGGAGAGCTTCGCCAGCTCCGACGGCTGCACGCCGATGCCGCCGATGCTGAACCATCGTCTCGCGCCGTTCACGGGCGCGCGAAAGAACACCGCCACGAGCGCGAGCGCGACCAGCCCGAGACACGTCCAGATGAAGGCGGGCTCCCGGTAGTGGCGGTAATCGATGCGCATGAAGACATACAGCATCGAGACGCCGAGCAGCGCCCACATTCCCTGCTTGACCAGGAACGTCGAGGCCCTGCCGTACCGCTGCAGCGCCACAGGCGCCGACGCGCTGTACACCATCACGATGCTCAGGCCGACCAGCAGGATGGTGGCCGTGAACAGGACCTTGTCCGACTTGAGTTTGCGAGCCATGACGTGCCGACGAACCCCCTACAGCTGAACGACGTTTCTACCGAAACAGTCCTCGGAAACGGAATACGATCGCCGCCTGCGGCCGTCGCCGCGAGCGAAGCGGTACGGCGAAGGCAGGCGAGCGGTCAGCAGTCATCAGTCGGCCTTGGGCCGAGGCACCAGCTTCCCAGGCCGGGGCAGCCTGGGTTCCCAGCAGCCAGTCCTCCTCCGCAAGAACCGACTGACGACTGCTCACCACTCGCAGACACCACCGCCAATGGCCGATCGCCATCAGCGACGCCATTCGCCATTAGCCATTCGCCATCTCTTTCAGCCGCTTCACTTCGTCCTTGAAGCACCTGCCCCGTTCCGCGTAATCGCGAAACATGTCGAAGCTCGCGCACGCCGGCGCCAGCAGCACCACGCCCGAAGGTTTGGCCAGCGCGTACGCGCGATCGATTGCCGCTTCGAACGAATCGGCCTCGTGCACGTCGACGGCGCCGATCAGCGCGTCGCGGACCAGCGTCCGCGCTTCTCCGATCGCCACCACCGCTTTCGCGCGCTCGGCCAGCGGATTCCGCAACAGCCGCAGATCGCCGCCCTTGAAGCGGCCGCCGATGATCGCGACGAGATCGCAGTCGAAGCTTTCGATCGATTTCAGCGCCGCCTCCACGTTCGTCGCCTTGGAATCGTTCACGAATCGGACGCCGTGAATCTCGGCGACGAGCTCCATCGCATGCTCGAGACCATGAAAATGCTCGACCGCCGCCGTCGTCGCGGCCGGCGCGGCACCCGCGATGGCGCCGACGGTCGCGGCGGCCATCACGTCGGCCACCAGATGCGGACCGAGCAGATGGATCGCGTCGAGCGGTACCAGCCGTTCCGTTCGATTGGGCGCGCGGTCGACGATCCAGCCGTCTTCGATGACCGTACCGGAGGGAATCGGCTCGCGCCGCGCGAACCGCCGCTGCCGGGCGCGACTGCGCCGCGCCAGATCGAGCACACCGGGATCGTCGGCGTTGATCACCGCCCAGTCGCCTGAATCCTGGTTCTCGAAGATCCGCGCCTTCGCCGCGGCGTACGCCTCCACGCTCGGATGGCGATCGAGATGGTCCGGTGAGAAATTCAGCATCACGGCAATCCACGGGTGGAACGTGTCGATCTGTTCGAGCTGAAAGCTGCTCGTCTCGACGACGTGAAAGGTGTCGGGCGTCGACGCCGTGACTTGAGCGCTGAGCGGCGAGCCGATGTTGCCGCCGACGGTGACCTTGAAGCCCGCCGTTTCCAGAATCCGCCCGGTCAACGCGGTCGTCGTCGACTTCCCTTTTGTGCCGGTGATGGCGATCACGCGGCCCAGCAGCCACCGTGAGGCAAGCTCGATTTCCGCGATAACCGGCACGCCTCGAGCCCGCGCCGCCTGCACCACCGGCTGTTCCGGCGGAACGCCCGGGCTCAGAACGACGAGATCGCTCTCGGTGAAGGTGGCCATGTGATGGCCGCCAAGCTCCAGGCGCACACCGAGGCGGCGCAGCGGCGCGCTGTCGGCCGCGTCGGCGCGCGTCTCCGACAACGTGACCGCCGCGCCTCGACGCGCCAGCAACTCCGCGGCGGCAAGTCCGCTGCGCGCGGCGCCGGCGACGGTTACGCGCTTGCCTGTGACGTCGAATCCCAAATCCCTAATCCCTAGCGAAGCTTCAGCGTGGCCAGACTGGTCAGCGCGAAGATGATTGCGAGAATCACGAACCGCGTGATCACCTTCGGCTCGCTCCAGCCGATCAACTCGAAATGGTGATGGAGCGGCGCCATCCGGAACACGCGTTGTCCGCCGGTCAGGCGGAAGTACCCGACCTGAATGACGACCGACAGCGCTTCGAGCACGAAGACGCCGCCGACCATCACCAGCAGCAGCTCCTGCTTGATCAGAATCGCCACGGTGCCGAGCGCGGCGCCCAGGGCGAGCGACCCCACGTCCCCCATGAAGATTTCGGCGGGGTACGAGTTGTACCAAAGGAATCCGAGCGACGCGCCGACAAGGGCGCCGCAGAAGACCGTCAGCTCCGCCGCGAGCGGAAAGCGCACGAGCAGCAAGTACTCGGCGAACACGCGGTGCCCCGTGACGTAGGCGAGCGCGGTGTAGGCGGCCGCCGCGATCGCGAAGATGCTGATGGCGAGACCGTCGAGACCATCGGTCAGGTTCACCGCATTCGACTCGGCCGTCAGCACAAAGACGGCGAACATCAGGTACCACCAGCCGAGATCCGGCACGAGCCGTTTGAAGAACGGAAAGACGAGGCGGGTGTTGTACACGCCCTGGTGCGCGAGGATGAGCAGCAGAATGCCGACCGCGGTGCCAATCAGCACCTGCCAGCCAATCTTGTAGCGCGGCCTCAGGCCGTGATGCGAACGCCGGACGATCTTCAGGTAATCGTCCGCGAACCCGATCGCGCCGAATCCGGCCGTCGTCAGCACGGCAATCCATACATACACGTTCGTCAAATCCGCCCACAGCAGCGTCGGCACCAGCGACGCCGTCAGGATCAGCAGACCGCCCATCGTCGGCGTCCCCGCCTTGGGGCGATGCGTCTGCGGACCTTCCTGTCGAATCACCTGCCCGATCTGGAACTCCCGCAGCTTGCGGATCATCCAGGGCCCCAGAATCAGGCTGATCGCGAGCGCGGACAGGCTTGCGGCAGCCGTGCGAAACGTGATGTAGCGCGTCACGTTCAGCACCGACAGCTGCGTCCGCGGATACAGCTGATGAAACAGCAGATAAAAGAGCATCAGCCGCGATCCGTCTTCAGCCGTTCCACCACGCGATCCGTCTTCACGCCGCGCGATCCCTTGACGAGCACCACGTCGCCCTCGCGAACGAGGGCTGCGACTTCAGGCGCTGCGCCGTCGCTCGTGGGAACATGCCGCACGCGTCCCCGCTCCATGCCGGCTGCGACCGCTGCCGCCGCGAGCGCCATCGCCGGGGCGCCGCCGATGGCGAACAGCACATCGATACCGGCGCTCGCGACGGCCCTGCCCACCTCCTCGTGAAAATCGATCGCGCGGTCGCCGAGCTCGAGCATCTCGCCGAGCACGGCCACACGCCGCGTGGCCGCCGCAGCCGCAAGCACTTCGACGGCACCTTTCGTTGCCGTCGGGTTCGCGTTGTAGCTGTCGTCGATCACGATGACGCCACCCGCCAACCGGACCACGTCGCCGCGGCGCGACGCGGGGCGGAGCGTCGCCGCCTTTTCCGCAATCGTCGCCAGCGGCACGTCGCACTCCAGCGCCACCGCGGCCGCGGCCAGCACGTTCGCCAGGTTCGCGCGGCCGATGAGCGGTGTCGTGACGTCGACGTCGCCCCGCGGCGTTTGGAGATGCGCGCTCGTCCCCTCGACGCCGCGATTGACCACCGCCGTCGCTCGAACGTCGGCATCGCGATCGATCCCGAACGTCACGACGCGGCCGGGAAACGGTCCGACCCGCGCCGCGATTCGTTCGTCGTCCGCGTTCGCGACGAGCACGGTCTCCGTCGATGCCCGTTCGAGAATCTCCGCCTTCGCGTCGGCGATCGCGTCGAGCGAGGCGAAGAAGCCGACATGCGCTTCGCCGACGTTCGTCCACACCCGCACGTCCGGTTCAGCAATGCGGACGAGCGTGCTGATCTCTCCCGCGTGGTTCATCCCCAGTTCGACGACGGCGATCTCCGGCCGCTGGCGCAGGTCGACGAGCGACAGCGGCAGCCCGATGTGGTTGTTGAAGTTTCCGCGGTTGCGGACCACGCGATAGCGCGTCGCCAGAAACTCGCCGGTCACTTCCTTGGTCGTGGTCTTTCCGGCGCTTCCGGTAATGGCCACGACCTTCGCCCCCGATTCCCGCCGTATCGCGTTGCCGAGCGCCTGCAGCGCCGCGGTCGTGTCGTCCACTTCGATGGCGACGACTCCCGCGTCGACTCGGAGGCGTCCACGGCCGCGGGGCACGACGAGGCCCGCCGCTCCCGCCGCGATCGCCGCGTCCGCGAAATCGGCGCCGTCGAACCGCTCACCACGGATGGCGATGAACAGGTCGCCGGCCGCCAGGGCCCGCGTATCGATCGACACCCCCGCGAACTCACGTGCCGCGTCGCCGGCGACGATCGTTCCGGCCATCGCGTCGGCGACCCATGCCGCCGTCAGCCGGATATCGCTCACAAAAAAACCGCGCCCTTACACCACGCCCGAGTTCGTGCGTCGCCGCGCCAGCGCCTCACGCGCGACGGCGACATCGTCGAAGGGCAGCGTGCGGTCGCCAATCACCTGGTACTTCTCGTGGCCCTTGCCGGCGATCAGCACGAGATCGCCGGGCCCCGCCAGCTCGACGGCCTTCGCAATCGCGGCGCGACGATCGACGATCGTCAGGAGCCGCTGCGCGCTGTCACGGCGCGTGTCGGGTGTCAGGCCGAGCCGGATTTCTTCGATGATCCGCTGCGGATCCTCGCTGCGCGGGTTGTCGGACGTAATCACAATCAGGTCGCTCAACCGGCCGGCAACCGCTCCCATCAGCGGCCGCTTCGTCCGGTCGCGATCCCCACCGCAGCCGAATACCGTGACGAGGCGTCCCTTCGCGAGCGGACGCGCCGTCTCCAGCAGGTTTCGCAGCGCATCGTCGGTGTGCGCGTAGTCCACGACGACGGTGACCTCGTCCTTCGGGCCGGAGACCACTTCGAACCGGCCAGGCACGCCCTGAAGCGCGCGGACGCCTCGTTCGATCGCGTCGAAGGGCACGTCGAGCGCCGTCGCCGTCGAAACCGCGGCCAGGATGTTGTAAACGTTCGGACGGCCGACGAGCGCGGAGCGGACGCGGAGCCCGCCGCGAGGAGTACGGACGTCGAACGTCAGGCCCTGCAGGGAAAACGACACCGGGCCGGGCGTAATGTCGGCTGGACGGCTGATGGCATAGGTCACCGCCCGCCCGCCCGCGTCGACGAGCGCCGCGCCGCGTGGATCATCCACGTTCAGCAGGCTTGGCGCGTCGCGAGGCAGCATCTCGAAGAGCCGCCGCTTCGCGCGAAAGTACTCGTCCATGTCCGCGTGAAAATCGAGATGGTCCCGCGTGAGATTCGTGAAGACGCCGGCCGCAAACGTCGTCCCCTCCACACGCTTGAGCGACAGCGCGTGGGAAGAGACTTCCATGGCGCAGGCGCGGCAGCCGCGATCGACCATCTCGCGCAACAGCGCCTGCACCTCGGGCGCCTCAGGCGTTGTGCGCGTGGCTTCGCGCTGTTCGTCGCCGATGCGGTACGCGACCGTGCCGAGAATGCCGCAGCGGACGCCCGCGGCTTCGAAGATCGACGCCAGGAGGTACGCCGTCGTCGTCTTCCCGTTGGTGCCCGTGATGCCGACGACCTGCATCTCCCCGCTCGGATGCCCGTAAAACGTCGTCGCCAGCACGGCAAGCGCCGCGCGCGCGTCATCGACAATCGCCCATGGGATGTGAACGTCCCCGGCCGGCGGTTGTTCGGACACGACGGCCGACGCCCCGCGGGCGATCGCATCGTGCGCGAACGACACGCCGTCCGCGTGCAAACCTCTGAGCGCCACGAAGACCTGGCCCGGTGTGATCGCGCGGGAATCGTACGCAATGCCGGACACCATGCCGGCAGCGGCGGCGACGCGCTCGGCATCGCCCTTCCTCAAGAGCCCGTGCTTGTCCAGCGTGTGGCGCAGCTCGGCCCAGGTCATGGCTGTCCCACGTCGCTCGCCCGCCGCAGTGGCGACCGCTCGAGGACGAGATGGCAGACGGTGTCGGCGTCGATCGGCGTGCCGGGGGCCGGGTCCTGCGCTACGACGAACCCGTCGCCGCCGAGCCGCGCGTTCATCCCGAACTTCACGAGCTTCCGGACCGCGTCGCGCGCGCTCATGCCACGCACATCCGGAACGGTTCCTGGTGGTCCGTCTGCAATGAGCGTCACGACCGGCTCGGCCGATTCGGCGGCGCTCGCCGGGCTGGATGCGACGCCATCGTGGCGCGCGACGAGGACCGGCGGCGCCGGATTGATCGTGGCCGCCACGCCGAGATACCTGAGCGTCGCTTCTGCGATTCTCTTGAACACCGGGGCCGACACGGCTCCGCCCGTCGTCGGTCCTGCGTGCGGCGAATCGGTGACGACGATGATGGCCACTGCGGGATCGCGAGAGGGCAGAAAGCCGACGAACGACGCGTTGTAGTCGGATGTCGAGTAATGCCCGTTGACGAGCTTCGCGGCGGTGCCGGTTTTCCCCGCGATCGTGAACCCGGGAATCTGCGCGGCTTTTGCCGTGCCGTTTTCGACGACTCCTTCCATGATGGTGGTGAGCACCGCGGCGGTATCGGCGCCGATCGTCCGCCGCACGACTTTGGGCTGGACCGCGTACCGGCGATTGTCGCGATACACGGCGCGCGCGACGCGAGGCTCGACGAGCTCTCCGCCGTTCGCGACGGAGGCCACGGCAGTCACCATCTGGAGCGGTGTCACGCCCACCTGGTATCCCATCGACACCGATGCCAGCGCGCTCTCGCTCCACTTCGCCGCGTCCCACACGATCCCCGGGCTTTCACCGGGGAAATCGGGTGACACGGGACGGCCGAAGCCGAAACGCGCCACGTAGCGGCTGAGCCGTTCCGTGCCGACGCGAAAGCCAATCTTGATCGCGCCGATGTTGCTCGATTTGATGATCACGTTCGAGAACGACAGCACTCCGTAATTGTGGTGGCTCGCCTCGGTGATCGGCCTGGGCCGGCCGGCGATGTGGAGGATGCCGGGGCTCGTATCGATCAGCGTATCGATTGGCATCACCTTTTCTTCGATCGCGGCCGACGCGGTGACGACCTTGAACGTCGAGCCCGGCTCGTACAAGTCCTGAACCGCGCGATTGCGGCGCGCGCTCTCGTCGAATTCGCGGTACGTATTCGGATTGAACGTCGGCTCGTTCGCCATCGCGAGAATCTCGCCTGTGTGCGGATTCATGATGATGGCCGTGCCGCCCGCGGCGCGATTCGCTACCACTCCCGCGTGCAGCTCCCGCTCGGCTACGTGTTGCAGGTACTGATCGATGGTGAGCTCGACGGTCGATCCCGACGTCGGCGGCCGTTCCACCCGGCTGAAGGCGTGCCGGCGCGCGTCTGTCTGCACGAGAATCGTGCCGGGCTTGCCTCGGATTTTGGAGTCGTAGGTGAACTCCAGCCCGCTCAGGCCCGTGTTGTCGATTCCCACGTAGCCGAGCAGATGCGAGGCGAGCTCTTTGTTCGGATAAAAGCGTCTGCTTTCCTTGACGAAACCGACGCCCTCGAGATTGAGCGCGGCGACGCGTCGCGCCTGGTCGGGCGCGACCTGCCGCCGAACGCACGCGAACCCCTTCTGCTGGCGAAGTTTCTCGGCCAGCATCTGTCGATCCTTGCCGCTGCAGTCGTCGAGCGCCGCGCAGAGGTCTTTCGCCGCGACATCAGCGTCGGCGATCTCAGTCGGCACCGCGACAATGGAATCGGCGTCCACGCTCGTGGCGAGAACACGGCCGCGCCGATCGACGATGTCGCCGCGTTTGGGCGGCACCGGCTGCGTCCGCATCTGCTGTCGTTCGGCGCGCGCCACGAGGTCGGCATGCCGGAAGATCTGCAGATGCACCAGACGGCCTTCGATGCCGGCAACCCACAGCGCAACGAGCACGGCGGCGGCGCGGATGCGGCGCTTGAGTGTGACGCGCCAGTCGATGGTGCGCGGCGGTGCCATTACCGCCGCGCGACAACAGATGTGGCCGGCGGATCCGCCGGCGGTACGCGTTCGATCACGATGGCTTCGTCGCGCGATGGCACGACGAGATGCAGTTGTTCGGTTGCGAGGGTCTCGATCCGTTTCGGAGATTTCAGCGTCTCGATCTCAAGGCGCAGCCGCCGCCCGGCCTCTTCCTCCGCCGCGCGCTGACGCTGCATCTCTTCCACCTGGTAGCCATGCCGCAGCAGCTCGAAGTGCTGCCAGGCGGAAAACAGCAAGGCGAGCACGAGGAAGGCGGCGATGCCGACTGATTTCGACAGCTCGCGCTGCCGCGTCTCGTCCACCTCGCGGACGATGGGGTTGTTCCGGACGTCCTTCTTGATGGCGTACTCGAACGATTCCATGGCGCCTCCGGCACGCGGCTGACCACCGTGCCCTGCAACATGTCCCTCTCCGAGGCTTCAGGGCCGGCCGTCAGGCCGGTTCAAGCCGTTCGGCCGCTCGCAACTTCGCGCTTCGCGCCCGCGGGTTCTGCCGCACTTCTTCGTCGGTCGCAACGATGGGCTTCTTCGTGAGGACCTTCACGCGCGGCTCGCGATGCTCGAGGCCCCGCAGCGTGTGTTTCACGATCCGGTCCTCGAGCGAATGGAACGTAATCACGACCAGACGCGCGCCGGCACGCAGCCGGCGGGCGGCCGCCTCGAGAAACGTGTCGAGGCCGTCGAGCTCGCGGTTCACCCAGATGCGCAGCGCTTGAAACGTCCTCGTCGCCGGGTCGATGCGCATCGGTCCACGCCGCGGAATGGCGCGGCGCACGATGGATGCCAGCCGGCCCGTGGTCGCGACCGCCGTGTCGTGGCGGGCTTCCACGATCGCGCGCGCGATCCGGCGGGAAAACCGTTCTTCGCCGTACTGAAAGATCGCGTCCGCCAGCTCGCGTTCCGTCGAGCGCGCCACGAGATCGGCGGCGGTGTCGCCGCCGCTCTGGTCCATGCGCATGTCGAGCGGCTCATCGCGCTGAAAGCTGAACCCGCGTCCAGGCGCATCGAACTGCAGCGACGACACGCCCAGATCGGCCAGAGCGCCGTCGACGCGGGTCCATTGCCGCTCGTCGAGCACATCGTCGATCGCGCGGTAGTCGGCGTGCACGAGCTCCACGCGATCGCGAAAGGGCGCGAGCGTGTCGCGAGCTCCGGCGATCGCGTCGAGGTCGCGATCGAGACCGATGACGCGTGTCGCGCCGGCTTCCAGCAACGCGCGCGCGTGGCCGCCCAGGCCGACGGTACAATCGACGAACAGTCCCCCGCGCTCGGGACGAAGATGCTGGAGGACCTCGGCGGTCATGACCGGCACGTGGGTCATCAGATGCCAAACTCCGCAAGCGCCCGGGCATCGTCGTCGCCGTAGGGCTCGCGTTGCAGCCGCGTGAGGAATCGATCGTGGTTCCAGACGTCGAGGTAGTTGTATTGCCCGAGCACGTCGACCTCTCCAGTCATCGTCGCCGCGTCGCGGAGACGCACCGGGATGAGGACGCGGCCCTGCGCATCGATTTCGCCGATCTGGCCGAAGTAATTCACGCGATCGAGGTATCGAAGCTTCGCGGGGTGCGTGGAGGGGACCTTCCCGAGTCTCTCCTCCTGTTCGAGCCACACGGGCATCGGATAAATGCGAACGTATTCGCCGGTGAGGCTTGTGAGGAAGACGTCTCGGCCGTACTTCGACTCGAGGAGCGACCGGAACGCGTTCGGCACCTTGAGGCGGCCTTTGTCGTCGACGGTGGCCGGGGCGTTACCCCTGAACATGGGACACCCCGGCTAGTACCCCGGCCATAAACCCATTTTTGACCACAAATTTCCACGCAGATAGTAGAAGAGCTGCGGATGTATGTCAACCGCAAAAGCCACCACATCAGCAAGTTACGCCAAATCTTCGCCTTTTCCTCGCCTGCATCCCCAATCCCTTGGGGTTGCCCGACCGTCGTGCCCCTCCAGAGCCCCCGCGGGGTGACCTCCGTCCCCCCTAGCCACCCCCCTCCCTCCTGGTGACCCCCGTCCCTCCCAGTGACCTCCGTCCCTCCTCGTGCCCCGGTCCCACCTCCGATCCCGCGGAACACGTGAGCAGCAGTGCTACGATTCCAGGCTTCGCATGCTCAGGGCAGCCCTCATTGGCTTCGCATCCAGCGGTAAAACCACCCTTTTTCAGCTGATGACCAGTGCCCGCGAGACGGCGCGGGCAGCGCACGGAAAGGGCGAAACGTCTGTCGGCATCTCGAAGGTGCCCGATCCGCGTCTCGATCGCTTGACCGCGATGTACAACCCCCGAAAACGCGTGCCGGCGACGGTCGAATTCACCGATCTGGCGGTCGCCGGCGCAGGTGGAGGCGCAAAGGCGCTGGTCGACGTGGCCGCCTACAAAAATGCGGACGCGCTCGTTCACGTGCTGAGGGCCTTTGACGATCCTGCGGTGCCGCATCCCTCCGGCGCGATCGATCCAGCACGCGACGCGCAAGCCATGGAAGACGAGCTGCTGCTGGCCGATCTCGGCGTCGCCGAACGGCGCCTCGAGCGGCTCGAAAAAGACCTCAAGAAAGCGCGGAGCCCTGAGCTCGAACGCGAGCGCGACGTCATCACCATCTGCAAGGCATCGCTCGAAGAAGGCACGCCGCTGCGGGCGCTGGATCTGAAAGGCGAAGACCTTCGCCGCCTGCGGGGGTTTCAATTCCTGTCCGCCAAGCCGCTGCTGATCGTCATCAATCTCGATGAGTCGCAGCTGGCTGCGGGGGGCGATGACCTCACGCGCCTCCAGCGGGCCGCCACCGCGGCCGGCCTGTCGTCCTTTCTGTCGCGGGCGGCCACGGCCGCCGCCGCCGTCTGCGCGAAGATCGAGCTCGAGATCGCGCAGCTCGATCCCGCGGATGCGAGCGCGTTCCTTGCCGATCTCGGTCTCAGCGAGTCAGGCCTCGATCGCGTCATCCGCGCCAGCTACGATCTCCTCGGCTACATCTCGTTCTTCACCGTCGGCGAGGACGAGTGCCGCGCATGGTCGATTCCCCGACACACCGCCGCCCAGCTCGCCGCCGCCGAGATTCACAGCGACATCGCGCGTGGATTCATCCGCGCCGAGGTCGTCGGCTACGACCATTTGATCGCGCGCGGATCGATGGCAGCCTGCCGCGATCACGGCGAAGTGCGGCTGGAAGGCAAGGAATACGTGGTGCAGGACGGCGACATCATCAACTTCAGGTTCGCCACGTGATCCGCGCGGTCGCCACGCTGGTAAGCCGGTGACGTGAAGACGAACGGCACGGTCCTGGTCTGTGAAGCGCAGGTGCCGTTCGTCCGCGGCGGGGCCGAGCTGAACGTTCGCGCGCTGGTCGGCGAGCTGCGGCGGCGCGGGTATCGCGCCGAGCGCGCGTCGGTCCCGTTCAAGTGGTACCCAAAGGAGGAGCTCCTGGCCCAAGCGGCCGCGTGGCGGCTCGTCGACTTGTCGGAAGCCAACGGTCAGCGGATCGACGCGGTGGTTGCCACGAAGTTTCCGACGTACTTCGTGCGCCACCCGAATAAGATCACCTGGCTGTTCCACCAGTACCGCGCGATCTACGATCTGTGCGGCACGCCGTACAGCGAATTCGCCCACACCGAACGGGACATCCGATTGCGCGACAAGCTCATCGCGCTCGATAACCAGGTGCTCGCGGAATCGACACGCCTGCTGGCGGGTGGACGAACGATCGCGGCGCGGCTCGCGCGTTACAACGGGCTCACGGCCGAGGCCCTGTACCATCCGCCGCCGCTGGCTGGCCGGCTGCGGACCGGGGTGTTCGGCGACTACGTCCTCTCCGTCGGACGCCTCGAAGCAAACAAGCGCGTCGACTTGATCATCCGCGCGCTGCCCCATGCCGGCAATCGGCTTCACCTGATCGTCGCTGGGGAGGGGCCGCTGCGACAGCCGCTCGAACAGACGGCGGCCGACGCCGGCGTTTCTGATCGCGTCATCTTCACCGGCCGCGTCGACGAAGAGTCGTTGATCGAGTTGTACGCAGGCGCGCGCGCCGTCGTGTTTCCGCCGTTCGATGAGGACTATGGCTACGTCACGCTCGAGGCCTTTCTCTCGGGCAAGCCCGTCGTCACGACGACCGACGCGGGTGGACCGCTCGAATTCGTCGAACACGGCACGACAGGCCTCGTCGCCGACCCGACACCAGAGGCGCTCGGCGCAACCGTCGGTCGCCTCGAGGACGCCGCGCTCGCGCGATCGCTCGGCGAGGCCGGGCGCCAGCGCGCCTGCGCGATTACGTGGGCCGGTGTCGTGGATCGACTCCTCCCAGGGGACTGACGGTCGACGTGATGGACACTCTCTCGAACACCGCATCCACGACGATCGTCATTCCGGTCTTCAACGAAGCGCCATCGATCCGTCAGCTCGTGACGGAGTTACGCGCGACGGCACCCTGGCACGAAATCCTCGTCGTCGACGACGGATCGAGCGACGACACATCCACGCTGGCCGCGGCGGCGGGCGCGCACGTCATCCGGCATCCCTACAACAAGGGCAACGGCGCCGCGGTGAAAACCGGCCTGCGACACGCGTCCGGGACATTCGTGCTCATCGTGGATGGCGACGGACAGCATTCGCCGTCGGATGCTGCACGCCTCGTGGCGCACCTCGGCGCCTACGATCTCGTCGTCGGGGCGCGTTCGAGCCGCAGCCAATCGAGCGGCGCGCGGCGACTCGGCAACGCCGTCCTGAACCGGATTGCGAGTTATCTCACCCGGCAGCGCATTCCGGATCTCACCTCGGGCTTTCGCGCGGCGCGGCGGGCATGTCTCCTCGAGTTCATCCACCTGCTCCCCAACGGCTTTTCCACGCCGACGACGACGACGCTCGCGTTCATGAAGGCGGGATACAGCGTGCGTTTCGAGCCGATCGAAGCCGCGAAGCGCACGGGCGCCTCGAAGATCAATCTTGGCTCGGACGGTTTCTCGTTTTTTCTCATCCTGTTGAAGGTGATTACCATTTTCAGTCCATTGCGAATCTTCCTGCCGGTGAGCATCGCCGCATTTGTCATCGGCGCCGCATATGGCGCGTGGACCATCGTGACGCAGTCGCACGTGACCAACTCGTCGGTGCTGCTCATCCTCGTGAGCGTCGTCATTTTTCTCGTGGGCCTCGTCTCGGAACAGATTTCGGCGCTCCGTTTCGAAGGACGCCAGCCGTGACCACGCCGAGAGTCCACGTGATCGTGCCCACCTTCAACGAGCGCGAGAATCTGCCGGTGCTCGCCGCCGAGCTCATGCGGCACCCGAACGTCACGGTGCTGATCGTCGACGATCACTCACCAGACGGCACAGGCGATGTCGCCGATGCGCTGGCGCGCGAGTACACCGGACGGATCGACGTCATGCATCGCGTCGAACGGCCGGGGCTGGGGCGTTCCTACATCGACGGAATCCGCGACGCCATCACGCGCTCCGTCGACGTGATCTGTCAGATGGACTGCGACCTCTCGCACGACCCGCGGCAGCTTCCCGATCTCGTCGCCGCCGTCGAGCGAGCGGACGTCGTCATCGGTTCCCGCTATGTGGCGGGCGGGCGCATCGTGAACTGGCCGTTTCGGCGACGGCTGCTCAGCCGGTTCGCCAACGTGTACATCCGGCTGGTGACTCGGTTGCGCGCGCGCGATTGCACCAGCGGCTACCGCTGCTGGCGGCGCGAGGCGCTGGCCTCGCTGCCGCTCGATCGCTTCGGCTCGAACGGCTACTCGTTCCTCGTCGAGATGTTGTACGTCGCCGCCGGCCTCGGCTGGCGCGTAACCGAGGTGCCAATTACCTTCGTCGAACGCCGGCAGGGCCAGTCCAAGCTGTCGCAGGCGGTTCTCGTCGAGTCTGCATTGACGCCGTGGCGTTTGATTGCCACTCGCTCGCGCAGCCGGTAAGCCGCAGGCCGTGGCAGTACGCAGATGAGTCGGGCGCTACACCTCTTCCGTGCTATGGTTTAGAGACTTTTCAGATGTCAGCGCCTCCCGCGTCAAAGCCCGCGGGTCTGAGCGTCTTCTTCCCGGCGTACAACGACAGCGGCACCATCGGCAGCATGGTGATCCGCACGGTCAAGACCGCCGCGGAGCTGACACCGGACTTCGAGATCGTCGTCGTCGACGACGGGAGCGCGGACAGCACCGCCGCCATCGCGGACGAGCTCGCGCGGACGTATCCGCAAGTCCGCGCCGTCCACCATCCGATCAACCGCGACTACGGCGCGGCGCTGCAAACGGGGTTTCGGTCGGCGACCAAGGACCTGATCTTCTATACCGACGGGGACGCGCAGTACGACCCGGCAGAATTGGCCGTGCTGTGGGCGAAGATGACGGACGACGTCGATCTCGTCAACGGCTACAAGATCAGCCGAGCCGATCCGCTCCATCGCATCATCATCGGCAGGATCTATCACTACATCGTCAGCCTGCTGTTCGGTCTGAAGCTGCGCGACGTCGACTGCGATTTCCGGCTGATGCGGCGGACGATTTTCGAGCGGATCAACCTGGAAAAAACGAGCGGCATCATCTGCGTCGAGATGATGAAGAAGATTCAGGACGCCGGCTTCCGCATCGCCGAAGTGCCCGTACACCACTACCACCGAGCGTTCGGGAAGTCGCAGTTCTTCAACTACCGCCGGCTGTTCCGGACCGGACGGGATCTCCTGCGCCTCTGGTACGCCCTCGTCGTCCGCCGGCAGCACCGGCGCGCGGGCGTGACGCCGCTCGCGAAGCGCGGAGTGGACCCGGCGAATCGCGTCTATCCCACTCCGCCGCAACCGTGACGGTGGATTACCGCGAGTTCTATCGCGGGCGCGCGGTGATGATCACCGGCGGCCTCGGCTTCATCGGGAGCAACCTTGCCCGCCGGCTCGTCGATCTCGGCGCCGACGTCCTGCTGGTCGACTCGCTGATTCCGGACTACGGCGGCAATCTGTTCAACATCGATGGCCTAGCCGGCCGGCTGAAGGTCAACGTGGCGGACATCCGGCAGCAGTCGACGATGAATTATCTCGTCCGCGATCGCGACACGATCTTCAACCTCGCGGGTCAGGTGAGCCACATCGACAGCATGCGGGATCCCTATACGGATCTCGAGATCAATTGCCGGAGCCAGCTGACCGTCCTCGAAGCGTGCCGGAACCACAATCCGAAGGTGAAAGTCGTCTTCGCCGGCACGCGTCAGGTGTACGGGCGGCCCGATTCGCTGCCGGTGGACGAATCGCATCTCGTGCGACCGACCGACGTCAACGGCATCAACAAGGCCGCGGGCGAGTATTACCACCTGGTCTACAACAACGTGTTCGGCGTCCGCGCCTGCTCGCTGCGGCTCACCAACGTGTACGGCCCGCGCCAACTCATCAAACACGATCGCCAGGGCTTCATCGGGTGGTTCATCCGGCTCGCCGTCGAAAACAAGCCGATCCAGATTTACGGCGATGGGTCGCAGCTGCGCGATTTCGTCTATGTCGACGATGCGGCCGACGCGTTTCTGCGGGCCGGCGCCTCGGATGCCTGCAACGGCGAGGTGTTCAACGTCGGCGGCAGCGCGCCGGTCAGTCACCGCGCGCTGACCGCGCTGCTCGTGACGGTGGCCGGTTCAGGCTCGGTGACGCACGTCGACTGGCCGCCAGGGAAGAAGGCCATCGACATCGGCAGTTTCTACGCCGACTCCACGAAGTTCACGCGGGCCACGGGTTGGACGCCGTCCGTGCCGCTCGCCGACGGCTTGAGCCGCACGCTGGCGTTCTATCGCGACCATTACCGCCATTACGTCGACCCCGACGAGCGCGCGGAGTGCGTGTGAGCGACGCGCGCCTTCCCTTCGTCTCGCTCGTGCCTGGCGAAGATGCCGCCGACATCCGCCGGGCCATCGACCGCGTGATCGAGCGCGGCTGGTTCGTGCTCGGCCCGGAGGTGGACGCCTTCGAACGCGAATTCGCGGAGGCCGCCGGCGCGGCGTACGCAGTCGGCGTGGGCACCGGCACCGACGCGATTGCGCTCGCCTTGCGCGCGATCGGCATCGTTCCGGGCGACGAAGTCATCACGACGCCGTTGTCGGCCGCCTACACGGCGCTGGCGATCATGATGGTTGGGGCGCGCCCCGTATTCGTAGACATCGACCCGGTGCGTTTGACGATCGACCCGAACCGGATTGCGGCGGCGATCGGTCCGCGGACGCGCGCGATCGTGCCGGTGCACCTGTACGGTCAACCCGCAGAGATGCCCGCGATCGCGGGCATCGCCGCGCGCCACGGCCTCGCGGTCGTCGAGGACTGCTGCCAGGCGCACCTCGCGACGGCGGACGGCAGAGCCGTGGGGACCATCGGCGTCGCAGGCGCCTTCAGCTTCTATCCAACGAAGAACCTCGGCGCGCTGGGCGACGGCGGCGCGATCGTCACCAACGATCGGGCGCTCGCGGACACGTTGAAGCGTCTACGGAACGGCGGCCAGAGCGACCGCTACCACCACGCCGAAGCCGGCATCAACTCGCGACTCGACGAGATGCAGGCGGCGATCCTGCGCGCG
>Ga0137369_10000036_pt1 | contig 76929 bp, 77 predicted proteins | sample SagtaG_12_FD_104918 | JGI IMG/M metagenome (GOLD analysis project Ga0137369, IMG submission 104918) | Vadose zone soil microbial communities from Sagehorn Ranch, Mendocino, California, USA - Sage1_L_113_16 metaG | ecosystem: Environmental > Terrestrial > Soil > Vadose zone | place: USA... | reverse complement strand
GCCGACCAGCGTCCAGCCCGGGCCGGCACCGACCGGCGGCTCAGGCACGCCCACCCAGCCGGGCCCGCAGCTCGTCGGGGTCGTCCGGGCGCCGTGGCGTGGCACGCCGCCCGCCGGCCCCGCGCAGCCACGCGCGCACCGCCGCCCGGTCCAGCGGTGCATCCTCGTCGTCGGCGGCCCCGTCGGTGCGGAAGTACTCGGTGATCCAGTCCAGCTCGATCCGCGCGCTGCCGCCCGGCCGGCGGCCCCGGTCCGCGCGCCGCCACGGCGCCTCGCTGTGCGTCAGGTGCTCCAGGTCCAGGCCGCTCAGCCCGCCGTACCGGCTGACCACGTAGCCGACCGTGTTGAGCTGGGCCTCGTCGAGCCTCGCGTGGGCCCGGGACGCGGTGACCCCGTCCTTCTCCTGTTTCCACAGCGTGCCGACCACCGGACCCATGTCCCACGCGGAGATCGTCTCGGTGAACAGCGGCTCGCCGAACGCCGCCAGGTGGTGCCCCTGGCAGTAGTACAGGAGCTTGTGCAGCTTCTTGGTCGGCACCCCGGGCAGCCGGTCCCGCAGGACCGCGGCCACGTCGTGGGCGGACAGCGGCATGGGTTCAGGGTACGTCCCGGGGCGTACGGCGGCGGGTCGCGTACTCCCGGCGGCGACGGTACGGTGCCCTCCGTCGATGGATGTCCCGCCGGAGTCGCCGCCATAGGTTGAGGTGCATGGGTTACGGATGGCGCGCCGCACTGGTGGGCCTGCGGGGGTACTGGCGGGACGGGAGCCGGCCGCACCGGGCCGGATACGCCGTCGGTGCCCTGCTCGCCGCGAGCGGCCTGCTCCACCTCGTCGTGTACGCCGTCGACGACCGGCCCTGGGAAGGCCCGCTGTCGTGGCGCAAGGCGGTGACGTTCGGGCTGTCCTTCGGACTCACGCTCGCCCGACGCACCTGGTCCGGGCCTTCACCCGCCGGCACGCGCTGCCGCCGCACCTGTACCTGACCGGCCGCCGCATCGAGCTCGCCCGCCGCCTGCTGCTGGCGGGCCAGCGCCCCGCCGAGGTCGCCGGTGCGGTCGGCTTCTCCGACCAGTCCCACCTGGCCCGCCACTTCACGCGCCACCTCGCCGTGAGTCCGGCCCGGTACGCCCGGACGGCGGCGGGGCGGACCTAGCGGTCGGGGCGGGTCCGCAGCGGTACCACCAGGAGCGCCTCGGTGCCACCGGCCGGCCGGGGGTGCAGCGTGATCGTGCCGCGCAGCTCACCGGCGACCAGGGTACGTACGATCTGCAGGCCCAGCCGCTCGCTGCCGTCCAGGGTGAACTGCGCGGGCAGCCCCTTGCCCGAGTCGGCGACGCAGACGTGCAGTTCCTTGCCCTGCCGCCGCACACTCACCACGACGTCTCCCCCGCCGCCCTCGTCGAAGCCGTGCTCGACCGCGTTGACCAGCAGCTCGTTGAGCACCATCACCAGCGGCGTGGCGACCTCGGCGGGCAGCACGCCGAACCGGCCCTCCCGCCGGATCCACACCTTCGCGTCGGACGCGGCCACCTCGGCGGCGGCGGACGCCACCCGGTCGACGATCCCGTCGAACTCCACCACCTCGTCGGAGGACATCGACAGCGTCTCGTGCACGAGGGCGATCGAGGCGACCCGGCGGACCGACTCCTCCAGGACGGTCCGCGCGGCCGGCGCGCGCCGAGCCTGCAGTCGCAGCAGCGCCGCGACGGTCTGCAGGTTGTTCTTCACCCGGTGGTGGATCTCCCGGATGGTCGCGTCCTTGGTCATCAGTGCGCGGTCCCGCCGACGTACCTCGGTGACGTCGCGGACCAGTACCAGCGCGCCGATCGGGACGGCCGCGGGGATCAGCGGCAGCGCCCGCATCAGGACCGAGGCGCCCCGGGCGTCGACCTCCTTGCGGGCCGGCGCCTCCCCGCACAACGCCGCGCGGATGCGGCCACTCGCGTCGGTGCCCTCCAGCGGGTCGTCGGCCAGCCGGGCGGTGACCGCCGCGAGGTTCTCCCCGACCAGGTGGGCGGGCAGACCCAGGCGGCGGTACGCGGACTGCGCGTTGGGACTGGCGTAGGTGACGCTGCCCGAGGCGTCCAGCCGGATCAGCCCGTCGCCGACGCGCGGGGCGTAGGTCAGCTCGCCCTGGGCGATCGGGGGTGGGAAGGTGCCGTCGGCGACCATCTGGGCCAGGTCGTCCGCCGTGGTCAGGTAGTTCAGTTCGAGCTGGCTCGGGGTACGCGCGGTGGACAGGTTGGTGTCGCGCCCGACGACGGCGATGACCGCGCGGCTGGCCCGGCTCCGCACCGGGATCGCCTCGTGCCGGGCCGGCGTGTCCCCGTACCAGACCGGGTCGCCCTCGCGCCAGATCCGGCCCTGCGTGCGCGCGACGTGCAGGTGGGCCACCTCGGCACCCCGCGACACCTTGCCGACCTGGTCGTCCTGGTACGCCGTTGGCGCGGTGACCGGGCGCACCTGCGCGACGCAGAGGTACTCGTCGCCGGCCCCGACCGGTACCCACAGGAGCAGGTCGGCGAAGGACAGGTCGGAGATGAGCTGCCAGTCACCGGCGAGCCGGTGCAGGTGCTCGATGTCGGCGGGGTCGAAAGCGGTGTGCTCCTCGACGAGGTCGCGCAGGGTGGACACGATTTCAAGCCTCCCATGCGGGCCGGGATGCGCGGCGGGTAGCGTGCCACACGTGGTCCGGCCCGCTCGCCTCGCGCTGGTCGCCGCCGTGCTCGTGGCCGGCCTCGCCGGGTGCGGGTTCGTCGGCGCGTCGAAGACCAGCCCGCACAAGCCCGACACGTTCCTGCTGCGCGGCGCCGTGGCGGTGGCGCTGCCGGCCGACGACCGCCGGCCCGACGGGGTGGCGTGCGCGGCGGCGGTACCGGGGATCGTCGCCGGTACCCCGGTCAAGGTGACCGACCCGGACGGCCGGACGTTGGGCAGCGGGCGCCTGGGCGACGGCGTGGTCGCCCACGACGCCGATGGCGCGAGCTGCGACTTCCCGTTCCAGATCCCGGGGGTAACCGGTGGGGTCGCGTCCTATGACATCACGGTCGACGACCGGCCGCCACAGCGCTTCCCGGCCAAGGACCTGCGCGAGAACGCCGCGGCCATCATCCATATCAGAACGTGACCGTCACCTTGTTCAGCCCGCGCGGAGCGTCGGGGTCCTCGCCGCGCGCGAGGGCCAGGGCCAGCGCGAGCCGTTGCAGGGGCAGGATGTCCAGCAGCGGTGCGTACCGCTCGTCCACGGCCGGGGTATCGATCCGCAACCGCGCACCGTCCACATCGGACGGTCCTACGCACACCACGTCCGCCCGGCGCTCGCCGAGGCGGGCCACCACCTCGCGCATGGAGTCGCCGCCCGGGCCGGCTCCGACGACCGCGATCACCGGCACGTCCGGGTCGGTCATGGCGAGCGGCCCGTGCAGCAGGTCGGCGCCGGAGAACGCGAGCCCGGCCACGTACGAGGTCTCCATGAGCTTGAGCGCGGTCTCCCGGGCGGTCGGGTAGGCGTACCCCCGGCCGGTCGTCACCACCCGCGCGGCGAAGCGGTAGCGCGGCGCCAGCTCGACCGGGGTCGGGTCGTCGAGCACCCGCCGGGCCAGGCCGGGCAGTTCGGCGAGCGCGGCCCGCTCGGCCTCGGGCAGCCGGCCGTCCCCGGCCCGTACCCCTTCGATGAGCATCAGCAGCGCCAGCAGCTCGGCGGTGTAGGTCTTGGTCGCGGCGACCGCCCGCTCGTGGCCGGCGGCCACATCCACGTGCAGCTCGGCCGCGCCGGCGAGCGGGGACCGCGGGTTGTTGGTCACGGCGAGGGTGTGCGCGCCGGACGCCCGGGCCGCGGTGATCACTTCCACCAGGTCGGACGATCCGCCGCTCTGCGACACCCCGACCACGAGGGCGTCGCGCAGGTCGGGCCGGGCGCCGTAGAGCGTCACGACCGACGGGCTGGCCAGGCCGGCGGGGATGCCCAGGCGGATCTCGGTGAGGTAGGCGGCGTAGAGCGCGGCGTGGTCGGAGGTACCGCGGGCGGTGAACACCACGTACCGGGGCCGCCACCCGGCGATCCGGGCGGCGACTTCGGCGATCGCGCCGGCGTGCTCGGCGGTGACCAGTCGCTCGTACCCGTCTGGTTGCTCGGCCAGGTCGGCCGTCATGCCCTTTCCCGCTACCGTCATGTCGGCCTCCGATCAGCATCTGCACGTTTTTCTGCGCAGTCTTGCACATTTTGACCGCACTGCCCAAATGCTACGCGCACAAACGCGCAGAGTGCCAGGCCGGGCACCGACGGCGTACGCTGCCTCGGTGACCGAAGGCGTCGAAGATCCGAAACTGTCCGCCGAGGGCGAGCTCGCCATGGCCCGCCTGGCCCTGGACGACGATGAGTACGCCCACGCCGCGAACCATCTCGCCGGCGCCGTCGGGTACGCCCCCGACCTGCCCGAGGTGCACGAGACGCTCGCCGAGTTCGTCCGCCGGTTCGGCGCCCAGGTGCTGGACCTCTTCACGATCGACGGTGATGTCTACATCGGCGCCGTGGTCGCGCGGGCGCACCTCGCGGCCGCGCTCGGCCGGGTCGACGAGGCGTTGAGCCTGCTCGTCTCGGCCACCCGTCACGAGCCGATGATGCCGTGGGCGGCGGTGCCCTGGGTGGAGGCGCCCGACCTGCCCGGCCGGCTGGACCCGAAGGGGCTGCTGCAGGGCCTCGTCGGCCTGGCCGGCGCGCTGCCCGACCCGGTACCGGAACAGCACCGCCCGGCGCTCGCGTCCTACCTGGTGCTCGCCCGCCACGCCGCCCGCACGTACCCGCAGGACGGCGTGCTGCTCGGCGCCGCGTCCGCAGTCGGCCGGCGGCTGGGCGCCTTCGGCGAGGCGGTGGCCTGGGCACAGCAGGGCGCCGCCGTGGCGCCGTCGGTGATGACCGAGATCTGGCTCGGGTACGCCTACCGCGCGGCGCAGCGTCCCGACGACGCGATCGGGGCCTGGCGCCGGGCGCTGGAGCACGACCCGATGAACCTGTCCATCTACGCCGACGTGGCCAACCTGCTCGCCGACATGGGGCGGATGGACGACGCGATCACCTGGGCCGAGCAGGCGCTGCGGATCGACCCGAGCTACGACTGCGCCGTGCACACCGGGCAGGCGCTGCGCTTCCGCCGCGACGGCGACGTCGACCACCTGGTCGCGCTCTCCGACTTCATCCGCGAGCACGCCGAGGAGTCGCACGAGCACAACGACCTCGCCCAGGCCTGCCGCGCCCACGACTGGCTCGGCACCGTGGCCATCCCCGGCGAGTCGTGCGTCAACGCCATGGCCCAGCTCCTGGAGACCGACGGGGACGTCACCGGCGCCCGCATGGCGATCACCGACCTGGAGCCGCCCAGCGCCATCAACCTGACCCGGCGGGTGCTGCCCGGCCTCACCGTGCAGTTCGGGAAGGTGTCCGAGCCGGACCCGCGCCGCCCGCTGGCGAACGTGGACGTGCACCTGTGGCGCTACGACGGCACCGAGGCCCAGTCGGCGGTACCCGCACCGGCGGCCGGGTCCGCCGCGCGCGTGGCCGAGCTCGCGAGCTACGAGCTGGGGCACCCGGCGGCGGCGTACGACCGGGCGATCGCGCTGTCCGACGTGCCGGTCGGCGACCTGATCGGGCTGCTGGTCCATCCACCGGCCGCCCCGGACGGGCCGTTCGCGCGGTACCCGGCGGTCTGGGTCAAGTGCGTGCAGACCTGGGCCTGCCTCGGCATCCTGCACCACCGCCCGGACGAGCCGTGGGCCACCTCCAGCCGGCGGCGGCTCCTCGCCGACATCGCGTACGGCGTGGAGGACTGGACCACCGAGACCGCGCTGTTCGCGCTGATCACCGCCGCCTGGGTGGACCCGGCCGCCCGGAGCGACGTACGGGACCTGGTGGCGGGACGGTTCCGGGCGGCGGCGGACGCGTCCGCACACCGCCCGGTCACCATCATGCCGTCGCTCGTCGCGCTGGCCCTGGCCACTCCGCAGCTCAGCCCGGACCTGCGCGATCTGGCCCGGCGCCTGGCCGCCGAGGACGGCGACGGGTAGGCGCTGGCCGGCTCAGTCGACCGCGGATACCAGGTCCTCCGCGACCGGCTCGGGCTGCGCCGAGCGGGACGTGGCCATCCCGCTGCGCAGCGGTACGTGCTGGAGGAACACCGCCAGCACCGGTACCAGCGCCGCCACGAAGATCGCCCAGAAGAACACCGACGAGGCCGCGGTCGCGATGCCGTGCAGCAGCGCCGAGACCACGGCCGACGGCATCGCCTGCAGCTTCTCGGGGGTGAGGCCGGCCAGGCCGCCACCCGAGGAGATCCGCCCGGCCGCGGCCGGACCGAGCCGGCTCGCGATGTCGTCGGTCAGCACCCGGTTGAAGATCGCGCCGGACAGCGAGACCCCGAACGAGCCCCCGATCGACCGGAAGAACGTGGACGTGCTACTGGCCACGCCGAGGTCCTTCTGCTCGACGCTGTTCTGCGAGATCAGCATGGTGGTCTGCATCAGGAAGCCCATGCCCAGGCCGAGGACCACCATGAACGACCCGGTCACCAGCTTGGTGGTGTGCTCGTCCAGCGTGGACAGCAGGATCAGGCCGGCCACCATCAGCAACCCGCCGATGACCGGGAAGATCCGGTACCGGCCGGTGCGGGTGATGAGCTGCCCGGCCACCAGCGACGTGACCAGTAACCCGGCCATCATCGGCAGCAGCAGCAGGCCCGAGTTGGTCGCCGAGGCGCCCTGCACGACCTGCTGGTACAGCGGCAGGTAGCTGATCGCGCCGAACATCGCGAAGCCGAGCAGGAACCCGATCACCACGCTGAGCGTGAAGTTGCGGTTGGTGAACAGGCGCAGCGACAGGACCGGCTCGGCCGCGCGCCGCTCGACCTGGGTGAACAGCACGAGCGTGACGAGTGCCAGCCCGGCCAGGCCGAGGATCTGCCAGGACATCCACGGGTAGTCGTGGCCGCCCCAGGTGGTGATCAGCACCAGCGCGGTGATGCCCACCGCCAGCAGGCCGGCGCCCCACCAGTCGATGCGGTGCTCGGTGCGGTACTTGGGCAGCCGCAGCCGCGCGACGAGGAGCACCAGCGCGGCGGCACCGACCGGCAGGTTCACGTAGAACGCCCAGCGCCAGCTCAGGTGGTCGGTGATGTACCCGCCGACCAGCGGCCCGCCGACCATCGCGATCGCCATCATGCCGGCGATGAAGCCCTGGTACCGGCCGCGCTCGCGGGGTGGTACCAGGTCACCGATGATCGCCATCGCACCGACGAGCAGACCGCCTGCGCCGAGTCCCTGCAGCGCCCGGAACCCGATGAGCTGGCCCATGCTGTGCGCCGCGCCGGACAGCGCGGAACCGGCGAGGAACACCACGATCGAGGTCAGGAAGATGTTCTTGCGCCCGTACAGGTCGCCGATCTTGCCCCACAACGGCGTGGAGACCGTGGTGCCGAGCACGTACGCGGTGACCACCCAGGGCAGGTGGGCCAGGCCATGCAGGTCACCGACGATGCGCGGCATCGCGGTGCTGACGATCATGTTGTCCAGCATGGCGAGCAGGATCGCCATCAACAGGCCGGGCAGGACGGCCATCACGTCACGTCGTCGTGCCGGTACAACTTCGGTTTCGGACACAGTACGCTCCCCCGGAAGAACTGGGCCAGCTTACTCGCCGGCCGGCTAGCTTGGTTACTTGTCGTACGGTAAGCTATCCACTAGCCGGCCGTCAAGTAAGTTGTGTCGCGCCGGAAGTCAGGAGCGAGGCGACGCATGAAAGAGCAGGGGGACACCCGGTCCCGCATCCAGGAGGTGGCTCTGGAGCTGTTCACCGAGCACGGGTACGAGGCGACGTCGCTGCGTGAGATCGCCGAGCGGCTCGGCGTCACGAAGGCGGCCCTGTACTACCACTTCAGGACGAAGGACGAGATCATCACCAGCTTCATGCAGGACCGCGCGGAGGCGGTGAAGGAGATCCTGGAGTGGGGCCGGGCGCAGCCGCGCACCCAGGAGACCCGGCGGGAGGTGGTCCGCCGGTACGCCGAAATGATGGCCCGGACCGGCCACCACAGGGTGATGCGCTTCCTGGAGCGCAACCAGACCGCGCTGCGCGACCACCCGAAGGGCGAGGTCCTGCGCAAGACCACGCTCCAGATGATCGACCTGCTCAGTGACCCTGGGGACCCGTTGCCGGTGCGGCTGCGCAGCTCGCTGGCACTCTTCGCGCTGCACGCGTCGTGGTTCGTCGACCCCGACGGGCCGCACACCGACGACGAGCGGACCGAGGCGGCGCTGCAGGTCGCCCTGGAACTGCTCGACCCGGTGGACCGGTCGACGGCTACTCGATAACGGCGATCAGGTCGCCCTCCTGGACGACGTCGCCCTCGTTGACCGCGAGCTGCTGGACCATACCGTCGGACTCCGCGATCACCGGGATCTCCATCTTCATGGACTCCAGGATGACCAGGGTGTCGCCCTCGGCCACCTCGTCCCCGGCGGTGGCGACCACCTTCCACACGTTGGCCACCATCTCGGCGCGGATCTCTTCGGCCATCGCCCAGCCTCTCTACTCTCACGTCCGGGTGCGATCAGTATCCAACCACGGAGGGGCAACAGCGGGCCCGCTAGGATGCACGGGTTGATTCGCGACGTTCGCCCGGAGGTTCGGCCATGGCCAAGAAGTCACGGAAGAAGAAGGCCCGCAAGAAGAGCGCGGCCAACCACGGCAAGCGCCCCAACTCCTGATCGCGCGCCCCGGTCGGGCAGCGACCGGGGCGGATCTCACTCGGCCAGGTACTCGCGCGCCTCGGCCTCGACGACGAGCTCCATCAGCTTCATCCGCAACCGCTCGCGCAGCCGGGGCGGAGCCAGCTCGGCGCCGCAGCAGCGTGCCACCAGTGCCTTGACCTCCTGCTCGATGCCGTACTCGCGCAGGCAGGGCGAGCACTCTTCGAGATGGTCGCGGATCAGCCGCCGGCGGTCTTCGTCGCACTCCAGGTCGAGGTAGAGGTAGACCTCCGCGAGCACGTCGCGGCAGTCCGTCTCATGTGGATCCCCACAGCTCATGTCGGCTCCTCGCTCCCGCTCGGGGCCGCCACGAGGCACGTCAGCGCTGAGCTCATGGTTCTACGCCTCCCGGCCGGCTGGGGCGTCAGCGGGCAGGTCGGACCCGCCCCGGGTGAGGCCCCGCTCGGCAGCGTAACCCTCCAGCAGCCGGCGAAGGTTGCGCCGGCCGCGGTGCAGCCGGGACATCACGGTGCCGATGGGGGTGCCCATGATGTCGGCGATCTCCTTGTACGAGAAGCCTTCCACGTCGGCCAGGTAGACGGCCAGGCGGAAGTCTTCGGGCAGTGCCTGCAGAGCGTCCTTGACGTCCGAGTCGGGCAGCCGGTCCAGCGCCTCCGTCTCGGCGGAGCGCAGCCCGCTCGACGTGTGCGACTCGGCGGAGGCGAGCTGCCAGTCGGTGATCTCCTCGGTGGGCGCCTGGATCGGCTGGCGCTGCCGACGACGGTACGAGTTGATGTAGGTGTTGGTCAGGATCCGGTAGAGCCAGGCCTTGAGGTTGGTGCCCTCTTCGAACTGGTGGAAGGCGGCGAACGCCTTGAGGAACGTCTCCTGCACCAGGTCCTCGGCGTCAGCCGGGTTGCGCGTCATCCGCAGGGCGGCCGCGTAGAGCTGGTCGACAAAGGGCAACGCGTCCCGCTCGAACCGGGCACGCCGCTGGTCGGTCCGTTCGGCCACCAATCGATCCGCCCTCCTCGGCTGTCCCGCCGAGGATACGCCGGGGGTCTGGGTGAGCGCCTGGGAACCGAGCCCGGCGTCTGCGTCCAACGGCCACTCCGGCGCGTACAACAGCCGGCGTACCAAGCGTTGCGGCTCCGCCTCGCCGGACCTGATCTGGATGGCCACACGTCCCCTTCCGGTCGCGTCGTGTCGGGGGGTGCAACATCGACGCGGCGGCCGGCATTCCTGGCGACGTATCCACCAGCTACGACGACGGGGCCGCCCAGCCGTGATGGGCCAGCCACGCGACCACGGCGGTACCCACCGCGGCGGGGTCACGGCGCAGGTCGTGCCGTTCACCGGGGCGTACGCAGACCTCGACGTCCGGCCCGGGAGCCGGCACGCCGAAGGGGTCCCGGTCGCCGTTGACCACCAGCGTCGGCAGGCCGGTCGCCAGCTCCGCGGCCCGGGAACGCGTGGGGTCGGCGGCCTTGCCCGGCGGGTGCAGCGGGAACGCCAGCGCCACCACCCCGGCGGCGCCCAGTGCCCGGGCGGTCCGGCAGGCCACGCGCGCGCCGCTGGACCGGCCGCCGACCACGAGCGGCGTCGCGTCGGCGCGCAGGGTGGACACCACCGTGATCCACGCGTCGTCGAGCTGCGCGACTGGGGCGGGTGTGCGGCGACCCTTCACCCGGTAGGGCTGGGTGACCCGGGCCACCAGGACGCCCGCGGACAGCGCGGCACGCCGGACGGCCAGCAGGTCCGGTGCGTCCACCCCGCCCCCGGCACCGTGGCCGAGAACGAGCAGGCTGCGCACCGGACCGGCCGGCCGGTCCAGCTCGACCCGAGCGGGGCCGTATGGCGTGGGTACCTCGGCGTGCTCGGTCCCGCCGGCGCCGCGCTTCGCGGGGCGCCGGCGGGTCGTGACCTCGCTAGGCTCGGTCAGGAAGCGACCCGGTCGACGAGGTCGACCAGGGTGCGCTGTTTCGGAATCAGTTGCAGGACCGTGCGGCTCTCCGCCGCCGGTACCGTCCCCGCGTGCTCCGTCCGCCATGCGACCAGCATCGCTCGTCGCTCGCGCGGCGTCGTGGCGCCCCACACGCCATGACAGTCGCCGACCTCCAGCGCCCAGGCCAGGCAGGCACCCTGGACCTCGCACGTCCGGCACAGCGCGAGAGCCGTGTCGGCCGGTTCGCTCGGCGCCGGAAAGAAGGTTTCTGGATCTACGGATTGACATACCCCTCGGGTACGCCACGCAGCGTCTTCCTGCCGCTCACTAAAGGCACGCAACAATCGCGGATCTCTTCGTGCAGCGGCGACCTCATGCGGGCGTGGCATTCGCGCCCGAGTCATTCACCCACCTCCCCCGTGGGTCCGGACTGTTCAGCGACGCGGTGGATTGGATGCGGCGCTGCCGGCAGCGTGTTCTACCGCATTCGACGGTACAAGGACAAGTACAGGTTGCCTGGTTGTGGAAAAGTGGGGGGAAAAATAGGAAGCATTGCCCTAAAACAGAGTGGGATCTGTCGGCTGGGCGTCGTTTCCCGGCGCCGCCGTCACACTCACCCGTGCGGTCAGGGCGGGCCCGTCGTTGCGGACGTCGCCGACCGCGGGGCTCACCGGACGGACCTCCAACGAATCGATGAAACTCAATGAGGGTACCGCGAGCAGAGTCGCCGGATCGGCCGGTGCGGTAAGCCACCGGGCCCATCGATCGGGGGTAATGATTAACGGCATGCGATCGTGCACCGACGCCAAGTGACCAATTGCGGCGGCGGTGACAATCGCGCATGTCACCAGTCCCGCGGCGGAGACGCTCCACAAGCCGGCGAATGCGAGCACGTGCGGGCCGGTCAGAAAATACGCCTGCTTGCCGCCGCCCTCCGTGGTCCGCCACTCGTACCAGCCGTCGGCCGGTATCAGGCAGCGCCGCTGGCGGAACGACGGGGCAAACGTATTCGAGCTCATCGCCGTCTCGGCGCGCGCGTTGATCATGCGGACGCCGATCCGGGCGTCGCGCGCCCACGGCGGTACCAGGCCCCAGCGCGCGACCCGGAGCACCCGCCCGCCGGTGGCCGCGGTCACCACCGGTACCGGATCGGTCGGCGCGACGTTGTAGTCCGGCGTCAGGACGCCGCCGGTCTCGTCCAGCGCCTCGAAGAGCGCGGCCAGGTCAACGGAGCTGCGCGTGGTCGCGTACCGCCCGCACACGCGCCCAACCTACCGGCCGCGTCACCGGTTTGGTGCCGGAGACGGCAGACTGTACGCGTGGCCAACGCACCCGTCCCGTGGACCGCGCCGACCGCGCGCGGACCGGTCGCCGCGACCGTCCGCCTGCCCGGATCGAAGTCGGTAACGGCCCGGGCCCTGGTCCTGGCCGCGGTCTCCGTCGGACCATCGACGTTGGACTATCCCTTGCGGGCCCGGGACACCGAGCTGATGGCCGGCGCGCTGCGCGCGATGGGCACCCACGTGAGCACCGCCAACGACGCGCGCTGGCTGGTCCGGCCCCGGCCCCTGGCGGGTCCGGCGCACGTGGACGTGGGCCTCGCCGGTACCGTCATGCGGTTCCTGCCCGCCGTGGCGGCGCTGGCCGACGGTCCGGTCACCTTCGACGGCGACTCCCGCGCCCGGGCCCGGCCGCTCGGTCCCCTGGTCGAGTCGCTGCGCGCGCTCGGGGTACGCATCGACGCCGGCCCCGGCGGAGGGCTCCCGTTGACCGTGCACGGCGTGGGCCGGGTGGTCGGCGGTGAGGTGACCCTGGACGCGTCGGCGTCCAGCCAGTTCGTCTCCGGCCTGATGCTGGCCGCACCCGACTTCGACGATGGCGTGGTGGTCCGCCACGTGGGCCCACCGGTGCCGTCGGCGCCGCACCTGCGGATGACCGTACGGATGCTGCGCGCCGCGGGGGCCGGGGTGGACGACTCCACGCCCAACCTGTGGGCGGTCGAGCCCGGGCGGCTGTCCGGGCGCGGCTGGGACGTCGAGCCCGACTTGTCCGGCGCCGCGCCGTTCCTCGCCGCCGCGCTCGTCACCGGCGGGTCGGTGACCGTGCCCGGCTGGCCGATCGGCACCACCCAGCCGGGCGACCAGCTCCGCGGCCTGCTCACCGCGATGGGCGGCCGGTGCGTGCTGAGCACCGAAGGGCTGACCGTCCGGGGGACCGGGCAGATCCACGGGCTCGACGCCGACCTGTCCGACGTCAGCGAGCTGACCACGGTGCTGGCCGCGCTCGCGACGCTGGCCGACTCGTCGTCGCGGTTCACCGGCATCGCGCACATCCGCGGGCATGAGACCGACCGGCTGGGCGCGCTGACCCGGGAGCTGACCGCGCTCGGCGCCGACGTCACCGAGCTGCCCGACGGCCTGGCCATCAAGCCGGGCCGGCCGCGCGGCGGGGTGTTCCGGACCTACGACGACCACCGCATGGCGCACGCCGCGGCGGTACTGGGGCTGGCCGTCCCCGGGGTGGAGCTGTCCGACGTGGCGTGCACGGCCAAGACCATGCCGCACTTCCCGGCGCTGTGGCAGGCGATGGTGCGCGGCCGGGACGGCGGCGGGTCCGGCAGGAGTGATCGCCGCTGACCGCGAAGCGCCGTCGCGAGTACGACGAGGACGACGTACGGGTCCGGCCCGGCCGCACCTCGCGGCCCCGCACCCGGATCCGGCCCCGGCACGAGCACGCCGCGGACGGCTTCGTGGTCGCGATCGACCGCGGCCGGTACACCGTCGACCTCCACGGCCGGTCGGTGCTGGCGATGCGGGCGCGCGAGCTGGGGCGCCGCGGCGTCGTGGTGGGCGACCGGGTGGCGCTGGTCGGCGACCTGTCCGGCGCCGCCGGAACGCTTGCCCGGATCGTGCGGATCGAGCCGCGCGCCTCGGTGCTGATGCGCACCGCCGACGACGACGACACCACCCCCGAGGGCCGGGTCGAACGCGTCGTGGTGGCCAACGCCGACCAGCTCGTCATCGTCAGCGCGCTGGCCGACCCGCCGCCGCGGACCGGGTTCATCGACCGGTGCCTGGTCGCCGCGTACGACGCCGAGATCGACCCGTTGCTCTGCCTCACCAAGGCCGACCTCGCCGGGCCCGAGGAGGTTCTGGCCTACTACGCCGACCTGGACCTGCCCTACGTGCTGACCCGGCCGGACGGCGACCTGGCCCCGCTGGTCCACGAGCTGACCGGGCGGATCTCGGTGCTCGTCGGGCACTCCGGGGTCGGCAAGTCCACTCTGGTCAACCGCCTGATACCCGACGCCGACCGGCGGGTCGGCGCGGTCAGCGCGATCGGCAAGGGGCGGCACACCTCGACCAGCGTGGTCGCATTGCCGCTGCCGGAGGCCGACGCATGGATCATCGACACGCCCGGGATCCGCTCGTTCGGGCTCGCCCACGTCTCGGCCAACAGCCTGCTGCACGGCTTCCCGGACCTGGTGCAGGCGTCGGTGAACTGCCCGCCGAACTGCGAACACACCGGGTCGTCCGGGGACTGCGGGCTTGACGCACTCGTGGCGGCGGGCGGGGCGGACCCGCGCCGGCTCGCCTCGTTCCGCCGGCTGCTCGCCTCCCAGTCCGGCGCGGGCGACGACTACGGCCCACCCGCTTAGACGTCGACGTAGCCGCCGGTGCGCCAGTACAGGCCGTTCTCCCGGGCCAGCAGGTCCTCGTCGATGAGGTACCGGCGGATCGTCACGTAGTCGTCGTACCAGGCGCGCAGGACCGCGTCGACAGCGCGCTCCGGATAGCGCACGCCGGGCTCGAAGCACGCGGCGATGTGTTCGAGCACCATCCGCCGCTTGGCCCGGGCGGCCGGCAGCTGCACCAGCCGGCCGTTCCGCACGAACGCGCGCAGCACCGCCGCGCGTTGCCGGTCGGGGTCCAGCGGCTCCTCGGCGGCCTCCGGGCTGTGCTCCCGTACCGCGTCCTTGAACGCCCCGGTGTCCGCGACGAGCCGGCCGTCGACGAGGCTCACCAGCCCGCCCTGCTCCAACCGGCGCAGGGCGATCACCACGTCCCGGGCGGGCAGACCGCTGGTCTCCACGACCTCACTGGGGGTACCGGCGCCGAGCGCGACGGCGGCGTACACCCGTAGCCGCTCCTCCTCGGCCAGCAGGCCACACAGCATTTCCGGTCGCACATCGGGAAACGTTAGCGGGTCCGGCCGCCCTACCCGAAGCGAGCCATGCCGGCGCGCGGCAGCCGCCCGGCCCGGGCGACCGTCTCCTGGATTTCCCGGCCCGCGCGCGAATCAGGCCCACTGTCAGCTAGGTTTCCGGCATGGCCGGATACGCCGACGACCTCGCGCTGTCGCACGTCCTCGCGGACACCGCGGACGCCGTTTCCATGGCCCGGTTCCGCGCGCTGGACCTGCACGTCGAGGCGAAGCCGGACCTGACCCCGGTGTCCGACGCGGACACCGCGGTCGAGCGGGCGCTGCGCGGCACGCTGGCTCGCGCCCGCCCCCGTGACGGCGTGCTGGGCGAGGAGTTCGGGGTGACCGATGCGGCGGCCGGCCCGGGTACCCGCCAGTGGGTGATCGACCCGATCGACGGCACCAAGAACTTCATCCGCGGGGTACCCATCTGGGCCACGCTGATCGCGCTGATGGAGGGCGACCAGGCGATGGTCGGGATGGTGTCCGCGCCGGCGCTGGGCCGGCGGTGGTGGGCCGCGCGCGGGCACCGCGCGTTCGCCGGCCGGCACCGGGCCGCCGCGACGCCGATCCGGGTGTCCGGCGTATCCCGGCTGTCCGACGCCTCGTTCTGCTACTCCGACCTGCGGGAATGGGAGGAGGCCGGGCGGCTGTCCGGGATGCTCGACATCATCCGGCGCACGTGGCGCAACCGCTCCTACGGCGACTTCTACGGGTACATGCTGGTAGCCGAAGGGGCGGTCGACGTGATGGTGGAGCCGGAACTGTCGTTGTGGGATCTGGCCGCGCTGGTCCCGATCGTGACCGAGGCCGGGGGTACCTTCACCGACCTGGCCGGGCGGCCGGGGCCCGGCGGCGGTAGCGCCGTGGCCACCAACGGCAAGCTGCACGCCGACATCCTCGACCGCCTCGGACACACCCGGTGACCGCTGGCAGGTGAATCTTCCGGTAGCGGTTATCCTTCCTCGGGTGTTCTCCGCCGGGTGGCTCTATCTCGCTGCGATGATCGCCGCGTACGGGGTGGCGAATCTGCTCCAGTCGATCGCCGCCGTCCGGACCAGCCACGAGCGGCGCTTCCACCCCAGCCTGCTGCTGCGCCTCGTCGGGCACCGCATCTACCTGCTCGGCCTGGGCTGCCAGTTCGGCGCGTTCCTGCTGGCCTTCTTCGCCCGCCGGGAGCTACCCCTGTTCCTCGTCCAGGCCAGCGTCGCGGCCGGCCTGGGCGTCACCGCCATACTGGGCGTCGCGGTGCTCAAATGGCGGCTGCCCCCCGCGGAGGTGGCGCTGCTGGCGTTGCTGGGCCTCGGCGTCGCCGCGCTGATCGTCGCCGCCAAGCCGGCGCCGTCACGGCAGCTCGGGCTCTGGGAGGAGATCGCGCTGGCGGTGGTCCTCGGGCTGGTCGCGGTGGCCGGCTTCTTCGGGGTACGGCTGCGCGGCTCGCCCGGCTCGGTGGTGCTCGGGTCACTCGCCGGGGTGGCGTTCGGCGCGGCGGCCGTCGCGTCCCGCCCATTGGCCAACGTGGACCGGGTGCACGAGTTCGTCACCCATCCCCTGCTCTACCTGGTGGTCGCCCACTCCGTGGTCGGCCAGCTGCTGCTGGGGCTGGCGATGCAGCGGGGTTCGACGACCGCGGCGGTGGCGGCGATGGACGCCGCGTCGGCGGTGCCGGCCGCGGTGATCGGCCTGGTGCTGCTCGGCGACCGGATCTGGCCCGGGCGGGAGTGGCTCGCGGCGGTGGGCTTCCTGGTCACGCTCGGGTCGGTGATCGGCCTGACCCGGTACGCCGAGCCGCAGCACCATCCCGAGACCGCCGCCCGGATACCGGTCCAGGCCGGAGTGGCCGCCCGCTGATGCGGCTGCTGATCATCTCGGACACCCACGTCCCGGCGCGCGCCCGGGACCTGCCGGCACCGCTGTGGCACGCCGTCGAGGCGGCCGACCTGGTCATCCACGCCGGTGACTGGGTCGACGTGCGGCTGCTCGACGCGCTGACCGCGCGGGCCGCCGCGTTGCTCGGGGTGTACGGCAACAACGACGGCCCCGCCCTGCGCGCCCGCCTGCCCGAAGTGGCCTGGCTGACCATCCAGGGGGTACGGCTGGCCGTGGTGCACGAGACCGGGCCAGCCGCCCGCCGCGAGGAGCGCTGCGACCACCGGTTCCCCGGGGTTGACCTGCTGGTCTTCGGGCACAGCCACATCCCGTGGGACTCGGTCGCGCCGAGCGGGATGCGGCTGCTCAACCCCGGCTCCCCCACCGACCGGCGGCGCCAGCCGACCGGTACCTACCTGACCGCCGCGATCACGGACGGCGCACTGGTCGAGGTGGAGCTGCATCCGGTCCCGCGCTGAACCGGCCGGCACACCGGTCCGTGTGGTGACCGATGACGACGACCGCGATCTACCCACCGGCCCCCGACGCGTTCCGCCGGGAGCTGGATGCCTGGCACCTCGCCCGGTACGGCGGGCCGGTGCACTGGACCTCCGAGTGGCTGCCGCTCGCCGGGCACGACGCGCTGTGGCTGGTCGCCGACGGGTACCTGGACTTCTTCGCGGTCGGCGGGCACGGCCGGGGCGTCGCGCGCTTCCTCGGCCGGCTCGGCGCCGGCACGCTGGTGCCGGCGTCGGCACCCGGTCCGGAACACGTGCTCGCCGGGCGTGCGTTGCCCGGGTGCGCGGTACGCCGGATCGCGGTCGCCGAGCTGCTCGCCGAGCCGAGGCCGGTGGACCGGGCGCTCTTCGGGTCCCGCAGGGCCGACGAGGCGCTGGTCCGGGGCGTGGACGCCGGGATCGGCCCGCTGCTGTCCGCCGTGGATGCCGCGCCACCGGCCGGTACCCCGACGCTCATCCCGGGGTACCGGGTCGAGCTGCGGCCGGGTGACGCGGTCCGGCCGGTGCACGGGATCGTGTGGCTGCGCGTGCTCAGCGGGCAGGTCGGCGAGCTGGGCACCGGTGCCACGGCGGCGGTCGACGACGCGGTCACCTCGGAGACCGGCGCGGTCGTCGCCGTCGGTACCACCGGGGACCTGCTCGCCGACGGCGTGCTCTGGCGCTACCTGGCCGCCGAGGAGTTACGGCTGCGGTACGCGCTGGACCGGCGGATCAACGGTCGAGCGCCAGCCGCCCGCCGAGCGCGATGAACACCGCCGCCATCGCCCGGTCGATCCCGCGCCGCGCCCGCTGGTAGCACCGGGCCACCGGGCCCAGGCCGAACAGCGTCGCCACCACGGCGTACCAGATCACCGCCGGCGACACCATCAGCGCACCCGGGAGAGCTGCTCGGACGTGGACTGATCAAGGCCGGACGGCCCCCCGGGTCGGGCCGACCCGCACCTGGGAGGCGGTTGAACCGCGGCCGATAATGGGTACAGAAGCAACACCATGGGCCGGTAGACATACGGCAACTACCCAAACAGGGTGGGGCGGACCGAGGGAACTCCCCGCGCCCGCATGCGAGGTTCGACTCCTCGCCCGGCCCCTACGGCGTCAGCGCCCGAACTGGAACCAGTTGACGTTGACGAAGTCTGCGGCGGTGTCGCCGGTGAACGTCAGGTACAGCCGGTGCACTCCGGTGGCGCCGCCGGCCGGTACGGTCACGCTGGTCCAGTTCTGCCAGCCGCCGGTGGGCGTGACCGGGACCGTGGCCACCACCGGGCCGGTCGGGCTGTCCAGCCGGTACCGGATGGTGCCGCCGGTGCTGGCGCCGGACGCGATCCGGGTCAGCACCGACGTGGGCGGCCCGGCGCCGAAGTCCACCCCGTCGTAGTAGAGGAAGTCCCCGGTGGCGATCCAGCCGACGTTCTGGCCGCAGCCGCCGTCGGTGCAGTGTTGCAGGAACGTGCCCTGCTGCCCGTCGTAGTACGCGGCGCCGATGATCGCGTACGGGTTCTGCGTGGCCGGGAACCGCTGACCGGCCCCGAACGGGAAGAGCGCGGGCTTGCCGTCGCCCACGTTGATCGGCTCCTGGCTGGCGCTGGCCGGCCAGGTCACCGGCAGCGTCCCGGTCGGGTCGTAGCCGCCGAACAGCACGTCGGCCACGCCCGCGCCCTCGGTGCCGGGCAGCCACGCCGCGACGAGCGCGTCCCAGTCGCCGAGCTGCGCGGCGATGTCCAGCGGGCGGCCGGAGACGAGGACCACCACGACGGGTACCCCGGCGGCCTTGAGGCGGGACAGCACGGTCAGGTCGCCGGAGTCCAGCCCCATCGAGCCGGGCCGGTCGCCCATCCCCTCGGCGTACGGGGTCTCTCCCACGACCGCGATGGCCGCCTTGTAGCTGTCGTCGATGCCGAAGCCGTCGCGGTTGTAGGCCACCGTGGTCCCCGGCGCCACGGCCGCCCGGATCCCTTGCAGGATCGTGGTGCCGGGGGTGGTCGCGCCGGACGAGCCCTGCCAGGAGATGGTCCAGCCGCCGCTCTGGTTGCCGATGTCGTCGGCGTTCTTGCCGGCCACGAAGAACTTCGGCGCGGTCCTCGGCAGCGGCAGCACGCCGAACTTGTTCTTCAGCAGGACCTGCGACTCGCGGACCGCCTGCCGGGCCAGCCCGCGGTGGGCGTCGCTGCCGACCGACCCGGTCCAGCTCCGGTCGGTGAACGGGTGCTCGAAGAGGCCCAGCTCGAACTTCTTGGTCAGGATGCGGCGGTTGGCGTCGTCGATCCGAGCCAGTGGTACCCGGCCGGCCTGCGCCTCGTCGCGCAGCAGCGTGATGAACCGGCGCCAGTCGTTCGGCATCATGATCATGTCCAGGCCGGCGTTGATGGCGATGCGTACCTCGTCGGCGGTGAAGCCCGGCTGGCCGTCGATCTGGTCGATGGCGTTCCAGTCGGAGACCACGAAGCCGGTGAAGCCCAGCTCGCCCTTGAGCACGTCGGTGATGAGGTACCGGTTGGCGTGCATCTTCACGCCGTTCCAGCTGCTGTAGGAGATCATCACCGAGCCGACCCCGCGCTGCACGGCCGCCCGGAACGGCGGCAGGTGGATCGCCCGCAGGTCGGCCTCGGACAGCTCGGTGTTGCCCTGGTCCACCCCGCCGGTGGTGCCGCCGTCGCCGACGTAGTGCTTGGCCGTCGCCAGCACCTTCGGGGTGCCGTCCTGCAGCCCGGTCACCAGCGTGCTCATCGCGCTGGCCAGCTCGGGTACCTCGCCGAACGACTCGTACGTGCGGCCCCACCGGTCGTTGCGCGCCACGCACAGGCACGGCGCGAAGTCCCAGGTGGGTCCCGTGCCGGCGACCTCCTCGGCGGTGGCCCGGCCGATGCTCTGGACCAGCGCCGCGTCGCGGGTGGCGCCCAGCCCGATGTTGTGCGGGTAGATGGTCGCGCCGACCACGTTGTTGTGGCCGTGCACCGCGTCCACCCCGTAGATCAGCGGGATACCGAGCGGGGTGGCCAGGGCGGCGCGCTGGAAGTTGTCGTACATGTCGGCCCACGCGGTCGGCGTGTTCGGGCTTGGGGCCGAGCCGCCCCCGGACAGCAGCGAGCCGAGCCGGCTGGCGGTGATGTCGGTACCGGAGACCGCGAGCCGCTCCGCCTGGGTCATCTGGCCGATCTTCTCGTCCAGGGTCATGCGGGCCAGCAGGTCGGCGACGCGGACGGGTACCGGCTGGGTCGCGTCCTTGTACGGCGGGTCGGCGGCGAAGGCCGGGCCGGCGTCGAGCACCCCCGCGGCGAGCAGCCCGACGACGATCAGGTGGAACGCTCTCCTAGCTGACATGGCCACGCCCCTCCCCAGGATCTGTAAAGTTACTTAACCACATCCCTCCATGGGCGGAAAGGCTGTCCGCTAAGCGGATTCGGACATGGCGAGGCCGCCCACGTCGGTACCGACGCCGACCGGCTTCTTGCCGTCGGCGGTGAACCCGTCGTCGGCGCCGATGTCAACGCGTCGGTGGGAGCCTCCCCATTTCGTTACGGCGCCGCGCTGCGCGAGGATGGTGCACCGTGACCGACATCGACCAGCTCACCGCGTGGATGGACGGGTACGTGCGGGCGTGGAACTCCAACGACCCCGCCGAGATCGAGGCCCTGTTCACCGAGGACGCCGAGTACCGCACCGAGCCGCACAGCCCGCCGTGGCGCGGCCGGGACGAGATCGTGCGGGACTGGCTGGCCCGCCAGGATGCGCCCGGGGAGACCACGTTCGAATGGCGGCCGATCGCCGTCACCGAGGAGGTCGCGGTCGTGCAGGGGGTGACCCGGTACCCGCGACAGACGTTCAGCAACCTCTGGGTGATCCGCCTCGACGGCGAGGGCCGCTGCCGGGAATTCACCGAGTGGTGGATGGAGCAGCCGGCTCCGGAGTGACGGATCCGCCCGTGCCTCACCGACCGCGGGGCTGGCTGAAGGTGGCGTCGCCCCTGTCACCGACGTCCCGGCCGGGTTCAGGTAGCCGGTACCGCCTACCGTGGTCGGCGTGATCCGGATGCTTCGGGCGCTCGGCGTGGTGCTGCTCGCCGTCGCGGTGCCGCTGCTCGCCGGCCCGGCCGCCCCGGCGCAGGCCGCGCCGGGCGAATCCATCTCCCGGTACGACGTGCGCATCGAGGTACGGGTGGACGGGCAGCTCTTCGTCGAGGAGACCATCGGGTACGACTTCGGCCGCGCCGACCGGCACGGCATTGTCCGGCGGATCCCGGTTCGGTTCCGGTACGACGACACGCACGACCGGATCTACCCGCTCGACCATGTCGGCGTGACGATGGACGGCGCGCCGGTACGGGTGGACCGCAGCGGCGCGGACAACCAGGAGGTACTCAAGATCGGTGATCCGGACCGGACGGTCACCGGCAGCCACACGTACCGGATCTCCTACGCCGTCCGCGGCGTGGTCAACCGGTTCGGCGACCACGACGAGCTCTACTGGAACGCGATCGGCACCGAGTGGGACGTGCCGATCGGCACGGCCAGCGCCACGGTCACCGGGCCCGGCCCGGTCCAGCGCACCACCTGCTTCACCGGCCCCGCCGGCGGCACCGCCAGGTGCGCGGGTACGACGAGCGACGGGTCCACCGCGACGTTCCAGCAGTCCGGGATGAGCAGGGGCCACGGGCTGACGGTGGTGGTCGGGTACCCGCCGGGCAGCGTCGAGCACGCCGACCCGATCCTCACCACCCGGCACACGGTGGCCACCGCCTTCCGGGTGACTCCGCTGACCGCCGGCACCGGCCTCGCGCTGGCGTTGCTCGGCGCCGGCGCCGCACTCGCGATCGCCTGGCGGACGGGGCGCGACCGGTACTACGTCGGCCAGCTGCCCGGCCTGGTTCCCGACCGCGACGACGGCGCCGAGCAACGGCGCAAGCCGCTGTTCGGGGCACCGCCGGTCTCGGTCGAGTTCGTCCCGCCCGAGGGAATCCGGCCCGGCCAGGTCGGCACGCTGGTCGACGAGCACGCCGACGTCATCGACGTCAGCGCGACCATCGTCGACTTCGCGGTACGCCGGCACCTGCACATCCGCGAGCTGCGCCCGCCCCGCGGCAAGGCGGACTGGGAGCTGACCAAGCTGACCGACGGCGACCCCAAGTTCCTGCGCTACGAACGGACCCTGTTCCGGGAGCTGTTCGCCGAGGGCGACACGGTACGCCTGTCCGAGCTGCGCAACACGTTCGCCGCTGACCTGGCGAAAGTGCGCGACCAGCTCTACGCCGATGTGGTGTCCCAGGGGTGGTACAAGCGCAGCCCGGCGCGTACCCGGTTGATCGCCAAGGGCTGGGCCGTCGCCGGCCTGTTCTTCGCGGTGGCGGTCACCGTCGTCCTGGCGGTGCTGACCCAGGCCGCGCTGATCGGCGTCGGACTGGTCCTCGCCGCGATAGTCCTGGTCGTGGCCGCCGGCAGGTTCCCGGCCCGTACCGGTCGGGGCAGCGCGGCGCTGGCCCGGGTGCAGGGCTTCCGGCTCTACATCGCCACCGCCGAGGCCGAGCAGCTGAGGTTCCAGGAGCGGGAGCAGATCTTCTCCACGTACCTGCCGTACGCCATCGTGTTCCGGCTGGCCGACCGGTGGGCGCGGATCTTCCGCGACCTCGCCGCCGCCCGCCCGGACGGCGGCCGGGGCCTGTACTGGTACACGGGCCCGGCCGACTGGAGCATGCTCTACTTCGCGACGTCCATCGGCGACTTCACCACCACGACGGGGACCACGCTCAGCTCGACGCCGCCGTCCGCCTCCGGCTCGTCCGGGTTCTCCGGCGGGGGCTTCTCGGGTGGCGGTGCCGGCGGCGGCGGAGGCGGTAGCTGGTAGCCGGAGGTCAGTTCATCAGTACCTGCGCGGACCCTTGGCGTACAGCAGATAGAGCGTCGGGCCGACCGGGAACGACAACACGATGATCAAAGCCCACGTGTTGCGGTTGAAGTAGCGCAGCTCCAGGTCGCTGGTCCGGGCCAGGTCGGCCAGGCAGCGCATGTCGAACCACACGACGACCGCCATCAGCGCGACGACGGTGACCAGGATGACCATCACGTTGTCCATTGTCACTTCGCCTCTCGCGCAATTGAGAAACAGATCCGGCGGCGTGTCAAGTCCGCGTCGCGCGGCGGGCGGTAGAACAGCACGACCGCGCACCTCATGGCACGACAGTGCGTTTTGCCGGTGGGTCAGGCGCCCGGCTCAGGCCGGTGCAAGTCGTCCCGCACGGCGAGCTGGGACCCTTCCGGACTCGACCAGCCAGCGGACCGTGTCAGCGACGGTCTCCCGGAGCGGTGTGGGCTCAATGCCGAGTTCGGTTCGGGCGGCGGAGTCGTCGAACCGCGTGTCCCGGAGCGCGATCTCCACGCCTTCCCGGTCACCCGGGTAGTGCCACCGTTCGGGCAGCCAACGCTGGACGGCGTCGATGAGGCGGGCCGAGGGACCGATCACTGGCCTGGGCAGGATCAGGTGGGGGAACCGTCGCCCGGTGACGTCCGCGAAGGCGGCGAACATCTGGTCCCCGTCCACATGATGCCCAGGCACGATGTACCGGCGCGGCCCCCGCCCGGTGGTGAGCACGGCGGCGATCACCGCTGCGACATCGCGGACGTCGACAATATGCAATCCGCCGCGGGGCCAGAGCGGGAAGCGGCCGAGCAGGATCCACCGCAGCCGTTCACTCTGATCGCCACGGTAGGGATCGCCCGGACCCCAGACACCGCCAGGGTAGATCGTCACAACCGGCGCCCCGGCCTCCTGCAGACGGCGAGCGACCTTCTCCGAGGCGACCTTCGACTGGGCGTACGGCAGCTCGATGTCACCAAGCGGCAGGTCGGGCCCACTCCCGCCGTATCGCGTCAGCGCTACCGTCGTCGACACATGCACGACCGGATCCAAGCCGCGGTCGACCGCCCGACCCAGCACCAGTTCGGTGGCACGGGCATTGGTGCGCCGCATCTCCTCGGCGCGGCGCGGGTCCACGGAGAAGACCGCCGCTGCATGCACCGCCGCCTCGCAACCCTCGACGGCTTGCGACACCACGTGCTCGTCGAGCACGTCACCCACCACGATGTCGGTGACCTCCAGGCCCAGGGGGCCCAGGGACGCGGTCACCTGGCCCGGCCGGCGCACCAGGAGACGCAGCTCGTGCCCGTCCCGGGCGATCGCGGCGGCGGCGTGGGAACCCACGAGGCCGGTACCACCGGTGACCAAGACCTTCATGCCGACGAGCATGCACCCAAAGCCAGCCCGGTTCCACTACTCCGACGGGCCGCCCGCCAACTCCGGAGACGACGACCCCGACGGGTGATCTCACCGCCGACGAGGCCCGCAGGGCCAGCGCGAGCATGTTGCCGACCTTGCGCCGCCTCGCAACCGAGGGCACCTTCCACGGCTCAGGGCGGGAGTATCTGCCAGCCGGACCAGCCGGTCGCGGACGAACCGCCGGTGGCCACGTTCTGGTAGAGCCGCCCGTCGGTGCCGTACCCGAACGCGTCAAGGCGGGTACCGTCCACGACGACGTTTGGCGCGCAGATCAGCACGCCGCCGATCGTGGTCCAGACGCCCCACGAGGTCGCGCCCGGGTTGCCGAGCCGCAGCCAGTACGCGTTGTCGCTACCTCGGGCGAGGAGGGCCAGCCCGCCACCGCCGGCCGTCGCCGACAGCGCCGGCTCCGCGGTTACCGCCCCGCCGACCGAGCGCCAGGCCGACCACGAGCTGGTGCGGGTGCGTACCCAAACCGCGTTGTCCGCACCGACCGCGGCAACGGTGAGCTCGTTGCCTCCGGTGGCCGCGCTGGCCAGCGCGGAGGTGAGCACGCCGCCGAGCGGGGACCAGCCTCCCCACGCGCCGCCGGTGCGCTCGCGGATCCACGCCGCGCCGTCGGTGCCCCGCGCGATCACGCTCAGCGTGCCGTTGGGAGCGATCGCCGCGGTCGGTCGGCTGGTGACGACGCCGCCGAGATCGGTCCATCCGCCGGGGCTTCCGGTGTCGGGCAAGGTCTGGGTGTACACGTGGTTATCGGGACCCTGGATGAACACCGCTGCGGTGGTCGCGTCCAGCGTGACGGCCGACGGGCCGTCGAACATCGCGCCGCCCAATTCGGTCCAGCCGGTCCAGGTGCCGCCTGTTCCGGTACGCCGGTTGAGCCCGCCGTCGTCGCCGCGCACGAAGAGCTGCACACCGCCGGTCGTGACCGCGCTGGCCGGTCCCGGCCGCGTGTAGCCGGCGTGGCCGTGCAGGTCCACGAACGTGTACCCGAGCGAGCGGTAGTACTCGATGATCTGGGGAAGCGCGGCGACGGTGGCCGGGTTTCCGGCCGGCTGGTTGTGCATGAGCACGACCGGGTGCTGCTGGGCGCCGCCCTCCTTGGCGAGCGAGACGATCCGGTCGACCCAGTACTGGTCGGCCGACCCGTTCGCTTTCCAGTCCTCGGTGTCCACCGACCAGGTCCACACCGACATCCGCCGCTGGAAGGCGGCATCGAGCGTCGCGGTGTTGTAGTCGCCGTACGGCGGCCGGAACGTGCACGCCGGCTGGCCGACCAGCGTGGCCTGGGTGGAGTTGGCCTTGTCCATCTCGGTGCCCTGCTCGGCGGGGCTGAGCTCGATCAGGCTCGGGTGGCTCCACGTGTGGTTGCCCAGCGCGATGCCGATCGTGGCCTCGGCGCGCACCAGCGTCGGCCGGATCGTCTCGTTGACCCCGACGTTGAAGAAGGTCGCCGGTACGCCGTACCGCTGGAGAATGGACAGGATCCCCATGGTGCTCACGCCCGGGCCGTCGTCGAAGGTGAGCGCCACCGTGCGCCCGGTGCCCGGCGCGCTGCTCTGCACCCCGTACTTCGGGGTGGGGCACAGCGCCGTCGACACCGCCGCGTAGGGTGCGATGACCGTGCCCGGGTCGGCGGCGAGCACCTGGTCGCGCGGTGGGCGAGGCGCCGGATCGGCGACCGCGGCCGTCGAGCCGGTGGCGATCGCGGCGAGCAGCAGGGACAGCGACGCGACCAGGGTCGCCCGCCTACGCCTGAGGTTCGTCATGGTGTCCTCCCCACGGCCGTTGCGGAGGTCTTCCGTCCGGGCCGGAACAGACAGAGTAGGCGGCCGTCGGCCGGCCCACCACGGCCTTTCGAGGGTCGATTGCCGTCGATCGGATACCGCCGGAGGACGCGCGTCGCGCCCCCCGGCGATCGGAGCTCGGTCGGCGTCACAGCGCGTCGAGGGTCACGAACGTGTACCCGCGGGCGTAGAAGCCCTCGATGATGTACCGCAGCGCGTCTGCGTCCAGCGTGCTGCCATCGGTCGGGTTGGATCCGACGTGCATCAGTACGATCATGCGCGGTTGGGCCGCCCCGAGGACCCGGTCGACCACCTTCTGTACGGTCTGCCCGCCGGAGGTGCCCTGCCAGCCGAGCGAGTCCACGCTCCACCGGACCGCGACGTAGTTGAGCGCGTTCACGTCTGCCAGCACCCGGCTGTCCACGTCGCCGTACGGGAACCGGAACAGGTATCGCGGATCCTGACCGGTCGTCTGCAGGATCGACCGCTCCGCGGTGGTGATCTGGGCCTGGACCTGTGCGTCGGTGAGCGTGAGGAAGCTCGGGTGGGTGTCGGAGTGGTTGGCCATCCGGAACCCGGAGATCGCCGCGGCGTTCGCCTCCGCCGGGAAGCCGCGCGCCCAGGCTCCGGTCAGGTAGAACGTCGCCGGCACGTTGTACTTCTGCAATGTGCTCCGGATCGTCCGGAGCCCGCGGGCGTCGCCGCCGGCATCGAACGTCAGCGCGACCACGGCGTCGCCGGCCCGGAGGTTGGTCCAGTCGTGGCCGAACAGCGCCGGGTCCGGGGTGGTCGGTGCCGCGGGGGACCACGCCTGGGCGTAGCCGGACCAGGTGCCGTTGCGGAGCATCCGCGTCCACAGCGCCCGGTCGGTGCCGCGGACCACCAGGTCGATGCCGCCCGCCGCGGGCGCCGTGGCGGCCGGCGCGTCGATGACCACTCCGCCCAGGCTCTGCCAGCCGGTGTTATCGCGGTTGGTCCACACGACATTGTCGGTGCCGCGGACGAAGATCTGCGCCGCGTCCGCACCGGCCTGGGCGACGCCCGGACCGGAGTACGTCGCGCCGCCCAGGGACATCCAACCCGACCAGACGCCGCCGGCCAGCGACCGGCGCCAGACGGCGTGATCGGCGCCGGTCGCGTACACGTCCATGCGGCCGGAGCCGAAGCCTACCGCGGCCGGCCCGGAGGCGAGCGCGCCGCCGAGGTCGGTCCAGGCCGACCAGGAACCGCCGGCCGGCCGGCTGCGGCTCCACAGCCGGTCGTCCGAACCGCGGACGAACACGTCGAGCCGGCCGTCGGATGCGCCGGCCACGGCCGGAGCGGCCGACAGGACGCCGCCGAGGCTCAGCCAGGCGCCTTGCGACACCGTACTGATCCACAGCGCGCCGTTCACCCCGCGCGCGGCGACCACGGTGTCCGACCCGGCCACCGCGACCGCCGGCGCGCCGACGATCAAGCCGCCGAGGCTCCCCTCGGCGGACCATACGCCGTCGCGGAACGTGCGCTGGTACACCCCGCCGCCCTCACCGCGATAGGCGACCACGTCGGTACCGTCCGCGCGGGCCGCAAGCCCGACGACCGCGGTCGGTGCCTGGTCGACGGGGACCGCCGCGACCCGCGCCCGGCCTGCTGGCTCGGCCGACCGGGTCGAACCCGCGGCCGGCGGCCCGGCGACGACGAACAGGAGCGCGGCCGCGGCCAGCGCCGCCCGCGCGGTGTGCCGCCTCCCGGAGCGCGCGACGGCTCCGGGACGCTGGGGCGAGTGGTACATCGCCCACCTCCAGAAATGTGGGGTTATCCCGATTCCACGATCGGTACGGACGGGTCGGCGAGGGGCGAACCTCCCACCGGCGCTGTCCTCGTGTCACCATTCACGCTCAGCGGGGCCAACCGGTTGGCAAACCGTCCGATCGGCCATGACTTGTGGACTGAACGTTAGAAGCGTGGCTGCGCCGGCCGGTGGGCCCGCGTCCGGCGCTGGGCGGTCGTGCTGGCCGCCGGCGCCGCGGCCGCATGGCCCCCGACCGCGTTCGGGCACCCCGCCGGCCCGCCTCGCGCCACACAGCTCGCCGGGTCGCGGCCTGCGGCTGCTATGTGTGTGTATCCGAAACGACCGCTACCTGGTGGGCAATCCAAACGTGCACCCGATCGACACGGTGCCCGCCGGGGTCGGCACCCGCTTCGCCGATTTCGACGCGATCAAACGCTACGTCCGTGATGAGCTACGCCCGAGCACCTACTGGCGGGTCCGCGTCGTCGACTGTGGCGGGAGCTTGCCGCACCGTACGACGCGGCGAAGACCCGACTGCTCCTGCGTGCCGCCGCGGGCAAGTCCAACGAGGTGCTCGCTTCGCTGGCTCCGGGGGTTCAGTGGCAGCACAGCTACGTCACCGGGACAAGGTGTACTGCGTCATCGCCGACAACGAAGAGGTCGTGCGGGAGCACGCCCGCCGCAGCGGGTTCCCGTGCGACGCCATCAGCACGGTCGCCGCGCGGTGTCCCCCGGTCCTCGATCCGTAGCCGCCCGTTACAGCGAGGTCGAGATGCTTCCGAGCCACGATGTCACGGCGACGGCGAAGCCGAGAGATGGCGCCCTTCAGGCCGTCGCACCCGCCGTCGCCAGGGTCAGCCAATCCTGTAGCCGGTGTATCCGGTGGCCGACGCGACGACAACGAACTGGCCGGCATTGGCTCCGATTCTCTTGGTCGCCGACGCCGACGGCAGGCCCGTGGCGGGTTTGGCCTGGGCGTCGCAGGTGAACGCCACCGTGCCACCGCTACGGGTCGTTACCGTCCGGCCGTCCTGGTAGACGAATGGCGTTTCGTACTCGAACTCCCGCCGCGCGCTCGCGCACCAGAACACGGCGTTGGCGGCGGCCGCCTGACGGGTTCCCGTGCTCAGGTCGATAACGACCGGCCCGGCTGGCACCGGGACGACGACCTGGGTCTCGCCCGCGGTGAGGAGGCCGGTCGAGGCGCCGCCGACGAGGACATCGACGGCTCCGACCGGCGCCGACCAGGTCGTGGCACCGGGAGCGACGGTCATACCCTTCGATCGTCACGTCCAAGCCCTCGTAGGACGCCGGCCGGTCCGTGCGGTAGGTGGCGCTGCCTCTGTACCGGCAGCGCACCGGCACCGAAACGGACACCGTCCCGTCGCAGTCGATGGAGCTGCCGTTGTCGCGCCACAGCACGGAGCCGTCGGTCTCCGACAGCGCCGCCATGGCCGCGCCGGAAGCAAGGTCGCGACGGCGAGAACCGTCGGGCAGCTGCGTGGTCGGGCCGTATATGGAGCCGATGAAGGCGTGCTCCTCGCTGCGGTAGCGCCAGTTCCATCCGTGGTCGGTGCTGAAGCCGGACGGGAACGCCTGTGTCACCGGGGTGCGCCAGGCGACGTTCCCGTCGCGGATCATGGCCAGGTACTCCGGGCCGCGGGGGCCGAGGTCGACCAGGCCACCGTCGCCGATGCTGCGGGTGTACGCCGCGACTGTGGTGTCCTCAGCGACGTACTGGCCGGTGTCCACCTTCAGGCGGTGGGAGCGGGGCGTCTGGCTGCGGCTGGCCGTGGCGACCGTGCACACGTCGCGGTCGTCGGGCCGCCGTGAGCACGCGGTCGGCCGGGAGACGAACAATTGCGGACCGGAGGCGACGAGGTCGTTGCCGGTCTTCGGATCGGCGACCACCAATCGTGCGTACAGCTCGCCGGCGGCATCGGGGCGGAAGTACACGACCCGGTCACCGATGACATCGACCGACACGGGGATGCCCGGGGTTACCGCACTCGGCGAAGCCTCCTGCTTCCACAGTTGCCGGCCGGTGGCCGGGTCGATCCCGATCAGGAAGAGCTTCCTGCCCTCGGTGACCAGCCCGACGGGAACGCCGGCGGCGACCACGGGCTGGCCGAGCGGACGCAGGTCCGTGCTGGACCACACCTGCACGGTAAGGCCCAAGCCCGAGGGCACCGTCGTCGGCCTCGCGGGGCGGTGGGTACAGGCAGCCACCGCGACGGCCAACACAAGCACACACACCGTTGCCCGGACAACGCCGACCCACCGTCCACACCGCATATGTCCCCCGTCGAGACTCGCACTGCCGGATCGCCTGGCCAAGACCATTGTGACTGTCGATCAATCTCCTACACGAACGGATCTGACCTCCACGGCGACAGCTACGGGTAGTTGACGAGGTTCGCGACGTTGTTGCTTGAGTTCGACGGGCCCCCGGTGTTGTTGACGATATGGCTGATCGTTCCGGTACCGCCCAACGAGACCGTCACGAGGTGGTGGAACCGGACGCCGGGCGCGTTGGGCACCTCGAAGGAGTGCGCCTCGACCACGCTCGGGTTGACCCTGAAGTAGCAGTAGCTGCCCAGGCCCCACGCCTCGTGGCTGGTGACCGAGTTCGCCACCTTGTAGGCGGCGTACCCCTGGGTGCCGCCGTTCATCCAGCTGGCCTGGTCGGGTGGATCGTAGGGCAGCTCGTTCTGGAAGAAGTAGGTCCGCCCACCGTTGCCGTTCCAGATCACCTGGTACCGCTGGTAGTGCTCGACGAACGGCCCATAGATGGTGACGTTGTTGCCGTTCACGATCAGGCCGTTGGCGGCGGTGTTCGAGTTCCACCCGACGCCGAACGTGTGGTCGGCCCGCCACAGCCACATGTGGTCGGCGATGACGTCGTTGCTGTTGATGACGAGCGTCTGGGTGGCCTTGCCGACCCCGGCGCCACCGATCCGGAAGAACACGTCGTGCAGCGAGGTCGGGTCGGCCGCGTGGCTCTGCGTGGCGCCGTTCGGACCCACCTGCATCAGGACGGGCGAGTTCGTCGTACCCGCGTCGAAGAGCAGTCCCGCGACCTTCACGCCGTCGACGTCGGCGACGGACATCGCGGTCACCCCGTTGTCCGGGATCAGGGTGGCCAGCCCGAGCCCGAGCACCACCGTGTCGGCGCGGGTCACCCGGATCGTCTCGCTCAGGTGGTAGATGCCGGGCGTGAAGAGCAGGTTCAGGCCCTGGGCGAGCGCGGCATTGATGGTGGCCGCACTCACGCCCGGCTTCGCGACGAAGAACCTGCTGATCGGCAGCGAGGATCCGGCCGCCGTACCGTTGCCCCAGCTGATGCCCTGCGTGTTCGACCGGAGGGCCGGGACGAAGACGTTGTAGGCGCCGGCCTGGCCGACGTAGAGGAAGGGCTTCTCCCGTACTGTCGGCGTCTGGCTGACGACCGTGAACGGCGGGTTGGGGAAGTTGCCCGACGGAGCGTTGGTCGCCCCGACGAACACCATGTTCCAGTTCGAGCCGGACCAGCTGCCCCACTGGGTGTTGCGCGACAGCCACTGCTGCTGCGAGCCCGAGCGCACCTGGCCGTCGATCTTCGAGTCGGCGAGGAAGCCGCCGCTGGACCAGCCGCCGTCATCGAGCTGCAGCGAGCCGCGCACGTGCATCCGCCGGTATGGCGCGGCCTGCGACACGGCCCACCGGTCGGTACCGGACGCCGGTGTCACCGACAGGTTCTCCGCGTCCCGCCAGAAGTTCTGGGTGGCGTTGCCGTTGTTCCAGTCGGCCTCGGCGTGCACCGCGCCGTTGATGGTGACGTCGTCCGGCGACAGTCCCAGGCCGAGCACCTGCGTGTAGAAACCGACGTTGACGTCGACGTTGTAGGAGCCCGGCTTGAACAGCAACGCGTACCGGTTGCCGCTGAACTCGTTGGCGCCCTGCTGGTTGAACACCGAGTTCACCCGGCTCTGGATCGTCGAGCCGGCCATCGACGGATCGAAGACCATGACGTTCGGCCCCAGGTCCGGGTTGCCCGTCGGGGTCGGCGTGGGAGTTGGCTGCGCGCCGGGCAACGTCCACCGCTGGTTGGCGCCGCCGGTGCATTCCCAGATCTGCAACGGCGTACCGTCAGCTGAACTGGGCCCGGTGGCGTCGAGGCACTTACCGGAGTGGGGGTTGATGAGCTGCCCCGAGGTGGCCGTCCACTTCTGGGCGCCGGTGCCGTTGCAGTCCCAGATCTGCACCCTGGTGCCGTTGGCGGTACCGGCACCGGAGACGTCCAGGCACTTGCCCAGTGCCTGGAGCGTCCCGTCGCTGCCCACCGTCCACTGTTGAGCATTGGTGCCGTTGCACGTCCACAGCTGGACCTGGGTGCCGTTGGCGCTGTTGGCCGAGGCGACGTCGACGCACTTGCCGCCGTACCCGGTGATCGGGGCGCCGGTAGCGGCGCGGGCGGTGGTGATACCCGCGATACCGAGCGCCGCCGCCACGGCGGTCATGGCGACGAGCGCTACCAGGCCGATTCGCGAACGGCGCAGGGCCGATCCTCTCGGATTCACAGCTGGATCCCTTGCGGTCGAGGGCCTGCGGCCCGGTCGGTTCCGTCAGCCGGTGTAGCCGGCGATGATCTCAACCGGCGTAGCCGGCGATGATCTCAACCGGCGTAGCCGGCGATGATCCTGGTGTAGTCCCAGTCGTTCTGGGCGACTCCGCTGCAGGAGTCGGGGCTGCTGCCGCCGGTGCAGGGCCGGTCCCGGTCGGCTGACCAGAACGTCAGCCGGGCCAGGTGGTGCTGCTGGGCGTAGCCGAGGATGGTACGGAAGTCGTCCAGCGTCACGGTTTCGCCCTGGTCGGTGATCCCGTTCATCGACGAGATGCCGGAGTGCCGGTACGCCTGGTCGTCGGAGTACCCGTAGGCGTTCTTCACCGTGTTCTTGAGCCCCTCGGTGGCCTGGACGGTCAGGTTGCCCATGTTCTGGCCGGCGGCGCCGAAGTCGAACGGCATGATGGTCCAGCCGTCGACGGTCAGCCCCGACTGCGCGGCACGGTTGATCATGCTGGAGTCGGGTCCGGTGCGGTCGCTCGGGAACGTCACGTAGAGGGTGACGCCGGGGTTGTTGGCCCGCACCGTCTTCAGCGCGTCGATGGTGCGCTGCTGGAGGGTGGGGTTGCCGTAGACGCTGCCCTCGATATCGATGTCCAACGCCTTGAGGCCGTACGCGTTGATGACCCGCTGGTACGCGCCGGCCAGCTCGCCCGCGCTGCCGCAGGACTGTTCGAGCCAGTTGCCGACCGCGCCGCCCGAGGAGATGACCACGTCGCCACCGGCGCCCCGGATGTTGTTGATGGTGCTCTGGTCGATGCCGCCGGTCAGCGGCCGGTTGCCGTCCCACTGCGGGTTGCAGTAGCCGTTGGACAGCATGAAGGCCATGGTGAACCACTTGATGCCGGTGGCCGACATGATGGTGCGCGGGTCGGGCAGGTTGCCCCAGCCCAGGTAGGCGTAGGGCGCGGCCGCTTTCCCGCTGCCTGCATTGGTCGGGAGGTTCCATTGCTGGTTGGCGCCGCCGGTGCAGTCCCAGATCTGCAGCGGCGTACCGTCGGCGGTGCCCCAGCCGGTGGCGTCGAGGCACTTGTTGGAGTTGGTGTTGACGAGCTGGCTACCGCTGGACCGCCAGGACTGGGCGCCAGTGCCGTTGCAGTCCCAGATCTGCACCTTGGTGCCGTTGGCCGTACCGGCGCCAGACACGTCCAGGCACTTGCCGAGCGCCCGGATGGTGGCATCGCTGCCGACCGTCCACTGTTGAGCGTTCGTCCCGTTGCAGGTCCACAGCTGGACCTGGGTGCCGTTGGCGCTGTTGGCCGCCGAGACATCGACGCATTTGCCACCGTACCCCGTGATGGCACCGACGGTCGCCGCCGAGGCGACGGTGGCGCCGAGCACGCCGAGTCCCACAGCCGTGACCGCGAGGGTGAGCGCCACGACGACGCTGAGTCCGCTGCGCTTCATCGATCCTCGCCTCGATCCAGAGATCTCTGTTTAGGATCCTTATAGATCGCCGGCAGGCTATGCCCTACTTACGCCGGCGGTCAATATAAGAGCTGAAAAAACGCTGTCGATGTGGACTCTTGGACGGACGTGTCTCTTGCTGTGCGGTCGATGGCGATCGCGAGCAGGATGGACGCCATGGACGAGGTCGAGGCGGCCCTGCGGGCGCTCAAGGACCAGGCTGTGGCCGCAACCAGGGACCGCGACCGGGATTTCTACCGCGCGTACCTCGCCGACGACGCGGTGGCGGTGCTGCCCGCCGGGGTGTTCGACAAGGCGGCCGGCTTACCACGGTGAGGCAGCCACGCCCATCAGCGCCACACCGAAGGGCGCCGCCTCATGACTACTTGGCCGGCGCCCTAGCGCACCAGCGCGGACTCCGTGCTGGACAGCAGACTCGGGATGGCGTCGGCCGGAAGCGGCGGCCCGAAATAGTAACCCTGGCCGAGGCGGTACCCGAGGCGCCGCAGCCGGCTCGCCTGCGCGCCGGTCTCGATGCCTTCGGCCACGGCGTCGAGCCCAAGCGCGCTGGCCATCTGGATGATCGCGGTGGCGACCGCGGGCCGCCGCGTCGAGTCGGTGATCTCGTCGACGAACGACTTGTCCAGCTTGAGGATGTCGACCGGGCAGGTGCGCAACAGGCCGAGCGAGGACTGGCCGGTACCGAAGTCGTCCAGCGCGAGGCGAACCCCGTGTTCGTGCAGTTCCCGGAGGGTGCGAAGGACGTGCCCGCCCCGCAGCACCGCCGTCTCGGTGACCTCGATGGTGAGCCGCCCGGGCGGCAACCCGGCCTTGGCGAGCGCGGCCGCGACGATGCCGGCGAACCCCGGCTCCTGTAGTTGGCGGGCGGCGACGTTGACGCTCATCGACACCGGCGGGCCGGCCACCCACGCAGCGGCCTGGCGGCACGCCTCCTCGAGGACCCACTGACCCAGCGGCAAGATCAGACCGGTGCGCTCGGCTGCCGGGATGAACACGGCCGGCGGCAGGTACCCGCGGGCGGGTTGCTGCCAGCGCACCAGGGCCTCGACGCCGACGACGCGCCCCTCCGGCAGGTCCACGATCGGCTGGTACAGCAGGTGCAGCTCGTCGTTTTCCAGCGCGTGGTGCAACTGCGCGCCGAGCAACGCCTGTTCCTGCAGCTCGGCGTGCATGCTCGGGGTGTACTGCGCGTACCGCCCCTTGTCCTGTTCCTTGGCCGCGTACATCGCGATGTCGGCGTTGCGCAGCAACCGTTCCGGGTCGTCGCCCGGCTCCGCGTGCGCCACCCCGACGCTCGCCTGCACCAGCAGGCTGCGGCCCTGCGCGGCAAACGGCCGGCCGAGGCTGGCGAGGATCCGTTCGGTCACGTCGATGCTCGTGTCCGGTGTGGCGTCCACGAGCAGCACCGCAAACTCGTCGCCGCCCAGCCGGGCGACCGTATCGACCGGTCGGGCACACGCGCGGAGCCGGCCGGCCACGGCGACAAGCAGGTTGTCGCCGACCGTGTGGCCCAGCGTGTCATTGATGATCTTGAAGTCGTCCAGGTCGATCAGGAGCACCGAGATCCCTGCGGTGTCGTCCCGTCGCGCCAGCACGTGGTTCAGCCGATCGCCGAGCACGTACCGGTTGACCAGGTGGGTGAGCGCGTCGTGGCTCGCCTGATAGTGCAGCCGCTCCTCGTGCTGGCGCACCGAACGCAGCAGCCCCGCGTTGTCGACGAACGCGACGAGCTGGCGCACCGCGACGATGCCGGTGACGACGATGGCGCCGGCCACCACGACGGGGGTGCGGTCGTCGGTGTGCCCGACGGTGGCGAACACCAGCAGCGTGTCGACCGCCGCGATGGCCAGGTACGGCAGCAGGCTGTACGGGCGCTTGCGCGGCCGGGACTGGTCGTGCTGTCCGCGGGCGGCGCGCGTCGCGCGCCGTTGCAGGACCACCGCCCACGTGTCGACGAGCGCGATCGGCGCGGTGTCGAGCTGGGCCGCGCTGAGGTGCGGGACGTCGGCGACAAGCGCCGACACGCCGGTCGACAGCGCGCCGAACAGCAGGCACAACGACAACACCCGCAGCGCCGCCGCGTCGACCGGTCCGGTCCCCGCGAGCAGGACCTTGACGATCGCCGCCAGCGAGAGCTGGGTGAACACCGCGACCACGAGCATCGCCCAGATCGGCACGGCGTGGTGCCCGGCGTGCAGCATCGGGTCGATCGCGAGGTACCAGATGAAGACGATCGCCGCCACCATCACGGTCGCGCCGTCGAGCCCCAGGTTCATCCACTCGGCCCGCGAGCGGGGAGCGACGGGAAGCCGCAGCAGCGCCCAGAGCACGAGCAGGAGGGCGACCAGGAATACCCCGTACGACGCCAGCGGGGACTCGTCGGGTGAGGACGTGCGGGCCAGGCCGGTGATCACGGCGCCCGACTGCATGGCCGAACCGACCGCGACCGCCGCGGTGGCCAGGCTGATCTGTTTCCAGAACCTTTGTGCGGCCGGATCCAGCCCCGGGTCGCGGGACAGGCGCCAGAGCGCGATGGCCGACAGCGCGATCGCCACCGGGCCGGGGATCCAGCCCAGCGCCTGCGAGCCCAACGGCGCGCGCAGGCTGAGGGTGAACCAGGCGACCGACAGCACCGACAGCACGCCGGTGGCCAGCATGAACGGATCCGCCGGCCATCTCGACACGCGGAACACGCGCGTCGCCGCCGCCGCTGCCCATGCCGCCATCGGTCCACCTCGCGAGTGCGCCCGGATAGTCCACGCGCCCAGTACCCGCACGATCGGCCGTCGCGGCCGGTTCGTGAACAGTTCCCGCCGAGCATTCCAGAAGTCGGCCGGTCCCGCGACGCCACAGTGGACGGATCCACGTCGCCGGTTCGTACCGTGTCGGACCGTCGCACAGGCGTGTGAACGGCCTCATCGGACCGGCGCGCCGGCACCGGCGATCGGGCGATGACTTCGCGCGCCGGGCGGCCTCTGCATAGGTCAATGCCGTTCAGATGTGACGTCCGTCGAGGTCAGCGTGGTGACCTGGCCGCTGATGTGGTGGCGGGTACGGTTGCCGGTCGTGACGTCGTCCGGTCTTTCGGGCGCCGTGCCGCCAGATGACCTGCCGTGCCGCGCCACGCCCAGCACGCACGACGATGTCTTTGAAGGTTACCGGCGGGCCGTAGGCGAGGCGCTGTCGCTCGATCGTCGCGGTCCGCGGTTGGTCATCATCAATGGCCGAAGAGCTCACGGCCGAGCACCTCCGCGGTCCACCTCTCGTACTCGTCCAGCGTCCAACCACGTCCGATGACGAGGGCCTGATACGCCCAGGCACCCGTGTAGAACCACAGCACGTCGGCCGCTCGGTCGAGGGTAATGTCGCGGCGCAGCACACCCGCCCGCTGGAAGTTTTCCACCGCGACGCCCATCCCGTACCGACGCTGGCTCTGCAGCTTCTGCCACAGGCCGGCGATCTCGGGGTCCGTTCCGGCCGCTGACTCGATCACGGTGACGATGCCGGCGGTACGCTCGTTCGTCTCGCGGATGTGCCGGGCGAAGATCGCCGCCTTCACGCGAGGGTCGGCCGCCTCATGGATCTCCCGTACGAAGGGGCGCTGCATCATCGGCACCGGCTCGTCGTCGCCGGCCACGGTGACGTCGAAGACCGCGGAGAGGACCGCGGCCTTGTTGCCGAAGATTGAGTAGACGGTCTGCCACGCCACGTCGGCCTGCTCGGCGATCTGCTGGATCGTGGTTGCGGCGTAACCCTGACGGATGTACAGGTCGCCAGCAGCGCTCAGGATCCGCTGCCGGGTGAGCCGGGCGGAGCGGGCGCGCCGTCCCTCGGCTGGTTTCTGGCTCGATGGCTTGACGGTGGGCACGAGTTAGAGTAACACTCCTCCAATAGAGGAAGGCTCTACCGACAGAGCGGGCATACATCGAGGGGAAAGTTATGAGCTTCATCTATCACGTGCTCTACCGGTTGCGCCTCGCGCCGTGGGAGGAGGCCGACCCGGTGGCGCCCCTGATCGACTTGATCGGGGGGAGGATGCGCTCACCCCGGGACGCGTCCTGGACGTCGGCTGCGGCAGCGGCAAGGACGCGGTCTACTGCGCCCGCAACGGTTGGCAGGTCACTGCCGTCGACGACGTCGCGCTCGCCCTGGCGCGGGGCCGAGCCCGGGCAGCCGCTGCCAGGGTGGACGTACGGTTCGAGCGGGCCGACATCTCGCGTACGGACGCCAGGCAGATCGGCGACGGATACAGCCTCGTGCTCGACCTCGGCTGTCTGCACAACCTCAACAGGGCCCGGCGGGACGCGGCCGGTCGGCTGATCACGCAGGTGGCGCTACCCGGGGCGACGCTGCTGATGCTCGCCTTCGCCCCCGGTGGGCCCAAGCCCGGACCGGTCGGCATCGACGAGGCGGACGTGAAGGCGATGTTCCCGGCCTGGGACGTCGTGCTCAGCGCGCCGGCAGACACGCTCGCGCTCAAAGGCCGGATGGCAAAGGCGAAGCCGTACTTCCACCGGCTCGTGAAGCGGTAGCACAGCTCGTGAAGCGCTGGCGGCGAACCTGATGGCCATCGTCGCCGAGCGAGACCGGCCCGGCGGGGAAGGTCTCCGTGGCGTGAGCCGGCCCGGACCTGGTCCTGTTCGCCAACCTGGGGTTGCTGCTCGTGGTGCCCGCAATCCCGTTCCCCACCCACCTGCTGGCGCAGGTACGCCGATCTGCCGTCGCTGGATGACGCGTAGGGCGAGCACCGCGACGACGAACGTCGTCACGCCGGCTAGGCTGACGCCCGCGCGTATCGCGGGCCGCGGGCGGTCTTGGGTGGTACCGGTCATCGGCGGGCCGCCCTGACATGCCGGGCGAACCGCTGGTGCGCGGGCTGCTTGCTGATCTCAAACGCGGCACCGATGTCCGACGCCATGTCAACAGCACGTACACCAGGTCTGACACTCAGCACTCCTTCTCCTCGGCCGGCTCGGCGGCCGCCCCTGGACCGTCCCGCCTCGGGTCCCGCCGCCCCACCAGCGTCTGCGACGCGGGCCTTCCGGCCCCTACCGGCTCGTTGAGCAACGCCACGAATGGCTGCCACCGACGCCGGCTGCGCATTCCTTCACGGATCTGGGCGGCAACCATGCCCATCGATACCGCGGCCAACAGGCCGATGACGAACCGGACATCGAGCCGGCCGTGCCAGCTGAGCTCGCCGAGCCGGTTGACCAGCAACCCGTTGCCGACCGCCCAGGCCATCGCACTCACGCCGATGGCTGCGAGACCGTCGCCGGCCACCGCGGTGAACCCGAAGACCGCGGCCGTGACCAGGCCGAGCCGTGGACCCGGGGTATGGGCGAGCAGCGCGGCCAACAGCGTCACGCCGACCACCACCACGGCACCCCCCGCCACCGTGAGACCCGTCGGGCAGCGTTCGTCATCCGCCGGTGGCCGCCTCGCCCGCCAACCGCCCGTCGCCATGCCGTCGTCTCCCTCACGCCCCGGGGCCGCGGACGTTCCGCAACCGGGTCAAGTGAAAGCCGGCCGGAGCCGGGTGGGCAGCGTCCTTAACGCGTTCTCTACGGTCACGAGCCGAATCTTCACGCGATTTCTACACGCGCCGGTCGCGGGCGGCCCGGCGACGGCTTGGACAGCGTCGGGTTTCACGGGTCCAGCCGCCAAGAACACGTCAAGATCTCCCCGGTGGCGTTAAGACGGCGTCAAGATCGGCGCATCGCGGCGAACCCTCGCGTTCGCTGGAGATGTGCTGAAGTGGACCAAGCGGCTGCTGGTCGGGCGGCCGCTGCGTAGTGAGCGGCTGGGCGAGACGCTGTTGCCGAAGAAGCTGGCGTTGCCGGTGTTCTGTTCCGACCCGTTGTCGTCCAACGCCTACGCCACGGAGGAGATCCTGCGGGCGTTGAGCCTGGGCGGGCTGGCGCTGCTGTTCCTCACTCCGTGGATCGCTCTTGTCGTGGTCGTGCTGCTGGCCGTGGTGGTGGCCTCATACCGGCAGACCTGCTACGCCTACCCGGGCGGCGGGGGGGCGTACGCGGTCAGCCGGGCCAACCTGGGCCGCAACGCCGCGCTGGTCGCCGCCAGCGCGTTGCTGGTGGACTACGTGCTCACCGTGGCGGTGTCGGTGGCCGCCGGGGTGGACGCGATCACCTCGGCGTTCCTGACGCTGCGGCCGGTCGCGGTGGTGATGTCGGTTGGGTTCGTGGCGCTGCTGGCGCTGGTCAACCTGCGCGGGGTCAAGGAGTCCGGCACGGTGTTCGCGATCCCCACCTACGGCTTCGTGGCGGTGGTCTTCGCGATGATCGGCTGGGGCGCGTTCCGGGCGGTGACCGGGGATGCGCCGCGGGCGGAGTCCGCCTCGTTCGGCATCAACCCCGTGCACTCCGCGGCCGGCGCCGCGGTGCTGCTGCTGGCGCTGCGCGCATTCTCCCAGGGCTGCACCGCCCTGACCGGGGTGGAGGCGGTCAGCAACGGAGTACCGAACTTCAAGCCGCCCAAGAGCCGGAACGCGGCAAACACCCTGGCCATCATGGGTGCCATGACGATCGCGATGTTCGCCGGGATCACCACGCTCGCCCTTGTCTCCCGGGTGCGGGTCACCGACGACCCGGCCCAGCTGATCGGGGCGCCGGCCGGATACGAGCAGCGCACCGCGATCGCGCAGGTTGCCGGGGCGGTGTTCGGCTACCAGTCGGTGTGGTTCCTGCTGGTGCAGGGGTTCACCGCGGCGATTCTGATCCTCGCGGCCAACACCGCGTTCAACGGGTTCCCGATCCTGGCCTCCATCCTCGGCCGCGACGGGTACCTGCCCCGGCAGTTCGGCCGCCGCGGGGACCGGCTGGTGTTCAGCAACGGCATCGTCATCCTCGCGGGCCTCGCCGGGCTGCTGATCTGGGCGTTCGACGCCTCGACCAGCCGTCTGATCCAGCTGTACATCATCGGGGTGTTTGTGTCGTTCACGCTCAGCCAGACCGGTATGGTCCGGCACTGGAGCCAGGGTCTGGCCACCGAACGCGACCCGGTGGTGCGCCGCAGGCTGCACCGGTCCCGCACCATCAACGGCGTGGGGGCCGTGTTCACCGGCATGGTGCTGGTCGTGGTGCTGGTCACCAAGTTCACCCACGGCGCCTATCTGGTGGTCATCGCCATGCCGGCGATCTTCCTGCTCATGAAGGCGATCGAACGGCACTACCGGCACGTCGCCGCCGAGCTGGCACCCGACCCGGGCGGCATGGTGCTGCCCTCCCGTATCCACGCCGTGGTGCTGGTCTCCCGGCTGCACAAGCCCACCCTGCGGGCCCTGGCCTACGCGCGGGCCACCCGCCCGGACACGCTCACCGCCCTGACCGTGGCCAGCAACCCCGAGGACGTGCGCGCGCTGCAGGCCGAGTGGACCGAGCGTGACATCCCTGTCCGGCTGACCGAGCTGGACGCCCCCTACCGCGACATCACCAGCCCGGTGCTGGAACACGTCGCCTCGCTGCGCCGCGACAGCCCGCGAGACCTCGTGGTGATCTACATTCCCGAGTACGTCGTCGGGCACTGGTGGGAACACATCCTGCACAACCAGAGCGCGCTGCGGCTCAAGACCCGGCTGCTGTTCCAACGCGGGGTCATGGTCACCAGCGTGCCCTGGCAACTGGCCTCCAGCCGCGCCGACGAACGCCAGCCCGAACTACCCGAGCCGCAGCCCGTCGGCCGGGACAGCGCCGTATGACTGGACCGCCGGCGTGCCCATGCCGTATGTCGAACTTGTAAGGAGAAGCGCGACGCCGGTCCAGACGGCTGAGAATCCGGCGAAGACCGCGGCCTGGTAGAGGCACGAGCGGCGCAGCTGCTGCTCAGTGCGCAGTAGGCGCAACGACTCGGCCAGCACCGCCGGGTACCGCTGCCGTGACGACGGCGACGTCGGCGGCAGCGTCCGGGCAACGGCAATGGCGATGAGCAGCACGAGCGCCGCGGCTATCAAGTAGATCGCTCGCCATCCCAGCCGTTCGCCGATAGTCCCGCCGAAGGCTCGGGACAGCAGCATGCCGCCAATGGACCCACTCAGCAACGTGCCGCCGACGACCCCACGCCGGTCTTCCGCCACCAGTCCGGCCGCCAAAGGGCCGATGATCGGAGCGAGCACGGTCGTGACACCGACAAGGATGCTCGCGCAAACCAGCAATGGCAGCGCGGGCGCGGCGCTCGCGGCGAGCAGTCCCAGCCCGGTCAGACCGAGCAGCATCATGATGAGTGGGCGGTGCGGGAGCCGGTCGCCGAGTGGCACCAGCAGGAAGATCCCGGCGGCGTAGCCGAGTTGCACGGCCGTCACCACCATCGCGGCCGAGTCGGGAGTGACGTGTAGGCCCGAGGCCACAAGCGGGGCCGATGGCCTGGGGGAAGTAGATGTTGCCTACGGCTACACCACAGGTGGGGGCCAGCAGCCAGATCAGTCCGCGGCGCATCGTGTACCCATTCGTTGCGGATTCGACCATGTCAGTCCACCGGTCCGCCTGCGACGTAGATGACCTGCCCAGAGATGAACCCGGCGTCGGGGCTCACGAGGAACGACGTGGCGTACGCGATGTCCTCGGGCTGACCGACTCGGCCGACCGGGATGGACCGCGCCGCGATGCGCTGATGTTCAGCGAAGTCGCGGCCGAGCCTGCGAGCCGTTGCCCTGGTCATGTCAGTGACGACGAATCCAGGCGCGATGGCGTTGGCGGTGACCCCGTGCCGTCCGAGTTGGAGCGCGAGTGACTTGGTGAAGCCGATCAGACCGGCCTTGGCGCTCGCGTAATCCACGCGACCGGCGTCGCGGACCGCGGAGACGCTCGACAAGTTGACGATACGTCCCCACCTTGCGGAGATCATGTGGCGGCTGACGGCCCGGGTGGCGAAGAACGCGCCGCGCAGGTTGACGCCAAGGACGGAATCCCACTGCTCGGTGGTCATGTCCACCAAGTCGGCCTGCGGGCCGATGCCGGCATTGTTGACCAGTACCGTGGGTGGACCCAACTCGGCCGCAATCCGGTCAACAGCGGCGGTCACGGCCGCCTCGTCGGCGACGTCGGCGGCGACCACGATGGCCGATCCACCGTCGGCCCTGATCGCCTCGACCGTACTGGCGCAGTGTCCCTCCCGCAGGTCGATCACCCCGACCGCGAGACCATCGCGAGCAAGACGCCTCGCCACCGCGGCGCCGATGCCGCGTGCCGCGCCCGTCACGATCGCTATGCGCTGCCCATAGGCTTCGAATGTCATGCAGGCAAGTCGACGCCTTGACCGCTCGAGCGAGAAATAATGTAGCGTATAGCTAAATGATCAGTTTTGTGCTCGGCGTCGAGGATCTCGCAGATACCCGGTTCGCGATTTCACCCATCAACGAGACGGTGCTCAGCCTGCGGGTGCTGCGCGAGCCCGGACTCTACGCGTTGCACCTGCCGTGGCGCCGAGCCGTTCTCGGCAGACTCGACGCGCTCGATACCGGTCTGCTGATGTCCCTGGTCGGACGCCGCCGCGCCCTTCCGGACTTCCTCACGCCGCGGCCGACAAGCGTCGCGGCGACCGTTGAAGACGAACTCGCCGCCGTGCGCCTGACGCCCCCCGATGTCGTGCGGCGTGATCTGGTGGCTGCCCACGAGCCGGACCGGCTTCCTGACGTCCTGCAGGACCCCACCAATGACGACGACACACGCGTCCTCAGGCTCCGCGATGCCATCTGCGACCTTCTGCAGCATTACTGGGATCTCGCCATCAGACCCAGCTGGCCACAGATGCGGCTCTTGCTGGAAGCCGACATGACCTACCGCGCTCGGCAACTGGCCGTAGGAGGCGCACGGCTGCTGTTCGCCGACATGCATCCAAATCTGCGATGGCACGATGGCGTGCTGCACATCGACAAAATGATCGGCAAGCACCGCGTCGCAGCATCCGGCCGAGGGCTGCTGCTCGTTCCGTCGGTATTCGCCCACAAGCCCGCACCTCCGGTCAGCGCGGACGAGCCGCCATTACTGGCCTACCCCAGCCGGGGTGTAGCAACACTATGGGCCCCGGTTCCGACCGCTGACGCGACTGCCCTCACATCGCTTCTCGGCGCGCCTAGAGCACGACTGCTGTACCTGCTCGACGAACCGCTGCCGACAGTGGAGATCGCGCGCCGCCTCAGGGTGACGCCGAGTGCCGTGTCACAGCATTTGCAGGTGCTCCACGCGACGGGCCTCGTCACCCGCACCCGCAGCGGACGCCAGGTGCTGTACCGCCGCAGTCCGCTTGGCGACCAGCTCGCCAACCAGCCGGCCACCGGGTGATGGCCGTCCGAAGATGGGTACGGTGCCCACGTAGCAGCGCGGTCGCGTTGGGCAGGTCGGCCAGGCGGCGCAGCGACCGGTACTGGGCCCGGGCCAGCTCCTCGGTGCGGTCGACAGCGTGGAGATAGGATCCCGGCGCGGTCAGCATCCCCCTCGACGAACTCGCCGACCGCCTCGCCGAGCTGCCCGACGGCGGGCAGATCGTCGCCTACCGCCGCGGCGCCTACTGTGTCCTCGCGCGCGACGCGGTACGCCTGCTGGCCGCGCACGGCCGCCAGGCGACCCGCCAGGCCGATGGGATGCTCGAATGGCGCCTGGCCGACCTGCCCGTCTCCGCCTGACCGGGGCCGCCGGCCCGGCGGCCCGCACCTCAGCCCGACCGGTGCGCGAGCACCGGCGCGGGTGCCGCCCGACTCCCCGTGGGCGTCAGTGACGCCGCCCTGGACACCTTCCCGGCGAGGTGCAGGGTGACCGTTTCGCACAGCCGTTGCGGCTCCGGAGAGGCCGGTTAATGACGGCGAGCTGACGCCGCCGGCCGCCGTGCAGATGGCCCGCCTGTTGATTACGCCGTGTTCGGCGTTGTCAGGTCCAGTTGAGGCGCTGTCGTAGCAGGGACTGCTCGGCCGGGTTGGCCGTTAGTTCGAGGGCGCGTTCGTCGGCGGCGCGTGCCTGGTCGGCCCGGCCGAGGTCGCGCAGGAGTTCGGCGCGGGTGGCGTGGAGCAGGTGGTAGCCGTCCAGTGCGTCATCGAGGGCGTCCAGTTCGGACAGTGCCGCCGCGGGTCCGGTGATGTAGCGCAGCGCGATCGCGCGGTGCAGCCGGGTTACCGGTGACGGGGCCAGGTGCAGGAGCATGTCGTAGAGCACGACGATCTGGGTCCAGTCGGTGTCCTCCCACCGTTTGGCCTCGGCGTGGCAGGCGACGATCGCCGCCTGTAGTTGGTACGGCCCAAGCCGCTTGAATGTGGCGGCGCGGGCGATCAGCCGGGCGGCGTCGGCGATGGCCTCGTGGTCCCACCGGGAGCGGTCCTGGTCCTGGAGCTGGATGATGCCGCCATGTGGGGTGAAGCGGGCCGCCGCCCTGGCCCGGTGCAGCCGGATCAGGGCGAGCAGGCCGGCCACCTCGGGTTCGGTGGGCATGAGCTGGTGCAGCAGCGTGGCCAGGAACTCGGCGTCGTCGACCAGGTCGCGGGACTGGGCCTGCTGGCCGCCGCTGGACAGGTAGCCCTCGTTGAACAGCAGGTACACCACGGTCAGGACCTCGGCGAGGCGGGCGCCGAGCTCGTCGGCGGAGGGGATCCGGTACGGGATGCCCGCGTCGCTGATCTTGCGTTTGGCGCGGGTGATCCGCTGCGCCACCGTGGTCTCCGGGATGAGGAACGCCTTGGCGATCTGGGCGGTGGTCAGCCCGCACACGACCCGCAGGGTGAGCGCGACCTGTGCGGTGCGCGGCAGGGCCGGGTGGCAGCAGGTGAAGATCAACCGCAGCCGGTCGTCCGGCTCGGGTTCGGCCGGCCACGGCACGAGGGCGAGCTTGTCCCGGTGGCGGCTCTCCCGGCGCAGCACGTCCAGGCCCCGGCGGCGGGCCACGGTGTACAGCCAGCCGTCCGGCCGCTCCGGGATGCCCTCGACCGGCCAGTGGGTCAGGGCCGCCTCGACGGCGTCCTGCACCAGGTCTTCGGCGGCGGCGAAGTCGCCGACCAGGTGCACGAGGGAGGCGGCGAGCCGGCCGGCGTGGTCGCGGACCACGCGGGCCAGCTCGGCGTGCGAGGGCCGGGTCATGAGGCGACGGGCCGGATCTCCACCACCGGGCACGCCGGCCATGCCTTGACCATCCGCAGCGCCTCGTCGAGGTCGGCGACGTCGATCTCGGCGAATCCGCTGACGACCTCCTTGCCTTCGACGAACGGCCCGTCGGTGATCAATGGCTCGCCGCCGTCCAGCCGCACCGTAGTGGCGGTATCCGCAGGCAGCAGGTGCGCATGATGGGTGATCTTGTCGGCGTGGTCGGCGAACCACTGGCGCACCCTGCCATAGGAGCGTTCCCGTTCCACCTCGCCCATCGCGGCCAGATCGGCGGCGAACTGTTCGGTGTCGACGAACATCAGCACGTACTTCACGACCTTCGCCTTTCAGCTGCTCGGCAGCGGCGCATACAGGTCGATGCCATTGCCGTCCGGATCCAGGACGGTGGCGTACCGCATGCCCCAAAACGCATCCCACGGCTCCCGTGACCCCTGGTATCCGGCACCGGTCAGCTCAGCGTATGCGGCGTCGACGTCGGCGGGTGACGGGAGCTGGAAGCACAGGTACACCGGCGGGCTGCCGGTGGCGCGGGTCCACCCCGGCCGGGCCGCCGCGGTCAGCTTCTCCGCGTCGAGCATCAGGTGCAGGCCGCCCGGCAGCTGGCAGCCGGCGTGTTCGGGCATGCTGGCATCGGGCTGGAAGTCCAGGCCCAGCCGGCGGTAGAAGGCGATCGAAGCGTCCAGGTCGGACACCACGATGTCAAGACTGTTGAATACGGGGTTCATTCTCGGCTCCTTGTCAACGGTGCCTGTCTCTACCCCATAGACGACCGGCGCGCAGCCCGACACGACACCCGGCCAGATTCTTTCCGAACCCGATGCGTCGCCCACGGTCTCATTCTGCGTTTGATCTTGCTTGGGTGGTTCACCGGGTGGGTTTGACCGCGCCGAGCCGCTCGATGGTGCCCGCCCTGGTCCGGCCGCTGGCTTCGACGACCAGCCCGGCCTGCTCGACCAGCGGCAGCGGCCGGCGGGTCTGGTAATCGCCAGCCTGCCATACGGTGATCTGCTCCACCAGGTGCTGGCCGGCCCGCAGCCTCGGCCAGCAGGTGACTGGACACCAGCACGGTCCTGCCCTTGGCGGCCAGGTCGCGCAGCAGCCGGCGCAGCCAGGCGATGCCCTCTGGGTCCAAACCGGGCTCTGGCGCAGGTCACGTGATCTGCGCCGGTGCGGTGGTCCGGTCCGATCGCCAGATGAGCACCCCCAAGGCTGCGGAGACGGCGCATACCGCGCTGAGGGCCACGAACGCGGGACGGAGCCCGTCGACGAACTCGCCCGGCGTGCGGTAGCTGCCCGCTGTTGCGAAGACCGCGGTGGCGAGCGCCACCCCGAACACCGCCCCGACCTGGCGGAATGTGTTGCTGACGCCGGATGCAATGGCCGTTTGCGTGAGAGGCACGGACCGCATCACGGCCGAGGCGATCGTCGGGAAGGCGACCGCGATGCCGATGCCGGTCAGCAGCAGCGGTCCGACGATCGTGCCGTAGCCGCTGTTGTGGCTGACCACGACGCCGAGCAGCAGCAAACCGACCGCCTGCAGGCCGAGGCCAAGCGTTACCAGCGGTCTGTCACCGACCCGGTCGGCGAGCCGGCCGGCGAGCGGCGACACCGCTAGGGCCATTCCCGTGGCGGGCAGCAGTCGCAACCCCACGCCGAGCGGACTGTACCCCAACCCGAGTTGCAGGTACTGGGCAGTGAGGAAGCCGAACCCGAACACCCCGGCCATCAACCCGAAGCCCGTGACGCAGCCGGCGGCCAGGCCGCGGCTGGCAAACAGCGCCGTGGGCATCATCGGACGCGGCGTGCGGCGCTCCCACACCACGAACCCGGCAAGGATGAGAGCACCCCCAAGCAGCCCGCCAGCCACCGACGCCGAGGACCAGCCCGCGCTCTCGCCGCGGATCAGCGCCTGCGCGATAGCTAACACCCCCGCTGTGGCCAACACCACGCCGGCCAAATCCACCCGGCTGGTGAAGCTGCGCGCGCTTTCATGAATCCTCCACCACGCCAAGGCGGCGAGCAGCGCGCCGACCGGCACGTTCAGCCAGAAGATCCACTGCCAGGCCAGGCCCTCCACCACGGCCCCGCCTACCAGCGGCCCGGCGGCCACCGCCACCCCGGTGACCGCACCCCACAGGCCAAGCGCCCGTCCCCGCTCCTGCGGCAGCACCGCGTCGATGATCAAGGCAACGGAGAGCGGCACGGCCAGCCCACCGCCGACCCCTTGCGCAGCCCGTGCTGCCAGGAGCACCCCCACGGTCGGGCTGAGCGCGCACAGCGCCGACGCGGCAGTGAAGACCAGCACACCGCAGACGAACATCTGGCGCCGGCCGAACCGGTCGCCCAGCGTCGCCCCGGTCAGGATCGAGACGGCGAACGCGAGCTGGTAGGCGTCGACCGTCCAGCCCAGCACCTCCACCCCGCCTCCGTATTCCTGGTGCAGAGTCGGCAGCGCGGTCGCCACCACCAGCGCGTCCAAGCCAACCAGAAACGACGTGACCGAGCCGAGAGCCAGCACCCACCGTCGGGCCGACCCGGCCCGGACCTGTACCTGCTGTGAGGATCCTGCCCCGGCAACGTCAACAGATATCTCCACGTACATCACCTCCTGACCTGGAGACGATCGGCGACCGGCCGGATCCGACAACACCCACAAACCTGGGTCGTCGAGGTGCGCGCCGGGCAGGCTCCGCGCGGCGGACAGGATCATGTCGGCGGTGGCTTGGGCGGCGTGGTGGGCGATCTCCGGCAGTGGTGCCGGTGGTGGCGGGCCGGCGGGTTCGAGGCGTTGGTGCCGACCCCGGCGCGGGTGGAACCCCGCACTCCTGCGGAGGTCCTCGCGATGGCCGCCGGGCTCAAGCGGGAGAACCCGGACCGCACCGCCGCCCAGATGGTGCGGATCCTGCGCGCGCAGTCGGGGTGGGTGCCATCGGAACGCACCCTGCAACGCCATTTCAGGCACCTGGAGCTTGACCGTGACGTGCCGGCGAACTCGCCGGTGTTCGGCCGGTTCGAGGCCGACCGGTGCAACGAACTCTGGGTCGGCGACATACTGCACCGGCCGGTGATCACCGGCCGCAAGGCCTACCTGTTCGCGTTCCTGGACGACCGGTCCAGGGCAGTGATGGCGGCCCGGTTCGGGTTCGCTGAGGACGCCGTGCGCCTCGCGGCGGCGCTGCGGCCAGCCCTGGCATCCCGCGGGGTTCCGGAGTCGATCTACGTTGACAACGGATCATCCTTTGTGGACTCGTGGCTGCTGCGCGCGTGCGCGACCCTGGGCATCAAACTGGTGCACTCCCGGCCGCAGCCGGAAGGCCGAGGGAAGATCGAAAGACGCTTCCGCACCGTCCGGGACCAGTTCCTCGTCGAGATCACCGACCAGGTCACCGCCCGGATCGAGAGTCTGGCCGAGCTGAACCGGCTGGCCACCGCGTGGATCGAAACCGTCTATCACCCGGCTGTACACTCCGAGACCGGCGCGCCGCCGCTGCGGCGCTGGCGCGACGGTATCCCGGACCCGTTGCCGCCGCCCACCCCGGCGCAGCTGCGGGAAGCCTTCTTCGCCGCACTACCGGCCTGCATCACTGGCAACCACGCCCACCACACCGCTGTTGAAGGCGGTGAGGCCTGATGCTGCAGAAACTGCAGGGCCACTGGGGGTTCACCCGGCTGCCCTTCGGGCGGGACCTGGCCCCGGCCATGCTGCACCGACACGCCGCCCACAACGAGGCGGTCGCCCGCATCACCTGGACCGTCACCGAACACGCCCTCGGCGTGATCACCGGCGAAGTGGGGGCCGGCAAAACCGTCGCGGTCCGCGCCGCCCTGGCCGCCCTCGACCCGGTCCGGCACGTCGTCATCTACCTCGGCAACCCCTCCGTCGGCGCCCGCGGCATCCACCTCGCGACCGTCACCTCACTCGGCCAAGCACCCCGCTTCCACACCGCGGCGCTGATCCCGCAAGCCGCCGACGCCCTCGCTGTCGAACACGCCGAACGCGGCAGAACACCGGTACTGGTCATCGACGAGGCGCACCTGCTCTCCCACGCCCAACTCGAAGCCGTCCAAATGCTCACCACCACGAGATGGACTCCCGCTCCCCGTTCGCCTGCCTACTCGTAGGGCAACCCACCCTGCGGCGGCACATCAAGTTCGGCGAGCTGGCCGCGCTCGACCAACGCATCGCCGTGCGCTACCAGATGACCGGCATGGCCCTGGAAGAGACCGCCAACTACGTCAAACACCACCTCAAACTCGCCGGCCGCACCGACACCCTGTTCTCCGACGAGGTGATCGCGCTGATCCACCAAACCAGCCGCGGCTACCCCGCATGATCAACAACCTCGCCAGCCAAGCCCTCATCGCCGCGCTCACCGAAGGCAAAGCCATCGTCGACGAAAGCAGCACGCGCACCGCCGTGACCGAGGTGACGACAGAATGACCACCAACCCCGACACCGTGACCACAACGCCGACAACGTGACCACCAAGTCCCGCCGTCCAGCTTGATCCACCACTCGTCGTCGACTTGGTCGTCGCCGCGCTCGGCGCCGCCGCGTGGCGACGCGGGGGGACGCTGTGGCCATTGCCGCGTTGAGTCGGGCAAGGCGAGCCCGAGCGCGGTGAGGTCGTCGTAGGCGGTGTACCGGTCGACGCGGTACCGCTTTTGGCGTAGCTCTTCACCGTGACCGCCGTGCCGGAACGGATCCATTCTCGTGCCGAGTCACGGCGTTGCCGCTGGCGCATCCGGTGACGTCGCGGCTGCATGGTCGGATGCGACCGGCGACCAGGTGCGCGTTGCTGCGGCACGGGTAGGCGGTCGACCCGGGTTGTGTGGGCCGGCGCAGCAGCGGCGACAGTGCCACGCACGGCACCAGCGCGACGGGCAAGCAACGCCGCCGAGCGCGACTCGCGCATGTGAGTGCTGTTGCGGCAGCTCTTGCCTGGTTGCTTGGTGCGATGGGGTGATGCACCATACGGAGATGCGTTTCTCGATCAATATCCCGAACTTCGGGGAGTTCGCCGACGCCCGGACGGTGGCGACAGTGGCCGTGGCGGCAGAGCGGGCGGGCTGGGACGCGCTGTTCGTCTGGGATCATGTGGTGCACGACAAACGCCAGCGGCGAGGCCAGCCTTTCGGCGATCCGTGGATGCTGCTGACCGCGGCGGCGTTGGCGACCTCCCGCCTCAGGCTGGGTACCCTGGTCACCCCGGTGGCCCGGCGAAGGCCTGAGCAGCTCGCCCGCCAGGTGGCCACCCTGGACTCACTCAGCGACGGAAGGGTGATCTTCGGGGCGGGTCTTGGCGGGCCGCTGGAGGACGAGTTCGCCAGCTTCGGGGAGACGACCGATCCGGTCGTGCTGGCCGAGCGCCTCGACGAGGGTCTGGCGCTGCTGAGCCGCTACTGGTCGGGCGAACCGGTGGACCATCACGGGCGGCACTACCGGGTCCGGGACGTCACCCTGCTGCCCGCCTCGGTGCAACGCCCCCGCCCGCCGGTCTGGATCGGCGGGTTCTGGCCACACCGCCGACCTATCCGCCGAGCCGCGCGTTGGGACGGCGTGGTCCCCCTGTTCACCACCGCCCGGCACGGACACGCCCCACCTGTGGACCAGGTCCGCGACCTCGTCGCCTACGTCCACCAACACCGTGCGGACCGGCAGGACGCCCCGTTCGAGATCGTCCTCGGTGGCGCCAGCCCGGGTGACCCCGCCAAGGCCCGCGAACTGATCGAGCCACTGGCCGAGATCGGCGCCACGTGGTGGGACGAACGGCAACTCCAGACCAGCGACCTTCACCGGCTCACACCGGTACTGCGGCGCATCGATCAAGGCCCACCCACCTTGTAGTACCGGGGTCTTCGGCTCCTTCCGTCACCCGTCCCGATGCATACGCGAACGCACTCTCGTCGGCATGATCGCGCGGTCAGCGGCGGGATGAGGACATCGAGCGGCTGGTTCTCGGCCGCGATCCTGAACAACCCGCTCCTCGTATGCAACGTCTCAGCCCACCGCGCACAGCGGCATGTCTGCCTTGGCCAGACCCCGGCGACCGGGGCGGTACCGGCCAGGTGCGTCGATTGCACGCGGCCCCGACCGTTGCGGGGCAGGCCGACAAGGATGTATTCGATGCGGGAGTAGGGGATGGCGCTGTCGGCCTGGTAGCCGTTGCGGCGGTCCCAGGTGAAGCCCGGATCGGCCGGCTCGGCGTAGCGCCAGGCGTCGACCAGCACCAGGCCGGGCACCACCGGGGCGGTGAGCAAGCCGCCCAGCAGCCGCAGCTCGTCGGAGTACGGCTCGGCGTTGAGGTCGCCGGTGACCACCGGCGGGTACGCGCAGGCAGCGCAACAGTTCTTCGCCGCACGGGCGCGCTTCATCCGGATCCGCCACCGGCCTCCGTCACGGCCGGTGAGCGCCTGACCCTGTTGCTGCTCGGAGCCGGGTACAAGTCCACTCGCCCCGCTGCGCGCCCGCCCGGACCCTGATGCCCGGGCGCGGTCGAGGAGCTGCTGCGCTGCGTACCGCTACCCGCGAGCGCCGACGCGCTCCCCGGTGCGCGCTCGAGGTCGCCGATCCAAAGGCCAGGTCGCGGGCGGGTGTGACGAAAACCGGCCGCGGTACGCCGTATCCAAGGTGGCCGGCTGAGCAGATCAGCTGATCGGCGCTGTCAGCGATTGGGGTGACGGTGAGCCTGGACGAGGCGAAGAAATAGGAGAGTATCAATGATTAAGACATTCCTGACGAAGCTGGTGACCGTCAAGGCCGCCACCGTGCTCGCCGTCGGCGCCGCGGGTGGGGTCGCCGTGGCCGCCGGTACCGGCGCGATACCGAACCCGCTGTCCACGACCCCGGCGGTCGCACCCAGCGACGGCCACGGTGACGGGTCTGCCGGCACACCGTCGCACCCCGGGCGTCCCAGCGCGATGCCCTCGTCCGCGCTGGTCGGCCTGTGCCGCGCGTACACCGCCGGTGCCGGCTCCGATCACGGCGCCGCGCGTAAGAGTCCGGCGTTCACCGCGCTGGCCAGCGCGGCCGGCGGCGCCGACCAGGTCGACGGGTTCTGCAAGGCGCTACTGGCATCACCGGCGAGCCGTCCGGCCGGGGCCGACCCGAGCACACACGCCACCGCCACACCCTCGCACGCGGCTGACGGCCACCCGACCGGGGTGCCGAGCGGCCACCCCAGCCACTTGCCCTCCCAGCCCGGCCACTGACCACCAGCCGCTCGTCCGGGTGGGGGCCGCCGGTCTCCATCCGGACCTCTGGGCGGTCGCGGCGACCGTGCGGTCGGCCGTTGTACCTGAGCACGGTTCGACTATTCGGCGGCCGGGATCACCGAAGCGGGGTACTCAGAGACCCAGCCAGAGGGTGATGCCAAGGGCGAACAGGACGGTCAGGGGGTTGCTCACCAGCCGTACGACGGGTTGGAGGGCAAGGAGGCGGCGGCTCAGGTCGCCTGTTCGAGTCGGCGTCCGGTGCATGCGGAACGCGAGCAGAGCGGCAATTCCCAGCCTGGTGAACCCGTACGCGCCCCAGATCAACGCGCCGTACCCGGGGGAGCCGACCACGAAGCATCCAACGGGCACGAGGTAGAAGATCCAGTAGCCGATTCGGCTGGTGAACCCGAGGCCCAGAAGGAAACCGTTGGCCAGCGCCCAGAGAAACGGGCCGCGGCCGAGAAGGCTCTGCTCCGTCTCCCGGTTCACCTGGGGGAGCCGCCGTGGCGAAGCGAGTGGCGCGAGGACCAGGAGTGCCGCGAGGACGGTACCTGCCACGACGCGGGCGTTCAGCGTCAGCAGCGCTCCAGCCAGGCCGACGACGGCGCCGGTGGCGGCACCCCCCACCGTGCCGGAAAGCAGAGTCGCGCGGGCGAGGGGGAACCATCCCGCCGTCTTTCCACCGCTTCGATGACCACCGAAGCCCGCGATCCAGGTCGCGGCGTTCGGGGTTCAAGGCAGCGAGCCCTGCGTGGCGGCGGCCAACACCGCTGCCACAAACGTGACCATGATAACGGGTACCACGTCGCCGTCTCAGAGAACGATCGCCTTCAGCTTGCCCGTCGCACAGTCGACCGCCCCTTTGTTGCCCAGCGTTTCGCCGCCGCCCATTGGTTGGCCTTCACGGAAGCGACCGTAGAGACCGAAGGTGAACCATCCGCCCTCGTCGGGTGTCCCGCGACCTTGGAAACCGGCATCCTGGAAGCCGGTGACGGTCAAGTCGATGCCGTCCCGCTGTAGCTTTTCCAGGTGCTCCGGCAGGCCGTTGACGTAGGTGACAATCCCTCCGGAAGGGGTGGAGGGATCCCACCAGCGGACGAAGTTCTCCGGGGGAGCGACGTAGGCAGCCAAGAGCTCGCTGACATTCCGGTGGTTGCTGAGGTCACGGAAGAAGGCCCGCAGTACCGCCTCGCCGTCGCGTCCGGTGCACACCGGCGACCGCATCGACGACGGCGTGGAAGACGGCGTCGACGGCCGGGGTGAGGCCGGTGTTGAGGTACAGCCCACCAGTGCGACAGCCGTACCGACGACCGTTGTGACCATGACGGCTGCCGCCGTGCGTGCCACGCGGACCTTGGTCATCAACAACAGCCGCTGCAGACGAGATAGACACAGATGCAGTTGCAGTTCGTGTAGTTCGGGTCGCAGGTGTTGCATGCGCCCCCGTTGTGTCTGTCGCAGCACGCGTACAGGTGGCACGACCCTGACGGCTGGCACCACCAGCAGCAGCAGCCGTAGCTGGAGCCACAGCAGCAGCTGTAGCCGATCCAGCCGCACGCGGGGAAACCGGAACAGCACGCCGGGCTTGCGAAGGCTTTCTGCTGGCCGGCCAGTGTACCGGCGGCCGCCGCCCCGACGATCACAGCGCCGAGGCGGGCAAGGAATCCACCGCGGTCCACTGTTCCGGCAGGGCGGCTCACGGTGCTGCTCGCCGTGACCATCGAGCACCTCCTCATCGACCCGGCTCGGCATTGGCGACCAGCCGTTGACCGTCGACGGCGGGCACCGACGGTTCAGCGTCCGGCGGGCCCGGGTCGAACATCCGTAGGTAGTCGCCCGGGCCCCGGACGAAGGCCTTGGCGACCACCTGTCCGCCGATCACCCTGAATGTGAATGGTGTCGACCTGATGTCGAGCGACTTGACTATGTTCTGGGCGTCCGGATTGGTCAAGATCGGCACGCCGGTGGCCGCCAGTATGCGGCTGAAGTCCTTCGCCGACTCCACGTCACCGGTCACCAGGAAGACGTTGCGGGCCGGATCGATCAGCGCCGCGGCCACCTGCTCGGCCCGCTCCAGACAGCTTCCGCAGGTCGGGGAGAAGAACGTCGCCACCAGATCGTCGACCTGGACGCCGTGGGCGCGAAACGCCGACGCCGCACGGTCCGGTAGAGGGCTCGGGATCCATGGGCCGTCGGTGTCCAACAGCGCGTTTCCCTGCCCGGCCGTCAGGCCCGCACCCGCGGCTTGCAGGGCGCCGACGTACCGGATCACAGCAACGAGCGCGATGCTGAGCACCAAAAGCCACACCAGCTCTATCCCGAGGAAGATTGCGATCATCGCGCCTCCTGTTCCCGGCGTACCGGTTCGGCGATCCGGCCGGCACCGGCGGCCAGCACCCACTCCCAGTCCGTCTCCGCGACGAGTCTCCGGTAGAGCCGCCATGCGACCACCGCATCGAAGACCGCTAGCGGAATGCCGATGGACGCCACTGCCAGGCCCACCGCAGGAACGACGTAGCTCGTGGTGGCGGTGGCACCGACGGCGGGTCCGACCGCTCCGATGCCGGCGGCGAGGACCATGGCAAGGGCCCTCAACAGGGTGGCGGCCGACACGTCGCCGGCGAGGCCGGGAAGGCAATGGCACGGAAACTTCCGGCCTGCCCGCAGCGCCCGCGCGGTCACGACAACGTATCCGGCGGCGAGCACTCCAGCCGACGCCGACCCGGCGAGCGCGATGAGGCGGACCGGCGCCAGTAGCGCGGTCGCGACCAGGGTTTCGGCCAGACCGAGCAGGAGGCCCGCCGCCTTCCACGGGTGGGGGATGACCCGGAAGTTGACCGCCGCGGCCGCCGCCACGAGCGGATGCCGCAGCTTGTACACACCGGACGCGGCGAGCAGGGCAGCAACCGCCACCCGGGCGGCCAGCGAAACCGGGCCGGTACCGAGGAGCCGGCCTAGCTCGGCCAGGCCCTCATACAGGTGACGGAAGCCACCCACGACAGCGACCTCATCCGCGCACGAGCAGGTACCGCTGACCGGTGCCCGGATGGGTCCATCCCAGGCCGCGGATCACCGTGCCCGGCCCGACACCGGCTGCCCGTTGCCTCCGGCGTTGCTCGGCCGTGCCCGGCAACCGTCCGGCCGTGAGCAGGATCGGCCCGGCACTGGTATCGGCGACTGATCCATCGGCGCTCAATCCGGTCACCTGGGCCTCGATCGGGGTGAAGACGCTACCGACTGCGGTCGCGAGGAGTCCTTGCGGAGTTCGTGTTCCTTCGACCCCCACCCGGTCACCCACATGGAACTCAGCGGTACTGGTCACCTCGCCGTCGGCTCCGCTGTACATGCGTGCCCCCTCGGCGGCGAGCACCTTGACTGTCTCGGATGGGGTTCGCACGACGACCCCGTTCGTGCCGGCCGACTCCACTGTGCCGACCAACACGGTCGTTCCGGAATCGGCGTCTGCCCGTCCGGCGGAGCCGATGACTATGGGCACCGCGGTACCGGTTATCGCGACTACCTTCAGAACATCTCTTCGGCTAACCCGCGACCGCATCGGACTCACCAACCGGTTGATCGTGACTCTCGCGTCTGGGCTGGACCGCAGTTCCGTCCCACGCGCGCCACCCAACGTCACTCTCCCGTGGGCCGTTGACGGGGTCAACGGCTAGGATTTGCGCTATCTGGGTACGCCGAAGATGCGCCGGAGTCCGCCCCCGGTCCGGGGTGCCGGGGCCTGATAGCGAGGGTCACGCGTTGCGGGCAGGTGGGCGCCCACGCGCACGAAGAACCGCTCGTCGTCCAGCCACACATCCACCCGCTCCAGCTCGGCCGGCAGGCGCAGGCAGATCTCCGGCAACACCGACTCCCATAGCGACGGCTGGTCGTTTCGCGTCCGCAACATGCCCTAAACCCATTACACCCCCAACGGTCCAAGCCATCGTCGCGAACCGCACGGGGCCAGTCGAAGCGGGACACGCCGACCAACGCCGCCCGACTCTTTCAGGTCACGTTTGGCTATCATCCGTTGTTGTGTTTCCTGGACGGTAGCCGGGAGGCGCTGTCCGGGCTGCTGCGTGAGGGACGGGCCGGGTCGAACACCACCGCCGACCACATCCGTCCTCGATCAAGGCTCTGGCCCAGATTCCGGACGCCCACCGCCACGGCACCCCGATCCTGATCCGGTCGGACTCGGCCCGCCTGCACGCCGTTGGGTACCGTGGGCGCACCGCATGGTTGGATCGCAGCGACAACCGGCCTGCTGACGCCAAGGGTGGTGACTTCGCAGCCGGCCATTACGAGGGGCAGTGCTCCGCCGACGGCGAGCACGCGGCCGGTGTGGCGTACCCCCAGCCGCGTCGTCTCGTTCGGCAAGCAACCCCACGTCCTGCTGTGCCGGAAGCTGACCTGAGGCTTTGGTACGGAAGGCGCGTTACCGGCTGCGCCACCTGTAGCGCCGCTCGGGTCGGCCTGCCGAGCCGTACTTCAGCGAAACGTCGACCTTACCCCTGGAGACGAAGTGCTCGAGGTAGCGCCGTGCGCTCACCCGGGAAATGCCGACCGTCTCGGCACACTCCGAGGCTGACAGCGAGCGATCCGCCGCCCGCAGCGTCCGCTCCACCGCGTGGGCTGTCTCGGGGCTGACGCCCTTGGGGGTCGCCTTCTGCTGGGTGGTCCTGCCGAAGATGCGGTCGACCTCGGACTGGCCGGTGGTCTTGGCGCCCGCGAGGCCGCGGTATGCGGTGGCATAGTGCTCCAGCCGGTCCCGTAGATCCTCGTACTCGAAGGGCTTCATCAGGTAGTGCACGATGCCGCCGTGCAGCGCCTGACGGACCGTGTCCACCTCCCGCGCGGCCGTGATCGCCAGCACGTCGACGTCGGGGCACTCCTCGCGCAGTCGCTTCAGCACTTCGATGCCGTCGATGTCGGGGAGGTGGATGTCGAGCAGCACCAGATCGGGCCGGAGCGCGGCGGCGGCTCGCAGCGCGTCATAGCCGGTGTGCACGACGCCGGCAACGACGAATCCCGCGGTACGCCCGACGAAGCCGGTGTGGATCCGGGCGACCATGAAGTCGTCGTCCACGACGAGCACCCTGATCATCCGCGTTCACCCCATGCGGCGACCGGGAGGCGCGCGCTGAACACGGCGCCGTCCTCATTCTTCACACTGGCTTCACCGCCCCGGCGGGTACAGACCAGACGGGTGAGCGCAAGCCCGATACCGCGCTGCCCGCCCTCGGTGGCAACCTTGGTGGTGAAACCTCGCGCGAAGACCTCCTCGGCGAGGTCCGGCGCGACACCAGGTCCGGAGTCGCGGACGTCCACCTGCACGATGCCGGCCTCCTCCCGCACGTCGACCTCGACCCAGCCGTTGGAGGTCGCGCCGGTGGCGTCGAGAGCGTTGTCGACGAGGTTGCCGACGACGGTGACGAGGTCGGCGGAGAGTTCGTCGAGGCGGTCGAGCCGGGACCGGTCCGAGATCCGCAGCTGTACCCCCCGCTCGGCGGCGACGCTCGCCTTCGCGATGAGCAGTGCCGCCAGCGGCGGATCGGCGATGCGCGAGGTGACGTCGTCGGTGAGCTGGTCTCGGGCCTGGCTCGAGGCGGTGATGTATCGGACGACGTCGTCGTACTCGCCGAGCTGGATCAGTCCCGCGATGGTGTGTAGTTGGTTGGTGAACTCGTGCGCCTGGGCGCGGAGAGTGTCCGTGGTGTGCCTGGTGGCCCCCAGCTCCTTCTGCAGCTCGACGAGTTCGGTGCGGTCGCGCAGAGTGGTGACCGAGCCGATGGCGTGCCCGCGCAGTGAGATCGGTCTCCGGTTCAGGGTGAGGACCCGGTCCCCGGTGACGACGACCTGGTCCTGGCCGGCCGAGACGCCGGTCAGGACGTCGACCAGGCGGCGGTCGCAGCCGAGGCCGGCGAGCGTACGCCCCTGGCTGTCGGGCGGCAGCGCCAGCAGATCCCGCGCCACCTCGTTGAGCACCGTGATCCGTTCGTGGCGGTCAAGACCGACCACGCCCTCCTTGATGCCGTGCAGCATCGCCTCCCGGTGCTCTACGAGCCGGCGGATCTCGACCGGTTCGAGGCCGAGGGTCTGGCGTTTGATCCTTCGACTGAGCAGCAGCGAGCCGACGACGCCGAGAAGGCACCCCACCCCCAGGTAGGTGAGCAGGTCGGCAGCGGAATCTCCAAGGCGCTCCCATACCGTGGGGTACGCCCGTCCAATCGCGGCCAACCCGATGAGCTCTCCGGACCTGCCCGGGACGGCGCTGAAAACCGGTACGTGGGCCACCACCGACGACCGGCCGTCGTCGGTGACCGTGCCGGTCCAGGCCCTCCCGGCCAACACGCTGCTGCCGTGCAGGGGGAACAGGCGACCCAATTGCTGAGGGTCGGTGGACCCGACGATCCGCCCGTCCGGGCTGGCGATGACCACGTACGAGGCGCCGGAGAGCGTGTGGGTCTGCTGGACCGGGCCCGTCAACCAATCGGCGTGGTGGTCGTCGCCGAGCCCCATCCGCACGGTGGTGTTCCCCGCGAGGTCCTCGGCGACCCCGAGTGCGCGTCGCCCTTCGACCTCCCGGAACTCGCTGGCGGACTGGGCGAGCGAGACGGCGACCACCGCGGCCAGCACAAGCAGAACGATCGCGAGCTGCAGCACCAGGAACTGCGCTGCGAGGGACATATGCCTACGCATGCGTCACCCCTCACCACAGCGGAGGTCGACGCCCGCCGTCGGCCACCGGCGAAAGCCGCGGCCGGGGACCACAACGAACAAAACGACGCTTGCTAATTCAATCGTGACCCCGATCACATTTAACGCCACAGTAGCTGGAACGGCCCAGTAACACGAGAAGGGCAGGGATGACATGACCACCAAGCGTTGGGCGCGACTCGTTGCGGCGGCGGCCGTCGCTGTCGTGGCCGCCAGCGCCTGCGGCACTACAGGGAAGGACAAGGGCTCCACCGGCGGCGACTCGAACCAGACCGTGACCGGCCTCCGTGTCATGGTTCCCACCGCTGCCGGCGGCGGCTACGACGTCACCGCGCGGACCGCGGCGAAGGCGATGGAGGACGCGAAGATCGCCCGGAACGTCGAGGTGTTCAACCTCACCGGCGCGGGTGGCACCGTGGCTCTGCAGCGCCTGGTCAACGAGAAGGGCAACGGCGACCTCGCCATGATGATGGGCCTGGGCGTCGTCGGCAGCGTCTACACCAACAAGTCCAAGGCGACCCTGGCCCAGACGACGCCGCTGGCTCGAATGATCGAGGAAGCCGGCACGATCTTCGTGTCGAAGGACTCGCCGTACAAGACATTCGACGACCTGGTGAAAGCGTGGAAGGCGGATCCCGGCAAGGTCACCGTCGGCGGCGGGTCGTCGCCCGGCGGGCCCGATCACCTGCTGCCGATGCAGCTCGCCCAGGCGGTCGGCATCGACCCCAAGAAGGTCAACTACATCGGGTACGACGGCGGCGGCGAGCTGCTGCCGGCGATCCTCGGCAACAAGGTGGCCTTCGGCGCCTCCGGCTACACCGAGTTCATCGACCAGGTGAAGGCCGGCCAGCTGCGCGCCCTGGCGGTGACCAGCCAGAAGCGGGTGGACGTCCTGGGCGACACCAAGACGACCAAGGAGCAGGGCGTCGACCTCGTGTTCACCAACTGGCGCGGTTTCGTGGCTGCACCCGGGATCAGTGACGCCGACCGGAAGAAGCTGCAGGGTGTGCTCGACCGGCTGCACGAGTCCGAGCAGTGGAAGGAGGCGGTGAAGAAGAACGGGTGGACCGACGCCTACCTCGCCGGTGACCAGTTCAGCACCTTCCTCAAGGCGCAGGACCAACAGGTCGGCGACGTGCTGTCGAAGCTGGGGCTGTCGTGACCACGGCAGTCCGGCGGTTGGAGGGCCGGTCCGAACTCGGAGTGGCCCTCCTGCTGCTCATCCTCGGCGCGGTGGTGCTGTGGGACGCGTCCCGCATCGCCACCGACTTCAGCCAGCGTGGCCCGGTCGGGCCGAAAGCGGTGCCGGTCATCGTGGGTGTGCTGCTCATCGTCTGCGCGGTACTGCTCGCCCGGAACGTGCTCCGCGGCGGACACGGGGAAGCGGAGACCGGTGAGGACATCGACCTGAGCCATGGCAGCGACTGGCGTACGGTCCTGCTGCTCGCCGGCGCGTTCCTCGCCAACGCCGCTCTCATCGACTGGGCCGGCTGGGCCATCTCCGGCGCGGTCCTGTTCTGGGGCTGCGTCTATGCCCTCGGCAGCCGCCACTACCTGCGCGACGCGGCCATCTCCATCGCGCTCGCGGTGGCCACCTTCTACATCTTCGCGGAAGGGCTCGGGATCAGTCTCCCGGCCGGAGTACTGACGGGAATCCTGTGATGGACGCGCTCTCCTCGCTCCTGGACGGCCTGGCAGCCGCGGCCACCCCCACCAACCTGCTCTACGCCCTGATCGGTGTGGTGCTCGGCACCGCGGTCGGGGTGCTGCCCGGGATCGGGCCGGCGATGACGGTCGCGCTTCTGCTGCCGGTGACCAGCGCACTCAAGCCGGCCAGCGCGTTCATCATGTTCGCCGGCATCTACTACGGCGGGATGTACGGCGGGTCGACGACCTCGATCCTGCTCAACACGCCCGGCGAGTCGTCCTCGGTGGTCACCGCGATCGAGGGCAACAAGATGGCCCGCGCCGGAAGGGCCGCCCAGGCGCTCGCCACGGCGGCGATCGGCTCGTTCATCGCCGGCACCATCGGCACCGCGCTGCTGGTGTTCCTCGCTCCGGCCGTCGCAGACTTCGGGATCAGCCTCGGCGCGCCGGACTACTTCGCAATCATGGTACTGGCCTTCATCGCCGTCACCGCCGTGCTTGGCGCGTCCCGTGTGCGGGGATTCGCCTCGCTCGGCCTCGGCCTGATGATCGGCCTGATCGGCATCGACTCGGTGACCGGTCAGCAGCGGCTCACGTTCGGCATACCGCAGCTCGCCGACGGCATCGACGTCGTCGTCGTGGCGGTGGGCATCTTCGCCGTCGGCGAGGCGCTCTGGGTCGCCTCCCACCTGCGACACAGCAAGGCCGAGGTCATCCCGGTCGGCCGGCCGTGGATGGGTCGCAGCGACTGGGCCCGGTCATGGAAGCCCTGGCTTCGGGGCACGGCGTTCGGGTTCCCGTTCGGCGCCATGCCCGCGGGCGGCGCCGAGATCCCCACGTTCCTGTCGTACATCACGGAGAAGCGGCTGTCGAAGAAGCCGGAGCAGTTCGGCCACGGCGCCATCGAGGGGGTCGCCGGCCCGGAGGCCGCCAACAACGCGTCGGCGGCGGGCACCCTCGTCCCGATGCTCACCCTCGGCCTGCCGACGAACGCCACCGCGGCGGTCATGCTCGCCGCGTTCACCACCTACGGCATCCAGCCCGGTCCGCTGCTGTTCCAGCGGGAGTCGGCGCTGGTGTGGGCGCTCATCGCGAGCCTCTTCATCGGCAACACGCTGCTGCTGGTGCTCAACCTGCCGCTGGCGCCGCTGTGGGCAAAGCTGTTACGGATTCCCCGGCCGTACCTGTACGCGGGCATCCTGTTCTTCTCCAGCCTGGGTGCCTACGCGGTCAACGCGCAGCCGTTCGACCTGGTACTGCTGTTCATCCTGGGGCTGCTCGGCTTCGCGATGCGGCGGTACGGGCTGCCCGTGCTGCCGCTGATCATCGGGGTCGTCCTCGGCCCTCGCGCCGAGCTCCAATTGCGCCGCACGCTGCAGCTCAGCGACGGTCGGATAAGCGGCCTGTGGAGCGAGCCGCTTGCCGTAGTGATCTACGTCGTGGTCGCGCTGATCGTGGTGTGGCCGCTGATCAACCGCTTCGTGATCCGCCGTTTCCGCGGTCCAGTGCACCCGCTCCCGGTAGGCCACGCCCACCCGCTGGTCGAGGCCGCCCAGGCGATCGCGGAGGAGACTCCCGGCCAGGAGCGTCGCGTTCCCAGCCAGGCCACCGGCGGCGACGCGGCACACCGGCCGGGCGACGGCGGGGACCGCGCGGAAGACCAGGCCGGTCCGAGCCCACGGTCGACCTCAACGCCAACGGAGTGAAGCATGAACGCACCAGTAGTCGTCGGTACCGACGGAAGCGGTTCGGCACTCGACGCCGTGGCGCTCGCCGTGCGGTTCGCGCGGAGCATCGACACCAGGCTCGTCGTGGCGTGTGTGTACCCCGGTGCACCCGCTGACGGCCGGGTTCCCGACCAGGTGTCCGCCGCCCTCGATGCAGCCCGGGAACTGGTCGGCGCCTTCCCGGCCGATTTCCGGACGGTGGCATCGTCCTCGGCCGCCCGGGGACTCACCGAGCTGGCGGAGAATGAGGGTGCCAGCGTCCTGATCGCCGGCTCGAGTGAGCGGGGCGCCTTCGGCCGGGTCCTGTCCGGAAGCACCGCCGTACGCCTTCTTCATGGGACCGCAGTGCCCGTCGCGGTCGCGCCGAGAGGGTACCGGCGCCGCGGCACGAAACCGTTCCACGCGCTGGGAGTCGCGTTCGTCGGCTCTCCGGAAGGTCACAAGGCCCTCGATGTGGCCGCCGAGCTCGCGAGGCGTGCTGGCGTGCCGCTGACGGTGTATGAGGTGCTCGCCGTCGAGCAGAGCTGGTTCACTCCGCAGGCCGCCGCGGGGCTGCAGCCGGGGGTCCCGGAGGAGGTCCGCGAGGAGTACGAGCGGGCGCTTGAGGAGGCGGTCGCCGCAGTTCGCGACGGCATCGACGTCACCGGCCAGCTGCTGGTGGGCAACGTCGTCGACGAACTGTCGGCCGTCGACGAGGACGGGATCGACCTGCTCGTGTGCGGCTCCCGTGGGTACGGGCCGGTGCGGCGGGTGCTGCTCGGATCTGTCTCGCATGCCCTAGTCCACCAAGCCGGCGTCCCGGTACTCGTGGTGCCCCGCGGCGGCGAGGGCCGCGCCTGAGCGATCACAACCAGCAAAGCCAGCAGAACCAAACCAGGCGATCACAACGAACAAAAGGCCCATTGGTTCCGTAACCGCGACGACCTCAGGTGCTGTCTCGGACCATCGAGACGGCACCTGGGTCGCCCCGACGTCCCGCGGCGAACGCGGGCACAGCGACCCACGGGCGCCATTCGACCGGCATTGCTGCCGCGATCACGCCAGGTGTCCGGACCGAGATCCCTAACGAGGGAGGCCCCCATGACAGCATCGGCGAGCAATCACCCCATAGGAAGAGGATCTGCGGTGGGCGCGGGTGGTGCTCGACGCCTTCGATGCCGCGGGGTGGCGCCGCCTGCCGAATGCCGGACGGCGAGTTCGTCGACGTCCCGGTAGCGGCGCGGGCGCGCCGGCTGCTCCAGCTGGCGGAGACCACACCGGTCGCGACTGACGAGTAGAGCCGAGGAGACCACCACCATGTCGACCAACGCGAAGGCGGAGACCAGCGTCGGCTCCGGCCTGCGGCATCTCCTCCTGAGCGGAGAGGGCTGGCCGTACCTTCTGGCGCCGCTGATTCCGGTCGCGCTCGTACTGGAGCTCACGCATGCGGGGGCCACCGCCACGTTCTTCGCCTCGGCCCTCGGCGTCATCCCGACCGCGGCGCTCATGGGTCGGGCCACCGACGAGCTGGCCAGCCGGGCCGGGCCGGGTATCGGCGGCTTCCTCAACGTAACGTTCGGCAACGCTCCAGAATTGATCATCGCGCTGTTCGCGCTCAACGCCGGCCTGCACGAGGTCGTCAAGGCCTCGCTGGTCGGCTCGATCCTGGGCAACATCCTGCTCGTCCTGGGCGCGAGCATGTTCGCCGGCGGCGCCAGAAGGGATCGACAGTACTTCGACCGTACGGCCGCGACCGTCTCGTCGCTGATGCTGCTGCTGGCCGCGGTCGCGCTGATCATGCCGGCAATCTTCCAGCTGGTGGCCGGCGGCGGCCTGCCCTCGCCGGCCGACCGGGCGGTGCGGTTCTCGCGCGATCTGGAGGTCCTGTCGATCGGGGTCTCGGTGGTGCTGCTGCTGTCGTACGCGGCGGGGCTGTTGTTCTCCCTGCGGACGCACCGGGACCTGTTCAATCCGGAGCACGACGAGGAGGACCACGCCGGCGAGTCCTGGTCTGTGCGCCGCAGCGTGACTATGCTCGCCGTCGCCGGCGTGGCCGTCGGGCTCATGTCCGAGGTCCTCGTCGGCTCCATCAGTGAGGCGTCGGGGAATGTCGGCCTGTCCCCCTTCTTCGTCGGAATCATCCTGGTGGCCATCGTCGGCAACGCCGCCGAACACTGGGTGGCGATCTACTTCGCCCGCCGGAACAAGATGGATCTGACGGTCAACATCGCGGTGGGCTCGGGAGCGCAGATCGCGCTGTTCGTCGCGCCGGCGCTCGTTCTCGTCTCGTTTCTCGTCGGTCCGTTCCCGATGCCGCTGGTCTTCAACGGCTTCGAGCTGGGCGGCATCTTCCTCGCCGTCCTCGTCGGGCACGTCGTGACGCAGAAGGGCGAGTCGACCTGGTTCGAGGGTCTTCAGCTGCTCGCTGTCTACGCGGTACTTGGATTGACCTTCTACTTCGTCTGATAGGACGGCCGGTCACATGTACCGGCCACCATTGACCGCGTACGCCTGTCCGGTGATGTAGGCCGACTCCGGGCCTGTGCCGGCGCGTGGCCCGGCTGGTCCCGGTCGGGGTGGTCAAGGGCTGATCAGACGTCCAGCGTCACGGCGCACCACCAGCCGTCCGCGCGGCATTCGAACCGCAGGTCGTGCAGCGACACCGCCTTCGGTACCGCGCCTATCAGCGGTACCCCTCGGTGTTGGTCATCGCGAAGCGTGCCGGCAGCCCGCCGTCGACCGCATCCACCTCGGTGTCCACCGGCACGAGACCCCAGTGTCCAGCAGGTAGATCACCTCGTCGAGGACCCCGACCAGAGCGTCCTCGTCGGCACCCCGGGCGATCTGGACGCCAGCGCTGTCCGTTGCCCGCGCAGCGGACACGTCGGCGAAGCTGCCCGCCATCCCCGCCACCGCTTCGGCCATGCACCGCTCCGGGCTCGGTCCCCACGCCTCCACGCGCATGTCGGCCGTGTGCGGCACGCTCCGGTGCCCGGGCCTGTGCTCGTCACCGGTCTGGCTCCCCGGCCGCCAGCGGGCGGACCTCGTCGTAGCTGTTGTCCACATCCACCCTGGCCAACGCCCCGGCGAGCCAGGGCAGCCGCTCCGGCTCGTCGCCGGTCAGGGCCGCCAGCTCGGTGACGTCGCCGGCCAGGCCCAGCCGATCGGCCGCCCGCAGCGCCCGCCGATCAGCGAACGGGCCGGTCTCCGGCCAGATCACCTGGACCTCCCGGAAGAACACCTCGACCGCGGCGTCGTCGACGCCAGGAAGCTCGGTCAACGCCCGCCGCTGCGCCACCGGATCCCGCCGCGCGCGGTACTGGTTCATGCCAACGGAGGTTAAGGACTGGCTGGCCGTCACCCGCGGATCAGCACAGTAATCGCTCACGCATTCAAGCTGGTCGGGATCACACCCCCGCGGCGACCCAGAGCATCCGATACGGCCGCAACGTGGCGATCGCGGTGTCCTGCGGCGACCTCACAGCCGAACAGCCCCGCCGCCGAGCTTCGGGCCCGCAGCGCCGCCCAGCGGGGATCAGGCAGTCGCCGCCGCAGCATGTCGGTGCGAGCGTGGGTTCGGTTGTCTGGCGACATTGCGTCTCCGGGGCCCAGGTCACCGTACGGACGCCGCGTCCGGCTTAAGCATCTGTCCAACCCGCATTCGCTGGTTCCAACGTCAGCAGACGCAGAGTTGTCACGATGGAGGAGCCTACTATCCGACTTGCGGGTAAGCGGGTGTCGGGGCTGCTGTGCTTCATCGCCTGTCAACGCCCGGTAGCGCGCGGTCTGTATGGTCGCAGGTCAGCTGCGGCGCTGCCTTCGTCCGGTTGCGATCGTCGGCCGCCTGGCGTAGCCGTCAATCGATGCCGGACAGGCCCAGGAGATCCCGCAGCGCGGCCTTTCCGTTCGGGGTGAGCCGCACTGCGCGGCCGGAGCCGATTCGTGCCACCCAACCATTGCCGAGGAACGTCTCGTGCAGCTTCGCCCCGGCCAACCCGGCGATGTGCTGGCGCCGCTCCGTCCAGTCGAGACATCCCCGTGCGAGGGGCCCGTTTGCCGGACCGCAGTTCCGCTGGGCTCAGCCCGAGTGTGTCGGTCAGCCAGGCCAGGCCGGCCGCGGTGAGGGCGAAGCCGCCGGTCTGGTCCAGCAGCCCCGCCTCGGTCATCGCGTCGGTCACCGCGACGCCGAGCCGTCCGGCGAGGTGGTCGTAGCAGGTACGGCCTGCGTTGCAGGGCCGCTCTCGCGGTCACCGCCCGCAACCCGCGCGCCGAGGCCGGGCGAGGCTCGATCCGGGCCGACAGATCCTCAAGAAGGTGCGCGACCGAAGGGCCGGCGAGCTGTACGTACCGGTGACGACCCTGGCGCCGTTCGACGAGCAGGCCGCCGTCGATGAGGCGGTGCAGGTGCTCGGTAGCGGTGGAGGGCGCGACCCGGGCGTGCGCGGCCAACTCTCCCGCGGTCCACGCGCGGCCGTCGAGTAGCGCGAGGCACATAGCCGCCCGCGTCTCGTCGGCCAGGAGAGCCGCGAGCGACGCCAGTCCGAAGCTGAGGTCACCGTCCCATTCTCGGTTGTTCCTTTCGGTGGGTACCGAACAATCGCGGCCGTAACGTTCGCCTCATGCAACAGATCAGTGGCCGCGATGCCGCCCTTGCCGTCCTGAACGACCCGGCCTTCGTGGTGCCGCCGGTGCCACTCGCGTCCGCTGGAGTCGCCTGGCTACGCGCCACGGTCGGCCGGTTCAGTACAGGAGAGGCCCACGGGCGTCGGCGCGCATTGTCAATGACAATCCTGGACGCGATCCCGCTGGAGTCCCTCCGGGCCGGCGGTCTGATGCACCCGGCGGCGATCCTGGCCCGCGAGATGGGGGCCGACGAGTCCGTCGTGGACCTGGTGCGGGATGTCGCGCAGGCGTACCAACCGGGTACCGGCGACGAATCACGGTCCGACGCGGCCGTCGACCGGCTAGTCGCGGTCTTCGGCGGCGTCTTCGACGAGCCGACCGCAGCCCGCATCGGGGTGCTCGTGCAGGCTTGCGAGTCCACGATGGCCCTGATCGAACGGGCCCGGCACCGCCCCATCGACGACGTGCTGCGCGACCACCCGCCGGTTCCAGCAACCAAGCGGCAGGCGCTCATCACGACCACCATCGGTGACGTCACGATCGAAGCCGGCGAGGTGGTGCAGGTGCGCCTGGCCGGCGATCTGGCATTCGGTGCCGGACCACGCCGCTGCCCCGGCCGCGCGCACGCCCTCGCCCTCGTTGAAGGAGCCCTCGCGTGAGGCCGCCGCCACGATCTGGGTCGCGGCGGTGATCGCGCGAACAGACCCCGATCGCGCGGAAGGCATCGTCCACTCGAGCATTGAAGACATCGACCGGTCTTCCGCCCGAGCCGAGATAGCGGCAGCAGTCGCGGATCGCGACCCGGGACGGGCTGAGGCCATCGTCCGTTTGATTGAGGATCGCCGTACTCTCGCTACGGCTGCTGCCGGGGTCGCGACGGTCATCGCAGCCACCGAACCCAATCGCGCCCGCTTGCTGATCGAGGATTCCGAACGGCTGGCGCGGTCAATCGAGGACTCGTACTCCCAAAGCAAGGCCCTCGTTCACGTCGCGAGAACTATCGCCACAATCGAGCTTGATAGAGCCAAGGAGATTGGTTCCTCTCTCGAGGACCCGGAGGCTCGAGCTAAGGTACAAGCCGCCGTGGCGGAAGAGTGCAACGAACGTCCTCTTCTGCGGCGTTGCGCTTGTTGTGGCTCAGGCATTTAGCCAGACTCGGAGCCTACCGACGCTGGTGAAGCCGGCACGGTGAGCCGCGGTCAGGTCTTCGCCACATTCGTAACCGACGAGGGGGAGGCCGGGGAAAACGGCGGACAGCGCGGCCACTGCACCCGCCCATGCCTCATCGGGGTCGGCGGAGACCGTGAACAGGTTGGACAAGCCGACGACGGTGCGGCTGCGGTTCCCGATAACGCCGGCGGCCACGTTGCCACCCGCATCGGTCGCGAGAAGGACCATCACGGCCGGATCGTCGAGCAGCGCCGGGCGCAAGACCGCGCCTGCCTCATGCGCGGCTGTCCAGGCCCGAAGCTCATCGAGGGTTTCAACAACGCTCCAGCGCAGCACGCCGATGTCGGTGGCCGCCGGCGCTGGTCGATGGATCCACTCTGCGTCGAACAGGACGTCGAAGCCGCTGCCGGAGAGGTCCAGCGACGCGAAGCTGTCCTTCACTGAGCAACCGGGAGAACGATCCACCTGGGTCAACAGATCGGCAGCCACTGCCCAACCGTGAAGTGTCACGCTGTCGGGGTATCCCGGCGGCGACCTCGTCGCGCTCACCCATGCATCCGGGTGGAAGGCCGTGGCGGCGCCGTGCGTCCGGCAGACCAGGTCGCACCACTCTGCGTTGTTACGCGCGGCCGCCAGAACACGGGGGTCCTCCGGTTCTCGGCCCAATCTTGTCATATCGCCATCATCAAACACGTGGCGGAATCGGGCGTACTCACATGCCGCAGACAATGCGTGCCGGCAGCCCCGGAGTGGTTCACGCTGCGTGATGGACACTGTCCGGAGCGGGCGGTGCATGCGCGGATTGAAGTTCGTGCTACTGGACGCGGCGGGCACCTCACGATCTTGTTGGAGTGGCGCGGCGGCGAACCGCTGCGACTGTCACAGATGGGCCCTGAAGTGGGAAGACCCGGTTCTTATTCTGCCAACTATGGTCCACCGGGTTCGAGCCCACGAAGGTCCACACAGACGCGGCCCAAACGCGGATGAGACGCGGTGGCCGAGGGCTGCCGATGGCGTCCGACCGTCGCCCTCAGCAGCGACGCGTCGAAGGCCCGCCTGGTGTTGTCCTCGCCGGCGTCCTGGACCCACAGTTGGATCTGCTCGACGACGACCGTCCCGACCGCGACGACGCCTGGCGGCGCGAGCGCACCGCCCGCCTATCCCCGGCGGATCGGGCCGAGATCACCCCGCGGGCGCAGACCCCGCACGACGGTGGTAGCCGCGCCAAGGCCAAGTCCGAGCTCACCTGGCGGCACTACGTCACCGACGCGGTCGAGGTGGCCCGCCAATGGTCGCGGGGCTACGGCTCACCGCCGGGAGTCACCCGCGACGACATCGCCGTACTGTCCGCGCCGCGGCCCGGAGACGGACACAACCGCTGTCACGGGCAGCGGCTCGGCGATGGCGCCCGCAGCGGTGACAACACCCTGCACCCCGCCGCCTGCCGCACCGACGGGCGCCCCGCCACGACCACAAACCGACCATGGCCTGCGGCCGGCGCCTGGACCAGGCACCACGCACCGCAGAAAGCCCAGCGGAGATGTACGTGCGGCGCGGTCGCACCGAGCCGCGGACCACCGCCGACCACCCGCAGTACCACGGCCGAATCGTGGCCGCCCACGCGGTGCCCATGGTTGCGTGCGGGTGTCCGGCACCCATGACCTCCTCCAGCAGGTACTGGCTGCCTAACGGTGCACCGGGCTTCCGGTCCATCCTTGCTCTTCACCTTTCCTGGCTCGCCTGCAGCTAGTCCGCTGCCCGGAGTTTGCGAGGCCTGGTGCCGGCAACAACCAAGGGGCGGCGTCGAGGCGTTCTCCGGTATGTCGCCTTCGAAATGCGCGGCCAGGGATCGCGTCAACCCAACGTCCGACAGCGGGCGACACGTGAGCCGGATACCTGGACGAGCTCGTTCTTGGTCGATCTTCAGTCGATCAATTCCCGCGTCGGCTGTCCGCGTATCAGCGGGGGGTACCGGCGGCTCTTGTTCGGTGTCCCCGCCGAGCGGGCCGGGGCGCTGGAGGTGAATGCGGTGGCCGGATCAGTGCTCAGCAACGAGGACGAACGCCGGGGCATCGCGCTGGCCCGGCGCCAGCCGGGCGCGGCGCGGGAGCTGACGGAGTTGTTCGAGCGGGTCCGGGTGCGCGCGCTGCGCGTCGCCGAGGCCGACGACGTGGTCCGCGAGCGGCTCAGCCAGGGCCGGGTACGGCTGTTGGGGGCCGACTACGACGAGGACAAGCCCGACGAGCGGGGCCGCCCGAGGCGGTTGGGGCGGCTGTACTTCTACGATTACGACCGCGGTACCGCCGTGGTGGTGTCGGTGGACCTGCGCGGCGGTCACGTCGTCGGCCTCGCCGAGCGGCGCGGGGTGCACCTGCGCCCGTCCGACGAGGAGATCGGGCAGGCGCGTGAGCTGGTGCTGCGCTCGGAGCTCGGCCGGGAGTTCGCCGGCCGGCAGGTGTCGGTGGTGGCCTTCGCCGGCCGGACCGTGGACGAGGACGACCCGACCTGGTCGCACCGGCGCCTCGAGCTGCACCTGTGGTCGACCGAGCCGCCGCCGCGGCGGCTGGTCAGCGCGGTCGTCGACCTGACCGACGGCCGGGTGCAGCGGTACGACGAGGACCGGGAGGGCTGACCATGCCGGGCACGGTGACCTACGCGGGTTGGACGGTGACCTACAGCATCCCGTGGGCCGACCAGCAGGGGCTGGTGATCGGCAAGGCCCAGTTCCACGACGGGGCGGCCGACCGCGTGGTGCTGTACCGGGCCAGCCAGCCCTTCGTGCTGGTCCCATACCACAGCGGGTCACCCACGTTCAAGGACGGCCTCGGGGCCACGTGCGGCGGGCTCGGGTACACCCCGCTGATCCCCACGGCGCCGAATGTGCCGAGCTGGAACCTGCCGCCGGGCAACCTGGCCGGCAACGATGGCGAGTTCGACCCGGCTGGCAACCCGACCGGCGCGGTCAAGGTGGAGAAGCCGGCCCGTGACGAGATCGAACCGGACCGGCTGCTGATCTGGGCCAAGTTCCAGGTGGGCAACTACCAGTATGTGCACCAGTGGGAGTTCCGGGCGGACGGGTCGATCCATGTGCGGGTCGGGCTCGGCGGTCGGCTGTACCGCTTCACCGCGCCCACGATGGGACACGTCCACAACTTCTACTTCCGGCTCGACTTCGACGTCGACGGCTCGGCCAACGACGTGGTGCAGCGGTTCGAGCACGGCAGCAACAACCCCGGCGCCGACCAGTGGTCCAGCATCACCGTGGAGGGCCGGCAGAGCGCCGACCCCACCCGGTTCACCACCTGGCGGGTGGCGGACAAGACGCCCAAAGCCAACGGGATGCTCCCGTCCTGGGAGATCATTCCTGGCTCCGACGGCGCCCCGGACGGTACCTACTCCACGGGCGACCTGTGGGTCGTGCGGTACGTGCCGGGCGCGGAGGACGGGGTCGACGTGGGCTGCACCGACGACCGCCTGAACACCGTCTACCTCTCGGGGGAGAACGTCGACGGGCAGGACGTCGTGGTCTGGCACGTGCTGCGCCACCATCACCACCCCCGGTCGGTCGGCGAGGAGACCGACGTCGTGCCGTACGAGTTCCTGGAGTTCCACATCGAGCCGCGGGACATCCGGGGCGCCACCGCGACCGGCCTGTACGCGACGGACCCGCCGTCTCCCCTCTGACGGTCGCTAGGTGTACTGCGCAGGGATGTTGGTTGTGATGACACGATCTGACGGTTCTTGATCGGGAAGGACCTCCTGGCAAGTGTGGGAGCTGCGACGCATCCACTCGAGCCGGGGAGGTCCTTCGGTGCTCCACGCTAACGCTGCCTTGGCGCCCCGTCAGCGACTGCGACTGGCGCGTCGGGTTGTTGATGTGGGTTGGGCGGTGGCCCGGGCTACGGAATGGTTTCAGGTGTCCTGGCCGACGGCGAAGCGGTGGGCTCAGCGCCCAGGGCCCGGGCCTGTTCATGGACGGCCAGCGCAAGCAGGTCGGCATCATCAAAGCGCCGCCGGTGTCAGCCTGCCCCGCACCGCCTCCGACCAGTTCCACGCCGGCACCCCCGTCACCGACCTCGGCCAACTGCGCCCCGGGGATCTGGTGTTCGTGCCCGGCGCGGAAGGGACCATGCAGGCACCCGGCCACGTGGGCATCTACCTCGGCGGCGGGTTGATCATCGACGCTCCGCACACCGGCGATGTTGTCCACATAGGACAGTTGCGGCCGTACTGGACGTCGAACCTCGCCGGGATCAGACGCGTCGCCTAGTCGTGTAGGTTCTCATCGTAAATGGCGCTTTCTCAAGTAGTTTGGCGCCTACTTGGCGCTTGCGTCATACCGGGGAGAATCCGTCGGCGTGGTGGCTGTCCGGTCCCCGAGAAGTTGGCAGGTTCTCCGGGATTCGTGCGGTCGTCTCGGTGGATTCTCGCGCGGTGTGCCGAACCGGACGTGCCGCAGAAACGCGGTCTCCTCGTCGGTAAACCGCGCAGCGGCGCCGCTCGCGTCTCCGGGGTCGAGGGCGCGCCGCGCTCGGCGGCGCCTACGGCGCAACAGCGCTTGCTCGCAGCTGGCGACCGGGGGGCGCGGCGAGGTCGGCGGCCAGGTCGGGTCACCATGAACTGCCGCGGTGACCAGCTTGTCAGCGGCGGCCAGCGGCACGTCATGCCGGAGCGCAGCGCGCGGTCAGTCTCGGCACAGCGGTAGTAGCGCCGGTCGGCCCGGCCGGTCACCTCGGTGCGTCCGCCGCAGTGATCGCAGCGCAGCAGTTCGGTCCGGCCGCCGAGCAGGGTCGACGCGTCGCGCTAACCACCGCGCTTGACGGTGCCCGGAGCCAGGCCAAGCTCGTCAACGGCGTACCCGGTACCGCAGATGCAGCACCCGATCGCCTTGGACCACAACGTGTGGATCCTCCAACAGATGCTGGCCGTCGACGGACCCGAAGAACCGCTTGCCGGACCCGAACACCACCGGCACGACATCCATCGCCACCTCGTCCACCAGGCCGAGGGCGAACGCCTGCCCGCCGACGTCACCCGAGTTCAAGGCGACGACGCCGTCGCCCGCAAGCTCCCTGGCGCGGGCGATGGCGGCCGCGACGTCGCCGACGAAGTGGTACGACGCTTCCGGGTGCCAGCCCTGCGGCTTCGGCCGGTGTGACACCACGACGACGTGTTCGCCCGCCGGCGGCTGACCCTCCCAGCCGTTGGTGTTGTCGAACAGGCGCCGCCCCATCACGATCGTCCGGATGCTGGCCCACATCGGCAGGACGTACGCCGCCGAGGCGCGCGAGATCTTCATCTCGCCGTGTATGTCGCTGTCGGTCAGCGGCGTGTCGCCGCTGGTGTACCACTCGAACAGCGGGCCGACATCGTCGTCCTTGTCGGCGATGAATCCGTCGACGGACACGACATTGTGCATCACCACGGTGCTCAATTGCGGCTCCTTAGAATCCGATCGATGTTGCGGCCCCTGAGCCAGCCATCGACGGTGCAGAACAGGTCGACTGTCAGTTCTCGCATTGCGTTCCTCGCTTCCGCTTATGTCGAGGGCATCCACGCTGTCTGCCCTTGGGCCATGTCGATGAAGGTTGCTTCGATTGGAGATGATGTCTGCCGCCGTGACCGGTTGAGGTCAGTGGTCGCGGTTCAGGAGAGCTTCGCCAGGTACGCGGCCAGGGCCTCGTACGACTCGCGGGCGCCGCTCTCCATGCCGGAGGAGACCATGCCGTCGCGGTCTTCCTTCGTGTCGAACCGGGTGATGCTGGTGACCGTCGTCTTGCCGGCGTCCTCCGTCAGCTCCAGGGTCTCCACGCACACGTGGCCGGGCATGCCCTCGAACTCGAAGGTCTGCACGATCCGCTCCGGCGCCACGATCTCCCGGTACTCACCGCGGAACGCGTACTGCTGGCCGTCCGGCGCGTGCTCGACGAAGCGGTAGCTGCCGCCCGGGCGGAAATCCATCTCGCAGTCGAGCGGGTTGCCCCGACCCCACCAGTGCTTGAGATGCTCACACGTCGCATGCGCTTCGAAGACCAGCGCACGCGGCGCATCGAACGCGCGCACCATCTTGATCTCCAGGTCGGACGGAAGGGTCACCGTCAGGTTGTCGCTCATCTCACTCCTCCTGGTGCGTCTTATCCTTCTGGAGCTGTTGCAGGTACTCCCCGAGCTGGTCGTAACGCCGCTCCCAGAACCGCTGGTACCCGACGATCCAGTCGGCCACCTCGCGCAGTGGCTCTGCGTCGAGGCGGCACGGCCGCCACTGCGCCTCTTTGCCGCGGGTGATCAGCCCGGCCCGCTCCAGCACCTTCAGGTGCTTGGAGACGGCCTGCAGGCTGATCGGGAACGGCTCGGCGAGCTGGTTGACCGTCGCCTCCCCCTCCGCCAGCCGGGCCAGGATGGCCCGCCGGGTCGGGTCGGCGAGGGCGCTGAACACCTCACTCAGCCGGTCCACCGACGCCACCGTTCTCAACCGCCCAGTTAATCAACTTGTAGGTTGAATATGCCTCCTGCCGCATCCCGTGTCAAGCCCCACCTCAGACGAACGCCACGATCAAGGCGTCCCCTGAAGTAGCGGCGAGCGCTGGAGTCTGACGCGGGCGATGTCGGCGCCATAGATGTGCGCGCTGACGGCGGTCACGCATGCCTGTGTTGCGGATGCGGTAGCCGTCGCGTATTGGCCGGCGTGGCCTCATAGTCCGAAGCCGGCACGCACGCAGAGAAGGCCGTCGAATCGCTCAGCGGCAGCGACGACGTGCGGCACACTAACCTCGCGCTGTGGATCCACCCCTGGCCGCCTTGTGGTTCCGCACCGCAGCCAACGCCGGGGACCAGGACCGTGTCTGCCGACGGGGGTCTACGCGACGGTCACATCCGTTGCCTGGCCCAGGCAGCATGAGCGCCAGTCCCGGCGCGGCCAGGCGCGAGGTCGTTCTGTGTCTGACCCCCACTCCGGTGGCGTGGTCGACCATTCTTGATTGACCCCGCCTGGCCGCGGCCGTGCCACTCCATGCCGCCACGCCGGCGGCCGGATCGGCCATGCCGCGTCACGACGCTGGCGGTCCGCTTCGCCGGGCCCGCACCAGATCTAAGTATTCCTCACCGGCCACGGCGAAGTTCACCCACCGATCCGGTGCTGCACCAACGAGCTGTTCGGCAAGCGCGATCGCCTCTTCCTCGTCAGCGCTGCGCCCAAGTTCGCGCCCCTCGCCGACGTAATCCTCGTCCACCGGGTCCAGTGACGGGAACTCAGCCAAGTCACCGAACCGGTCATCATCAAGGTCCTGCACGGTATGTACTGAGATCCGGTACTGCCCACTCATCGGGCTGACCGCGACCCACCGCACGGCAGCCACACCGTCGACCTCAGCGCGCCCCAGAAACTGCTCGATACCGCTTCCGCGGCGCAAGGCACCGACCGCGAACTGCCGAGTGAGGTAGCGCACGCAAGGAGCCTACCGGCGATGAACGAGCGCTGACCATCTGTGGCGACGAACCTGATCTTTTAAGGGGTCTTCCGGGAACTCCGTGGGCGTATTTTGATGTGAGACGCCGCGCGGTGTGGGCTTTGTGGGGGTTCCGCCCCGAGCGACGGCCGTGCCTCGGAGATTGGGGGGTTGGCGATCTGCT
>Ga0137369_10000035_pt1 | contig 78110 bp, 67 predicted proteins | sample SagtaG_12_FD_104918 | JGI IMG/M metagenome (GOLD analysis project Ga0137369, IMG submission 104918) | Vadose zone soil microbial communities from Sagehorn Ranch, Mendocino, California, USA - Sage1_L_113_16 metaG | ecosystem: Environmental > Terrestrial > Soil > Vadose zone | place: USA... | reverse complement strand
GTTGGCGGGCGCCACCTTCTCGACATCGCGGTGTCTACATCAGTGGTAGCTGACAACACAACAAGGGAGAACCGAAATGGGAAAGATCGTCATCAGCGAGAACGTCTCGCTCGACGGAGTCATCCAGGACCCGACCGGTGAGGAGGGCTTCAGGCTCGGCGGCTGGTTCGGCCAGATTGGGGACAAGGACCGCGAAGCATGGGCCCAGGTCGAGCTCGACGAGGCGCTGGGCACCGAGGCGCTGCTATTGGGCCGGCGGAGCTACGAGTGGTTCGCCGCGCGGTGGGCATCCCGCAGCGGTGCGTGGGCGGACAGGTTGAACAGCCTGCCCAAGTACGTCGTGTCCGCGACCCTCGAAGATCCCGATTGGAACAACTCGACGGTCCTGAACGGCGACGTGGTGAACGAGGTCTCGAAGCTGAAGCAACGGGTAAACGGGGACATCGTCGTCTACGCCAGCGGCCACCTCGTGCACACGCTGATAGAGCACGACCTCGTCGACGAGCTGCGGCTGATGACCTACCCGGTCGTGCTCGGGGCCGGCGAGCGCCTCTTCGGCGAGACCAGCGACAAGAAACCCATGCGCCTGGTCGACACCCGCACCGTCGGTGACGGCCTCGCCTTCCTCACCTACCAGCCCGTCCGAGACGCCTAGCTACCGCTGCGTCGAGGTCGGCCGGCGAGCGCCTCCTTGGAGTCACCACCCTCCGCGGGGGCGCGCCTGCCCTGGCCGCCCCGCGACCTCCGGACAGACCGCCACGTCCGCGAGGCACGCCACCACGGTCTCCGAGATTGTGCGCGCAACGGCGGAAAGTGCGGCACCACCCGTGGGCTACGGCAGCGAGCTACAAGGACATCGACCTTGGCCAGCTGCGCCGCATTTCCCCGACAGTCCCGAGTGGGCCATTCGGATATACCAATGTGATGGTTTCCATGGCTACATAACGGTGCATGTGGTTAGAGGCTGTCGGGAGAGGCGGTTCACGGCGAGGTTCTGTTCGCAGGTCGGTTCTGGAATGTGGCGTAATCGTCGCCGTCGTGTTTCCGGTCGTTGCTGGTGTTCGCCTTGGTCGGAGCAGGTGAGTATCAGTTGGCTCCTGCGCTTGCGACCCGATGTGGGTCGCGGTCTCGTTTACCGGCTGGACGCATCGGCAGGAGTAGGGCGGGAATCAGTGTGAGGGCGGTGCAGCCGAGGACCCACCAGAAGGTGTCCGCGAAGGCAGCGGCCGGTGCGCAGGGGTGGTGGGCCGTACGGTTTTGCAGGATCGTGGCCAGTGCGGCGGCGCCGGCCGACGCGCCGACGGTCTGGATCATGATGATGGCGCTGGTTGCACTGGGGATCATGGTGGGCGGCAGACCTTGGTAAGCGGCGGCCGAGACCGGGACGACGACAGCAGCGATCCCGATATCCCAGACCAGCAGCGCGGCGGCCAGGACGAGGTCACGGGTGTGCGAGGTCACCTGTGTGTAGGCGATGGCGCCGAGTGTCGTCAGTGCCATTCCGGTGAGTACGACGGGGCGGGCGCCGATGCGGTCGGTCACCTTACCGGCGTAGGGCAGGGCGAGCATGGTGCCGAGGCTCTGCGGGGCCAGGAGCAGGCCGGCGGTGAGTGCGTTGTGGCCGCGGACCTGCTGGTAGTACAGGGGTATCAGGATCAATGCCCCGAAGATCGCGGAGGCATCACATTTCCCGACCCTGCTGGAACGAACCTCAACCAACAACTCCGTCCAACGCGCCCTCGCCGACCGGCTTGCCGAACTGGCCGAGCAGGGCGTACTCGATGTCCCAGACCCAATGGAAGCCGCCGAATTCCTCGGGTTGCTGGTCACCGGCCGCGTGAACAACCGGTCCTGGTACGGAGCCGTGCAACTCGACGATGCCGAGATCGCTCAACTGGTCGCAGGCGGCGTACAAATCTTCCTGCGCGCCTACCGGCTCACGGCCAACCGCTGAGCAGCGCCGATCACAAAGACCGATGACGCACATCGATGCGCTATGCCGGTATGACTGCGCAGTTGCGCCGACAGCGGAGCCCACATGGATGACACGGGCCGGCGGGGCCGCCGCCAACGGTCGACGACGGTTACCAACCGTGCCCAACGCACTCGCTCGCATATGGATGACACGCAAGATCAACAGATCCCTTTTCCCCCCTTGTTACACGCCATGACGAGTCCCGGAATTGCCGGGGAATCTCCGGACCGTGCGGCATCCGCGATGATCGTTACGGTGGCCGATTCCCCGACGGCAGGCGATGGGTAGCGACGTATGCGGAGTTGCGGCCTGGCCCCGCCGAGGCCGCAGTTCCCAAACAGCGCGGGCGGCCGGGCATCCGTATCCGAGTGCCACGCGGATCCGGTCGTCGAATGACCCGGATCCGCGTCGCCGCTGGCGATGAGACCGCCCACAGTTCACACGGTGGTGGTCCGATCGTCAGCGGCTGACCCAGCGATCATGGTGCAGCACGGCGTCCATCGGTTGGCGGGTACGCCATCCGTGGCGTTCCAGGTCGGGGGTAGCGGCCAGGTGGCTGACCGGGCCGAGGCACAGCCACGCGACCGGCCGGATGTGTTCAGGAATGCCGAGCAGGTCCCGCAGGTGGGCCTCGCGGTAGAAGGACACCCAGCCCACGCCGAGGTTCTCGGCGGTCGCGGCCAGCCACAGATTCTGGATGGCCAGGCACACCGAGTACAGGCCGGCATCAGCGATCGCGTGCCGGCCAAGCACGGCAGGAGCGCCGCGCTGCGGATCGTAGGTCACCACGATCGACAGACTCGACTCCAGCACGCCGTCAACCTTGATACCGGCGAACCGGTCGGCGGCCTCGCCCTGAAGTGTCGCGGCGAAGACCGCGCGCTCCTGCTGGACATGGGCGTGGAACGCCGCCCGGACCGCCTTGTCGCGCACGATGACGAAGTCCCACGGCTGGGACAGCCCCACGCTGGGTGCCGCGTGCGCGGCGGCCAGGACACGACGGAGTGTCTCCTGCGCAACCGGTGCACCGGTGAACTGCGCTCGAACGTCGCGGCGGCGGTGGATCACGTCATAGATGTCGCTGGACATGGGCAGGCTCCCGCTGCGTCGTGACCACCCGCTGGGGCGGTCGGCGAAACGCGAGGCCGGTCTTCGGACTTCCGGATCGATGCCTATCCACCCGCCTTCCCAGCCCGAAGGCCAGTGGCTGCGCTTACGCGCCTGGGTGGCCGCTCCCCGGTTACCGCGGCGGGCCCGTGCCGGATTCACACCGGCTTCCCGATTCTCCCCACCATCAGCGGGGCACCTCGCAAACGTTGTGCCGGTCCCGACGCTACCAACCGGCCTGTCGCCGTCGGGATCGGGAACTGGATATGGCAGTTCCAACCCAGGGTTCGGGTGGTTGACCGCCGGGGACTGCGTCGGCCGGTCATCGCCGGGCGCGCGTGATCTTCAGCAGTCTGAGCGAGAGCACGATGCGGCAGGGGAACAGGACGGCAAGGACGAGCACTCGCTGGACCAGGCCGGTCCAGTCGTGCAGCGGAGCATGGTCCGGCACCGCGAGCACGCGCATGGCGACGGACCCGGCAAGGGCCACCAGCCCGGCGGCGAGGGTGTAGGCCGCGATGTTACGCCACCTCGGGTCGCGGGCCAGCCGCCGTGACACGACGACCAGCCCGACCGCGCTGGTCAGGAAGAACGTGGCACCGGCGACGACATGCCCTCCCGGGTCGTAGGTGACGCCTGCGGTGTCCTCCCGCAGCGGGAAGATTCCAGCGCCCAGCGCACCGGTTCCGCTGATGATGAGCAGTGCCGGCCCGACGATGCCGGCCCTGGTAGGCCGCAGCCCGTGGTGCAGTCCGACCGCGAACGCGATCGTGAGCAGGCCGAAGACGGCGAAGTTCAGCTGCTGCACCCACCCGTTGGGCCCGGCTTCCAGCGCGCTGACCGGCTCTGCGAGGGGGCTGTACTCGTCGGTGCGCAACGCCTCCTGGGCCATGTACGTCGCGGTGAACAGAACCGGACCGATGATGCCGGCCCACGCCAGCAGGGACATCCAGGGAGCTGGTCGCCGCTGGCGGCCGTCGCCGGTCGAGCCCCGGCTGCGCCTCTGTACGGTGTGCATGACGTTCATGACCGCCTCCGCGTGACGGCACCTGGTCCACCTGCCTGGTGCTTTGACGGTGACGCTAGGAGCGGCCGGGGATGCTGGCGATCGGGAGTTCTCCCCATGCGACGAGGCCGTGTTGCATGGCGAACAGTGCGGCTGCCGCCCGCGTGGAGACCCCGATCTTGACGTAGGCGTTCTGCACGTGGCGGTCTGCGGTCTTGGTCGAGATACCCAGCGAACGCGCGATCTGCTTGGTTTGCAAGCCCCGCGCGAGTAGCGCGATGACCTGCGCCTCGCGCTCGGTCAGCCCGGCGGGCCGGACCACGCGCGGGACGCGGTGGCCGGCCTCCGCAAGTACCGCGGCAACGCTGTCGGCATCCAGCCGCCCGGCCCGCGCCTCTTGGCCGAGCACCTCCGCGGCCCGCTGTGGGGAGTGCGCCTCACGGTGGGGCCGCGGCTCGGTCATCGCGTGGTAGGCGTCGGCGGCGGCGAGCAGGCGGGCGGGCGGCGTGAGCGCAACCGCCGTCGCGCCGCGGTGGTAGCCCGCGCCGTCGAGACGCTCGTGGTGGGAGGTCGCGACCCGAGCCAGGGCGGCAAGAAAAGGCGACCGGCACAGGACGCGCTCGGAGTGGTAGGCGTGCAGCCTGACCCGTTCCCACTCGTCCGGCGTCAGCGGCGAGGCCTTTTGCCAGATGCGGGACGGAACGCCAACGCGGCCCACGTCGTGGACCAGCGCCGCCCGCCGAATCGCGACCAGATCGGCGGCCGGCAAGCCACAGCGCCGTGCTGCGGCGGTTGCCAGCTGCGCCACTCCGGCGGAGTGCCCCACCAGATACGGCGAGACAAGGTCGGCGAAGTCGCCCATCGCCGCCAGCGCCTCCTCGATCGCCTCTCCTTGGAGGGTCAACCGCGGGGCGGGCTCGCCGGCCAGCGTCTCGTCCCACACCGATCCCCCGTCGTCCAGCGCCAGGATGTCGTCGGCCTCATCCGCCAGCAGCGTCGCTATCGCCGGATCGAATGCGCCGCCGGCTCGCGCCCGAACGACACGCGCCGCACCCTGCTCGCCGTCGAGCAAGCGCTGAAAGGCGGCGTCACGAGCCACGTGGATGATGCGCAGGGCGAGCGGGATCTGCTCCCCGTTGAGCCGAGCCGGTTGGCCTTTCCCGTCCCACCGCTCGGTGAGGTGGACGAACAGGCCCCGCACCGCCGGGGGCACGCCCAGCCGGGCGCTCAACATCTGCGCGACCTCGCACAACGCGGCGAGGTGACGCTGATGCCCTCGAACCGCCTTCGGCAGCCTGCTGGCGAGCTGGAGTGCGCGCACGGGCGGCGCGCTGCCCGGGCTGCCCAACGCGCGCATGATGCCGGCCATCGTCTGGGCCCGCGTCCCGAACATCACCGGGGTGAAGTGCCTCAGCAGCGCACCCTCATCGAAGAGCTCAGCCACGACCTCGGCATCGGCCGTGCAGCCGACGTAGAAGAGCAGGCACCCGTAGTAGGTCTGCGACGCGGTCTCGGCGTCGACCCCCAGACGCTCGGCCAGACGCATGGCGAACAACGTGCTGTGCAAGCCATGCTCGAAGGGCAACCCCATGCCGAGATCCGTCGCCAGGCACAGCGCCGCGATGACCTCGGCAGCACGGACCGAATCCCCTCCCGATGATGACTCGCCCGACACGAACCGACGGTACCCCGACCCTCGCTGTACGGCTGTAGCCGCCCGTCATGGGTCAATGATCCACTGCTCCATCTGCCAGCGCTGCATGCAGCGCCAACACTCCCACGGCACCGCCCACTACCGATGCCGCTTCCACCAGGAGTACGCGCTGGCCAACCACATCGACCCTCCAGCCCGGCGAGGATCTGCTCTCCGGTGTGCAGGCCCTCCCCTGCGGCCCAGGACCGCAGATACTCCTCGGCCGTGGTGCCGGCGATGCCGACGGAGCCCCGGTCGACTGAGGCCAGGTACGGCACGGCGCCCGTCGCGCGGGAACGCCGCAGCCGATGCCCATGACGTGCCGCCGGGGCGAAGTCGGCGAACCCGACCAGTCGTGGGTGGCGCGGCTGCCCGGTGTCCACATCCCGGGGGGAGCCTCACCGGGTACCTCCCCCATCTGCCTGGTCGGAGGACAACGGCGCGGCCGGCCTTGATTGTCAGAGGGCTCGGACGTTGGCCGCTTGGGGACCCTTCTGCCCTTGGGTGACCTCGAACTCGACCTTCTGACCCTCGGTGAGCTCGCGGTAGCCACCACTGGCGATGGCCGAGTAGTGCACGAACACGTCAGGGCCTCCCCCATCCTGCTGGATGAAGCCGAAACCCTTTTCCGAGTTGAACCATTTCACGGTACCGGTCGCCACGGATGCCTCCTGGATAGTGATGGGCCTTACCCATCGTCGGTACGGGGGAGTGCTACCCATCCCCGGTGCAATCATGTTGATCCCACCGGTGACGACAGTAGTCTGCGGACTCCCGCCGGGCTGGCGTGACCGGGCGCGGCAACCGGGGGAAATCCAACCCGGCGCGGTTCGGTCGGTCATGCTTGATCTGTGACCGACCAGGTGAGCCAGGCATTGGCCGACCTTGCGCGCGAGGTGACCACGCCGGGTGCTGGCCTGGACCGGCTTCGTCTCGTCGAGGTGCCGTTCGTACCCGAGGTGCGGCTGCACCTTGCCCAGGACGCCACCGTGTGGTGGGCCCGGATGGAGGCGCGGGCCGGCGTGAGACTACCTCCACCGTTCTGGGCCTCCGCGTGGGCCGGGGGCCGGGCGATCGCCCGGTACGTCCTGGACCATCCCGCGGCGGTGGCCGGCCGACGGGTCCTCGACCTTGCCGCCGGTTCCGGGCTGGTCGCCATCGCCGCCGGAAAGGCCGGCGCGGCCGCCGTGACCGCCAACGACATCGACCCGTACGCTGTGGCCGCGATCACGCTCAACGCCAGAGCCAACGCCGTGACCGTCACGCAAAGTCACACAGACCTGCTCGACGGGGACGGCGGAGACGCCGACACAGTTCTGGCCGGTGACGCCTTCTACACCGGGCCCCTGACCCGGCGCGTCCAGGCCTTCCTGGAACGCGCTGCAGCACGCGGCGCCCGGGTACTCGTCGGTGACCCCGCCCGCGGTCACCTACCCACCGACCGCTGGCAAACCGTCACCAGCTACCAGATACCACCCGCCGACGCCTACGCAGACGCCCAACTCACCCGGACAAACGTGCTCCGGCCAGTGCAATAGCCCCGCACCGATCGTGGTGCCCTTCGTGTGGCATTGCGAGGCGGCGGCAGGCACACCGCCGCCTACCTCTGCCGGCGCGACGCCTCACGGCCGACCGGACCAGGACCCTTCCGCTCCTTGCCGCCTCTCGTTCATGATCACTCCGACTTTGCTTTCACCCTGCTCCCGGGATGTGATCGATCACGCTTGGCGGCTACAGGCGCGGGGGTCTGGCGCAACCTTATCGCCTACGCAATTATTGAACTATCAATGATGTCGCTCATCGATCCATAGGGCGACGAGGAGGTCGAGATGAGTGTTCTCGTACTGATCGGCCGGATTCTCTTCTCCGCGCTCTTCCTGAGCGCCGTACTCCCGCACCTCACCAGGACCGGCATGATGGCCGGCTACGCCAAGAGCAAGGGCGTCCCGCTGGCCTGGGCGGCCACCTTCGTCGGCGGGCTCCTCCTGCTGGCGGGCGGCCTGTCCGTCCTCCTCGGGATCTGGGCGGACCTCGGCGCGCTGTTGCTTGTCGTCTTCCTGGTACCGACCGCGCTGTTCATGCACGCGTTCTGGCGGGAGAGCGGCGAGGCCCGCATGGCGGAGCAGACCCACTTCTCCAAGGACCTCGCGCTTGCCGGCGCCGCGCTCATGCTGGTCGGTCTCATCTCCTACGCCGGTCACGGCCTCGGTCTGACCCTCACCGGTCCGCTGTTCCATCTGCGCTGAGGCGAGCTCGACCGGGCCCACCTCGGTGAGCACCGTCTTGCCGCGCACACCGTTGCGGGAGTTCCCGCCGTCCTTCCCGCCCGGATCGCCCTGTCATAGCCCAGATGGCCGGTGATCTCACCGTCCAGCGCCGACTCCAAGACCCACTTGGCCAGCTGCTGTAGCAGCCCACCCTCGCCGGTCAGCCGCAGGCCAGCCGACCGGGCCCGCTCCACCAGCTGGGCCACCAGTTCGGCACCGACCCCGCTGTCCTTCAGCTGCACCGGCTTCCGCTTCGCCACCGCGTCAGTATCCGCGCCGGCGATCACTGCATCCGTCATCAGGTGCTGCTCCTTGATCAGGAGTTACATCGTTCGTTCTACAGTCCCGCAACCGCCGCCGTGCGCGTGGCGGCGCTCGGGTTGCTCGCGCCGTACTCCGCCGCGGTGCGTATTCGGCCGCGCTCTTCACGCGGCCGGATCTCAGTTGGCGCGGATCGCAAGGGGTCTGGTCTTTCCAGGGTCCTGCAGGCGGTGGGTCAGCGCGGTGTGGCGGCGGCCGGTGCCTGCTGTGCGTACCGCGATCGCGAGGGCTTTGCGGCTGCCAGTGAGGACGACGAGTCGTTTGGCGCGGGTGACGGCGGTGTACAGCAGGTTGCGCTGCAGCAGCGTGTAGGAGCTGATGGTCAGGGGGATGACGACGGCAGGGTACTCGCTGCCTTGGGAGCGGTGCACGGTGATGGCGTAGGCGTGCTGGAGTTCGTCGAGCTCGTCGAAGTCGTAGTCGATGTCCTCGTCCTCGTCGGTGCGCACGGTCAGCTGCCGGTCGGCGATGGACAGGGCGGTGACGGTGCCGACGGTGCCGTTGAAGACCCCGGCGGCGCCCTTGTCGTAGTTGTTGCGGATCTGGATGACCTTGTCGCCCACCCGAAACACGCGGGCGCCGTGCCGCCGTTCCGGTGTCCCGTCGCGGTAGGGGGCGAGGGCCTGCTGCAGCACGGTGTTGAGGTTGGCGGCGCCGGCGGGGCCGCGGTGCGTCGGGGTCAGGACCTGGATGTCGCGGGGGTGGATACCGAATCGGCGGGAGATGCGCCGGGCCACGATGTCCACGACGAGGTCGGCGGTGGCGTCCGGCTCGTCGGCCGGGAAGAGGAAGAAGTCGGGGTGTTCGCCGAACACGGGCGGCTGGCCGGCGTTGATGCGGTGGGCGGCGACCACGACGCCGGACTGTTGGGCCTGCCGGAAGATCTTCATCAGGCGTACCCGGGGGATGGTGTCGGCGGCCAGCAGGTCGCGCAGCACCTCCCCGGCGCCGACCGACGGCAGCTGGTCGACGTCGCCCACCAGCAGCAGGTGCGCGCCCGGCGGGACGGCCTTGACGAGCTTGTTGGCCAGGATCAGGTCGAGCATGGACGCCTCGTCCACGACGATGAGGTCGGCGTCGATCGGGTTGTCCCGGTCGTGGGTCGGGTCGCCGCCGGGGCGCAGTTGCAACAGCCGGTGCACGGTCGCGGCCGGGTGCCCGGACAACTCGGTCAGCCGTTTCGCGGCCCGGCCGGTCGGCGCCGCGAGGACGATCTTCGCCCGCTTCGCCGCCGCGAGAGTGATGACGGACTTGACGGTGAACGACTTGCCGCAGCCCGGCCCGCCGGTCAGGACCGCCACCTTCGAGGTCAGCGCCAACCGGACCGCCTGCTGCTGCTCGGCGGCCAACTGAGCCCCGGTGCGGGTGTGCAGCCAGGCCAGGGCCTTGTCCCAGTCGACGGTGGTGAAGGCGGGCATCCGGTCGGCGGAGGTGTTGCGCAGCCGCAACAGGCCTGCGGCGAGGGAGGTTTCAGCGCGGTGGAACGGCACCAGGTACACCGCCGGGATGGTGGTGCCGTCGGTGCTCGGGTTGGGTACCGGCTCGCGAACCACACCCTCGCTGCCGGCCAGCTCGTCCAGGCAGGTGCGGACCAGGTCGGCGGGTACCTGCAGGATCTGCGCCGCGTCGGCGAGCAGGTTCGGCTCCGGCAGGTAGCAGTGGCCATTGTCGGCGGCCTCCGACAGGGTGTACTGGATGCCGGCCTGGACCCGTTGCGGGCTGTCGTGCGGGATCCCGACCGCCTGGGCGATGGTGTCGGCCGTTTTGAACCCGATGCCCCACACGTCGGCGGCCAGCCGGTACGGCTCGTTGCGCACCACCGAGATCGACGCGTCGCCGTACCTCTTGTAGATCCGTACCGCCAACGAGGTGGACACCCCGACGCCCTGCAGGAAGACCATCACCTCCTTGATGGCCTTCTGCTCCTCCCACGCCGTGCCGATCAGCGCGGTGCGTTTCGGCCCCAGGCCGGGCACCTCGACCAGCCGCCCGGGCTCCTCCTCGATCACCCGCAGCGTGTCGGCACCGAAGTGCTCGACGATCCGGGCGGCCATCTTCGGTCCGATCCCCTTGATCAGCCCGGAGCCCAGGTACCGCTCGATGCCCTGGATCGTCGCGGGTAGCACGGTGGTGTAGGAGTCGACCTCGAACTGCCGCCCGTAGCGCGGGTGCGAGCCCCACCGGCCGACCAGCCGCAGGCTCTCACCCGGCTGCACCCCCAACAGCGCCCCCACCACGGTCAGCAGATCCGTACCGGAGCGGTCGGTGGCGACCCGGGCGATGGTGTAGCCGGTCTCCTCGTTGGCGTAGGTGACCCGCTCCAGCACCGCCGCCAACACCGCCCCGGGCCGGCGGGCCGCGGCGTCAGGCATCGGGGGCGACGTGGTCACCGCGCCATCTTGCCAGCGGACACGCCAGCAAGCCCAGCCACTGCCCGCCCAGTCGATTCAGCCCGACAGCCATGCCTGCAACAGCGAGGCGAAGCTCGGTTTTCGCTCTCGGCCTGCAGGACCATCCATCATCCGCATCTAGTCCCCGATGTCCCTGCGGTGACGCCCGTGCCGTGCGTGAAAATCGGGGGTGGTTGCCCGACGACGTCGTTGCTGCTTGGTTCCGGGAGGCCGTCATCTAGTCTGACGCCGGGAGCGTGATTTTAGGGGCCCTGCATTGTGCTTCGAGCACGCGAGTCCGCCTCAACGGGTCCGCGCGGTGAGGAGTTGCCCGATGAGAATCCTCTTCGGTTCTTGGCCGGGGTACGGTCATCTGCTGCCGATGGTGCCGTTGATCCGGGCGGCGCAGCAGGGCGGCCATGACGTTGTGGTGTCCTCTGGCGCGGACATGTCGGCGCTGATCGGTCAACTCGGCGTCGCGGCCCACCGTTCCGGCGTCACGTTAGCCGAGTCCTACAGCCGAATGCCGGACAGCATGACGATTAGCGAGTTACCCCCCGAAGAGCAGCCCGGCTTCGCCGCACGCCACCTCTTCGGGGCTGGCGCCGTCGATCGGGCCCGTGACGTGCTGGATCTGCTGCACACGTGGCGGCCCGACCTCGTCGTCCACGACACGCTGGAACTGGGTTCGCCGACCGCCGCCGCCATGCACGGGATCCGGCACGTCACCCACGGCTACGGCCCGATGGTTCCGAACACCCGCTACTTCGCTGCGGCTATCGGATCGGCCGTCTCCGACGCCGGCCTGCCTGACCCGATCCCTGGCGTCTTCGCCGCACCGTACCTGGACATCTGCCCGCCCGGGCTGCGCGGGACGGAGCCATATCCGTGGACTGCGATCCACCCATTGCGCCCCTCGCCCGGCGAGATCGAGCCGAACAGCCCTGTCCAGCTGGATTTGTCCGCCCTGCCGCACCCGGACACCGTGTATCTCACCCTCGGCACGATCATGAACCAGGCGCCGGAGGTGTTCCGCGCCGTGATCGACGGCTGCGTGCGCTGGCGCGTCAACCTCATCGTGACCACCGGGCCGGGCTTCGACTCCGCTCTGCTCGGACCCTTGCCGCCCGCCATACGCACCGCGCCGTTCCTCCCCCAGGCGGCTGTGCTGCCACACTGCCGAGCGGTCGTGTCCCACGCCGGAGCGGGCACCATGCTGGGCGCCCTTTACCACGGCCTGCCACAGCTCTGCCTGCCACAAGGCACCGACCAACCATCCAACACGGCAGCGCTCCTGCCCACCGGCGCTGCACTCGCCCTGCAACCCGACGAGATCACCGCTGACGCGGTGGCCGAGGCGCTCGGCCGGCTCCTGCACGAGCCGTCCTTCCGGCAGGCGGCCCACCGGCTCCGCGCTGAAATCGACCACATGCCGACCGCCACGACGGTCCTCGACGACATCCTCGCCAACACTGACCGCTGACCGCCGTCGGCCGGCCGCTTGCGTGAGCCACGCCACCCGCATCGACATTCCTCACACGAGCCGGTTCGCCATGAGGCCACCCGCAGCCCGCACGCCTCGGCGTGGGTGCGTAACGCCGCGGTCTGCGAACCGATCGTCTCGTCCTTCTTCTGCCGGGCTGCGGACACCCGCGCGTAGATCGCCGCGCTGTTGCTCATGCACCACTCCTTCCTGGCCGCCCCGCACCGTGCGGGACGGGGATCGCGGCACGAGAATGCCGTAGGCCACCGACAAATCCGCGTACGTACCCACATCCGGATGCTGGAGTGGACGGCCTCGCCACGACCCGGCAACTGCGCAACGGCGCCCCCCACTGCCCGACGCCATCTTCGGCCAGCTCCTCCCGCCACAGACCGGATCCGTCTCGGCCCACGTCGCGGCAGGCCACGTCACCGACGCCAGGGCCGACGAGATGGGGTTCTTCCCCGTCCGGCCAATGCCGAAGGGCGCCTTCCGGCTGCGCTGTCGCGCCCATGCGGCGCCGACGTCCTCTTTGGCTGGATCAGCCGTAGGGTCGGCAATCCGGCGGCCAAGGACGTGTATCCACCGGCCCGGTCACCGTCTCTTCCCGGTAGTGGCCCGACATCCGCCGCACCAGTCGCGACTCGGGTCGCGCGAGGGAGGATGGACATGCCGGCCGCATACTTGCCGATCATCTACGTTCGCGGGTTTGCCGGTGGAACTCGGGGCATCGACGATGCGGTAGATGACCCCTTCTACGGCTTCAACGCCGGTTCCACGCACATTCGGGTGGGCAGCGGCGGCACTCCGCGCTTCTACCAGTTCGAGTCACCCCTCCTGCGACTGATGATGGATCACGGCTACCGGCTGGAGGTCAAGGGCAGTCAGTCGCAGGTGCTGGCCACGGCCCAGGAGAACGAACTCGATCCCCGTACCATCTGGATCTACCGCTTCTACGACGCCAGCGCCGACACGTTCGGTGTCGAACCCGTGCCGTACGACATCGAGCGGGCCGCGCAGGGTCTGCGCGACTACATCCAGCTCGTGCTCGCGAAGACGAGGGACGCGGATCAGGTGTACCTGGTGGCCCACTCCATGGGTGGTCTCGTGTGCCGCTCCGCCATCCAGCGCTACATGCACGACCTCGGGCCGACGACGCCCGAACCGCGGCAAGCCTCAGACGTTCCGCCGCCGTTCCCGGTATCCAAGGTGGTGACGTACGCGACGCCACACGGCGGTATCGACATCGAACTCGGCGGCCCCATCGGTGACTGGTTCATCGACGTGTTCGGTCCCGGCGGGAGCGACATTTTCACGGAGCGGCGGATGCGGGAATACCTGATGCCGGAGGGCATGGAGGACTGGGTGCCGAAGGACGGGACCTGGGACCCGCGCCTGCCGTACGCGAGCCCCCTCCCGGCGGAGCGGTACCTGTCGCTGGTCGGCACCAATCCCGACGATTACGGCGTGGCGGCGGGGTGGTCATCGCGTGCCGTCGGCGTGAAGAGCGACGGGTTGGTCCAGATCCGGAACGCCTACGTGAAGGGCTCCAACCGGGCGTACGTCCACCGCTCCCATTCCGGCCGATATGGCATCGTCAACTCGGAGGAGGCGTACCAGAACCTGCGTCGGTTCCTGTTCGGCAACCTCAAAGTCACCATGGGGCTGACCGGTCTCGACCTGCGCCGCTCCGACGGCACGGTCTGGCAGGCCGACGTCGCTTTGGCCATCCGCGGGTTGAGCGTGTTGCTGCACCACCAATCCACCGCACACCACTGCCCCGTGATGCTCGACGACGAGGCCGCCAAGCTAGATACCGCCGACAGCCCCGTACCGCTGATCACCACGTTCCTGCTGCCGCTCGATCCCGGCCTGCCCCGCCGCTACGCCTTCAGCCTGCGGGTGCTGGGCATCCGGGAGACGAAAGACTTCTTCCTCTTCGGTTCGCACCTCGAGCAGATCGCCGACTGGGAAGACTCGCTCGTGGTGGACGTCGTCACCGGGGACGAAGGGCTGGTCAAGCTCGCCCGGTGGCAGTGGAACTCCACGCTGGCCGGGCCGATCGCCGAGGCGAAGGAGCTGTCCGGCGAGCTCGCGTGGGCACCCGCGAACGACCACACCGACGAGGCCCCGAGCTGGGTGGCCACCATCCCGGTACCGGCCACCGCGGCCGCCATCCTCGGCCAGGGGACGAAGATCAGCATGGGCGTCGCGGCGTGGCGATAGCACTTCGTGACGGCCCGCGCAGGGGCCTGTCGCACAGTACCCGGTTGGCGGCGCATCTCAGGATCGAGACGCACACCACTGCTGCTACATGTATCCACTCCGGCAGGACACGTCGGGTTCTATGACAAACGCCGGCGACAAATACGGGAGACGCCCACGGACGACCAGGTCAGGGATGTGGGAAACGACAAGATCGATGAGATCCGACAGTCATTGTCGGTGTAGGTTCTCATTTTTCTTTTCGCTTTCTCGTTGACTTTTCACCTGTTTTCGCCCGGCGAAAGATCGTTGAGACCGCGAGGGACCACTCCCTCGTACCCCGCACAGTAGAGCCTTGGGGATGTGAAATCCGCTGCACTTCGCCCTTCCCGGGAGGGCGATCGCAGTTGATCCCGGGATCGCCGTGCCCCGGTGTCGGTTACGCGCGGGAGCCGCTTTCTCCTGGTGGCTATGCTTTGGGCGCCTGCGAGATGCGCACCATGTTGCCCGAGGGGTCCCGGAACGCGCAGTCGCGCGGGCCCCAGGGCTGATCGATGGGCTCCTGAAGCACCTCGGCGCCGAAGGCCCGTACCTTCTCGAAGGTCGCGTCGAGATCGTCGGTGCGGAAGACGGTCATCGGCAGGACTCCCTTGGTGAGCAGTTCCTGCAGGGCGTCGCCGTCGGCCTGGGGCCGGCCGGCGTGCGGCTCGGAGAGCACGATCTCAAGGTCTGGCTGGGACGCGCTGCCGAGGGTGACCCAGCGGAAGCCGCCCGAGGCGACGTCGTTGCGCACCTCAAGGCCGAGCGCGTCGCGGTAGAAGGCGAGCGACTCGTCCAGGTCGTTGACGGTGATATGGCAGTATTGGAGCGAAATGGTCATGCGGCCAACACTAGACGCCGGCCGCGCCGACCGCTTCTCCAATCCTGATCGGTTGGTCTCTGGTCGGCCGGGTGCGCACCTTGGCCACGCACGCGGGCATCGCCAACACGGCGCGGTGCTCCCGGGCCCGGTACGCGCTCGGCGTCACCCCCACGAGCTCGGTGAATCGCGAGCTGAACGAACCGAGGGAGGTGCAGCCGACCGACATACACGCCTCGGTCACACTCATGCCCGCGCGCAGCAGCGCCATCGCCCGCTCAACCCGCCGGGTCATCAGGTAGCTGTACGGCGTCTCGCCATAGGCCGCCCGAAACGCCCGTGAAAAGTGCCCCGGCGACATCAGCGCGCGGCGAGCCATTGTCGGCACGTCGAGCGGACGCGCATACTCCCGATCGACCAGATCCCGCGCCCGGCGCAGGTGCGCGAGGTTCGTAAGGCGTTGCTGATCCACGGGACGACGGTACCATCCGCTCCGGCAGCACTCCTGCTGACCTGCACGGATGAGACTTGGTGGGGGTCTCGCCCGCCGGGGAGTGGCCCCGGTCAGACCAGCCATTGGGCCCACAGGCGCCCTTCCCGGCCGCCGGCAGGGTCTCAGTAGATGTATCGGTTTCTCGTCGATCTGTCGGTCTACCTGTCGGTTCCGACAGATCGATGAGACGAGGGCACAGCTCACCAAGACCGCGTCCTGTCTCAGCCGATCTGGCGTCTGTCTCGCTGTGGCTGGCGACTTTGGTGTTGCGTCTCGTAGGGCATGTCGCCGATGGGCACCGTCGGTCGTTTGAGACAGGATAGGCGTGGTCAAGAACGTTCGGACGAACGTATCGGCTGGTTGCTGAATCAGCTGCTGTTGTGGCGGACGCCGGTGAAGCGGCACTCGGGCAGGGATGGGTGCGGGCCGCGACGTGTTCCCAGTGCCGCGTCAGAGGTTGGCGGCGCGGGTTGCGGCACCGGGCCGGGCTGGGGTCAGCCGACGTACTCCGCGAGATGGTCACCGGTGAGGGTGCTGCGGGCGGCGACCAGGTCCGCGGGCAGGCCCTCGAATACCACCTGTCCGCCGTCGTGTCCGGCGCCCGGGCCGAGGTCGATGATCCAGTCGGCGTGCGCCATCACCGCGAGGTGGTGTTCGATGACGATCACCGACTTCCCCGCGTTCACCAGCCGGTCGAGCAGTTCGAGCAACTGCTCGACGTCGGCAAGGTGCAGGCCGCTGGTCGGCTCGTCGAGCACATAGATGCCGCCATCGGTGGCCATCTGGATCGCCAGCTTGAGCCGTTGCCGCTCACCGCCGGAGAGCGTGGTAAGTGGCTGGCCGAGGCTAAGGTACCCGAGCCCGACGTCCGCCATCCGGCTGAGGATCTTCCGCGCGGCCGGGGTCTTCGCCGTCCCGCCGCCGAAGAACCCAAGCGCCACGGTGACCGACATCGCGAGCACCTGGCTGATGTCCCGCCCGGCGAGTTTGTACTCCAGCACACTGGCCTGGAAACGCTTGCCCTCACACTCTTCGCACACGGTCGCCACCCCGGCCATCATCGCCAGGTCCGTGTAGATGACGCCGTTGCCGTTGCAGTTCGGGCAGGCGCCCGCGGAGTTCGCGCTGAACAGCGCCGGCTTGACACCGTTCGCCTTGGCGAACGCGGTCCGGATCGGGTCGAGCAGCCCGGTGTAGGTGGCCGGGTTACTGCGCCGCGAGCCGCGGATCGGCGTCTGGTCGATCGAGACCACGCCGGCCCCCTTCGGCATGGAACCGTGGATGAGCGAGCTCTTGCCCGAACCGGCGACGCCGGTCACCACACAGAGCACGCCGAGTGGGATGTCCACGCTCACGTCACGCAGGTTGTGCCGGGTCGCGTTGCGGATCTCGAGCCTGCCGGTCGGCTTGCGGGCGTCCGGCTTGAGGGCGGCTCGGTAACCGAGGTGCCGACCGGTGAGCGTGCCACTGGACCGCAGGCTGTCGACCGTACCCGCGAAGCACAGCGTGCCGCCCTGCGCGCCCGCGCCGGGGCCGAGGTCGACGACGTGGTCCGCGATCGCGATCACCTCCGGCTTGTGCTCCACCACGAGCACGGTGTTGCCCTTGTCGCGCAGCCGCAGCAGCAGCCGGTTCATCCGCTGGATGTCGTGCGGGTGCAGGCCCACGGTGGGCTCGTCGAAGACGTACGAGACATCGGTGAGGCTAGAACCGAGGTGCCGCACCATCTTGGTGCGCTGTGCCTCACCGCCGGAGAGGGTTCCCGACGGCCGGTCGAGGCTGAGGTAGCCGAGCCCGATCTCGACGAAGGAGTCGAGGGTCTGCCGCAGCGTGGCGAGCAGCGGGGCCACCGACGGCTCTGCGATGCCGCGCACCCACTCCGCGAGGTCGCTGATCTGCATGGCGCAGGCGTCGGCGATGTTGATCCCGTCGATCTGCGAGGCGAGCGCTGCCTGGTTGAGCCGGGTGCCGCCGCACTCGGGACAGGCGGTGAAGGTGACCGCCCGCTCGACGAACGCGCGGATGTGCGGCTGGAGCGCCTCCTTGTCCTTCTGCAGAAAGGACTTCTGCACCTTCGGGACGAGTCCTTCGTACGTCAGGTTGATGGACTCGACCTTGACCTTGACCGGCTCCTTGTACAGGAAATCGTGCAGTTCCCGCTCGGTGTAGTCCCGGATCGGCTTGTCCGGGTCGAGGAACCCGGACGCGGTGAAGATGCGCACCTGCCAGCCGTCGGCGGTGTAGCCCGGGATGGTGATGGCGCCCCCAGTGAGCGACTTGTCCCGGTCGAACAACTGGTCGAGGTCGATGTCAGTGACCGTGCCAACGCCCTCGCAGCGGGGGCACGCCCCGGCCGGCAGGTTGAAGCTGTAATGGAACGCCGGCCCGGCGCTCGGTACCCCCAGGCGGCTGAACACGATCCGTAGCATCGCGTTCGCGTCGGTGGCGGTGCCCACTGTGGACCGCGAGTTGGCACCCATCCGCTCCTGGTCCACGATGATCGCGGTGGTCAGCCCTTCCAGCAGGTCGACGTCGGGGCGGGCCAGGCTCGGCATGAAGCCCTGCACAAAGGCGCTGTAGGTCTCGTTGATGAGCCGCTGCGACTCGGCGGCGATGGTGGCGAACACCAGCGAGCTCTTGCCGGACCCGGAGACACCGGTGAACACCGTCAGCCGGCGCTTGGGGATCTCGACGCTCATGTTCTTCAGGTTGTTCTCCCGGGCGCCCTGCACCCGGATCAGGTCGTGACGGTCGGCGGGCCACATTCGTGCCAGAGTAGCCGCCCGGGCCGGTGTTAACCGGTGTTAATTCGTGGGGCCTGCAGGTCACGCGCCTCGGCCTGGTCGCCGAGAGGTGTGACGTCCACGGCGACCATCGGCGCGGTACCGTGGAACTGCGCCAGGTTCAGCCAGACGCTGAGTTCGTCGGGTGCGGCGGCGGTGACTGGCGGTAGGCATCGACCGTGGCCGGGGCGTGCCCGCCGGACCCACCAGGTCCGGCCGCCGTACAGGCGGGGCGCGGGGCAATCTGGCATCTGTGTCGCTTTGGTCTGGCGGCGTTCGCGCGGCCTGCCACGGCGGATTGAGCAGGCTAGAACGGATGGAACTCCTCGAACGGTGGCTCGAACGGCGGGTCGGGCAGGCGCACTGCCCTGCAGCGGGGCACTGCCTCGGCTGCGGGATCGTCGCCAATGGTTCGTAGGGTTCCATCGGCGAAGGCGTCGGGAATCGCAGTCCAGCCTAGGTTCTGCTCGTAGTGGCGCACTGCGGTCCGCACCGGCGGCGCCCAGTCGTCGTCGAGGACGATCAACCCGCCCGGCCGGACGATCTTTCGTAGGAAGTAGAGGTCGACGAAGACCTCGTGGAACCGGTGACTACCGTCCACAAAGGCCGCGTCGGCGATGAGACCTTCGGTGACAAGTTGTGGGAGCGCGATCGATGAGGGAGCGACCACGAGACTGGCGATCGAGTCCAGTCCGGCAGAGCACAGCAGATCCCAGCCGACATTGGACCAGGCCCGCTGCTGAAACGGATCGATCACGACATGCCGGGGGTGCGGTGGGTCAACGGTGACCAGCGCCTCCCCGATCGCGAGGGCGGAGCTGGCATACGCGAGCCCGACTTCGACAACTGTTTCGGCCGCCTCGGAGATCAATAGATCGCGGAGCAGGTCGCAGTCGCGTTCGGGCATCGTGACCGTCTCGAAGTCCCGCCCGCGGCCTCGTGTCCATGGCGGACCGTCCCGCGTGAGCCGGCGGCGTACCTCACGAACTCGCGTCGTACGCTCGTGCGTTTTCATCACGCGAGTGTCGGACGGCCGCACCACTGGAAACAAGTCTTGTTCTCGCCGCTGTGTCGTGATGAATTGGAGAGTGAGGGCGGGCGTACGGCCGATACAGTCGATGCGGCCCACTCCCTGAGCACGGTGGACAGCCGTACCCGCGGTTGGGTGGTGGCCGCCGGGCCGGGCTCGTCGGATCCCGCCGTGGGGGTCGCTACCCATCCATCCACGCGCCGGCAGGTTGGAACAGCTCGACCGCGTTGCCGGAGGATCCTCCAACAGGATCTGCCGCCCGCCGGGCCGGGCCGACGCTCGTTACCACGGCACCAAGTTCGGTGGCCCTCAGCCGGGGTAGTGGCCGTGGACGGTGCGGGGCGCCGGGGGCGTCGCCGCGTCGTCGACGCGTGGGGCCGGGCCGGTGTCGGGCACCTCGCCGACCTCGGCGGCGGCTGGGTCGAGCACCCGTCTGAGGAACGTCCGCGTGCGGGCGTGCCGAGGGCTGCCGATGACCTGTGCGGGCTCGCCCTCCTCGACGATCATGCCGCCGTCCATGAACGCGACCCGGTCCGCCACCTCGCGGGCGAAGCTCATTTCGTGGGTGACGACCATCATCGTCATGCCCTCGTTGGCCAGCTTGCGCATGACGGCGAGTACATCGCCAACCAGTTCCGGGTCGAGCGCTGAGGTGGGTTCGTCGAAGAGCATGAGGTCCGGCCCCATCGACAGCGCCCGGGCGATGGCGACACGTTGCTGCTGCCCTCCGGAGAGCTGGGCCGGGTAACTGCCCTCCTTCTCGGACAACCCGACCCGGGCAAGGTTGTCCCGGGCGACGCGGATCGCCTCGGTCTTGTCCCGCTTGAGCACCCGGCGCTGCGCGATGGTGAGGTTCTGGAGCACGGTCAGGTGGGGGAAGAGGTTGAACGCCTGGAACAGCATACCGATCTTGCGACGCACCGCGTCGATGTCGACGTCCGGGTGGGTCACCTCGACGCCGCCGACATATACGTGCCCCGACGAGGGAGGCTCCAGCAGGTTGATGCAGCGCAGCAGCGTGGACTTGCCCGACCCCGAGGGCCCGATGACGCAGACCACCTCGCCGTGCTGGACCCGGAAGTCGATCCCCCGGAGCACCTCCAGCTCGCCGAAGTACTTGTGCAGGTCACGGACCTCGATCGCCGGGCGGTCCGATACGGTGCGCATTGCCGTCACCGGGCCCTTGCGGCGCGCGCCTCCATGCGGCGCACCAGATAGCTGAGCGGAATCGTAATGATCAGGTAACACAGCCCGGCCACGAGGATGGGCGTCATGCTGACGTACTGCGTCAGCATGTCGCGGCTAAACTTCGTCAGTTCCCGATCGTTGAGGGTCAGTCCGAGTAGATAGACCAGCGACGAGTCCTTGGTCAGGAGTATCAGCTCGTTGGTGAGCGGCGGTAGCACGATGCGGAACGCCTGGGGCAGCACGATCGAGACCATGGCCCAGCTATGTGACATACCCAGCGAGCGCGCCGCCTCCATCTGGCCCTTGGGCACCGCCTGGATGCCAGCGCGGATCGTCTCGGCCATGTAGGCCGCCGCGACAAGACCGAGGCTCACGGCTATCGTGCCGAGTGTCCCGCCGGGGAACGTCGCCCCCCCAAAGGCGAGGGGAATGCCGAAGCCGAAGGCGATAATCACGAGTAGTGCCGGCACGCCGCGGAAGAACTCGATGTAGATGTTGGCAATCCACCGGTAAGGCGCCACCGACGACAGCCGCATCAGTGCCAGCAGGAGGCCGAGCGCGAGCCCGAACACGAACGCGGCGGCGGTGTACAACACCGTGTTGACCAGGTAGGTCGTGACGATCTGCGGGAAGATCGCGTCGGCGACCTTGAGGTCGAAGAACGCCCGGCGGATCTCGCCCAAATTCGCGAACGCGCCGACGAGCGCGACGGCGAGCAGCAACACCGCGTACTGCACGCCGCGCCGGATCCGTGCCCGCTGCCGACGGTTCAGGGTTATGGCAATGGTGTTCATGCTGTATAGCTCCTCAGCAAGCGGCCGGGGACCCGTGGTCCCCGGGCGCCATCGTCACTGATCCGGCATTACTCCACAACCGGCCGCTCGGCCACGCACTGCGCTGCGCCACGTCCGCCGGCGGCCACCGCGGCTCAGCTCTTGGGTTCGACGCCGAACCACTTCCGGTAAATCTGCGCGTAGGTGCCGTCCTGCTTGGCCTTCGCGAGGACCTCGTTGACGATCTTGGCCAGCTCCTCGCTGCCGGCCTTCTTCATCCCGAAGCCATACTTCTCGTCGGTCTTGAACGTCGCCGAGACCTCGACGTCAGGGTTCTTCTTCGCGAAGTCGAGCAGGACCGGGATGTCGTTGATGGCACCGGCCACTCCGCCCGTCTGCACCGACTTCAGCTCCAGCGCGAGGTCCTCGAAGTCCTTGAGCGTGACGCCCTTCGGCGCGGCGTTCTTCTCCGCGTACGCCTTGCCGGTGGTGGCCGTCTGCACCCCAAGCAGCTTCCCCTTCAGGTCGTCCAACGAGTGGATGCCGCTGCCCTTCTTCACCAGCAGGGCCTGATCGGCATCGAAGTACGGGTCGGAGAAGAGAATCTTCTGGCTGCGCTCCGGAGTGATGGTCATCGCGGCGGCCGCGATATCGCACTTACGGGCATTGAGTGCCTCACCGGACTGGATACCCTCAAACGGCGTGTCGAAGATCTCCTGCTCGGCACCAAGCCGCTTCGCGACCAGGTCGATCATGTCGACATCGAAGCCGACGGTCTTGCCGCCCTGCTCGAACTGGAATGGTTCGTACGGCAGATGGGTACAGGTAACGATCTTACCGGGCTTGATCAGGTTCACGCCGCCGGCCTGGGGCGCCTGGCTGCCTCCACCTCCGCCGCCGCAGCCGGCGAGCATGAGGACCGCCGCGGTCAGGGCAGCACCAAGAACCGAGGTCGCGGACCATGAGTGGCGAACGAACACGGTGCCTCCTCGATTTTGAGAACGCGGACGCCGCGTCGCCGACGCCCCCCTTTCGCGGCACGGTCTCACGCGGGGCAAGTGAGTTTCTGCTGACGTCCGGCAATACCGTCAGACTATCCGTTTCCTGGCCTCCGTACCCGGCATGTTGGGCTGGCCGGATGCGATGCCTTGGCCGAGCCGTGAACCAGAGCAATCGGGCGTCGTCCCGGCTGGCTTCAGCCAGGTGTGATCGCGTAACGTGAAACGCGCTCAGGTATGGTCGGCGGTCCGGCATCTGGCCGGCAACGACTATCCGTTCACCCCGTCCCCGGGAGGTGCCGGTGTGCCGTCCAGCCTTTCGCTCATCCGGTCCCGGGTCGGCGGTTGTGCCGGTCGTGCTCGGCGTGCTGCTCCTGGTTGACGTGCTGCGGGTCTTCCTGCCCTCAATCATCACGATCTTCGGGCAGGCCGCCTCAACGCCCGCCGAGCTCATGGGCGGCTTCGCGTTGCTGTGGTTCCTGGCCGGTTTCGCCATGCCGTCGCTGGCGCGGTTGGCCAGCCCGGCGCGGTTCGCGGCGGTCGCCGCCGTGGTGCTCGCCGCCGCGCGGCTCGCGCTGCTGGCTACCGATGGCGGCCAACCGCAGCTGTACGTCGCGGCCGTCGGCCTGCTCGCCGGCCTCGGGTGGCTCGTGGGTACGGCCATGTCGCCCACGCCGTACGCGACGCTGGCAGTCGTCGGCGGGCTCGCGCTCGCCGGACTCCACCAGGCCGCGTTCGGCACGGTCGACCTCACCTGGCGCCGCGGCGCCCTCGGCTGGTCGCTCGCCGCCGTCGAGGTTGGCGTCTTTCTCCTGTACGGGGTACGCCCGGCAGCCGCCAACGCCGACCCGCCGGCGACCGGTGGGTGGCTGTTGATCGGACCGGCGATGCTGCTCGCCGGCATGATCACGAATTCGCCAGCGCTCGCGAGCGTCGCCGGATCCTGGTCGACTCCGGGTGAACCGTTCGTGGCGCCGGCCCTGATCGCGCTGGGCGCCGTACTCGCGGTCGGCGCGGCGCTGTGGCCGTGGCGCCGGCTCGTGCCGCGTACGCTCGCGATCGGCGCACTCGTCGCCGGCGTGGCGCTGTTCGCGTACGGGCCGCCGAACCGGCTTGGTGTTGCGATCCCGCTGGCCGGCCTCGGCCTCGGCGCCGGGGTCGGGGTCGCCGCCCGGGGCGCGCGCCGGTCGCCGGCACGGCACGGGTACGCGGTCGCCGGCGGAATGGTCGTCTTCGCGGTCGCTGCCATCGCCTACTACGCCGGCTACGACCTCGGGTACCCGAACCGCTGGGTACCGCTGGCCGTGGCGCTGTTCATCGGCGGGTACGCGCTGTGGAGCACGGCCTCCGACGTACCCGTACCTGTCAATACGGCACGGCTGGCCGCGGCAGCCGTGGTGGTCGTGCCGGCGATGGTGGGAACCTGGTGGTCGCCACCGGAGCCGGTGGCGCGGCCGCAGGCCACGGCGCTTCGCCTGGTCACCTACAACATCCGGATGGGCTACGGGCTGGACGGAGCCTTCCGGCCGGACACGGTCGCGCAGGTGATCGCCGCCCAGCGGCCGGACGTGGTCGTGCTCGGCGAGGTCGACCGGGCGTGGCTGCTCAACGGCGGCCACGACGACCTTCAGGTGCTGGCCCGCCGACTGGGCCTGCGCTACGCCTTCGCGCCGGCGGCCGACCACGTCTGGGGCGACGCGGTACTGACCAACCTGCCGGTCAGGCGCACCCAGACGATCCGGCTGTCCCCGGTCGGCGCGGTCACCGGTGCCCAGGCGCTCGGCATAGTGGTGCAGATCGGCGGGCGGGAGGTGGCCGTCGTCGGCACCCACCTGCAGCCGCCACCGAACGGGCCGCCGCTGATGCAGGCGCGTGAGGTGGCCCGGTTCGCCACCGACTTCGCTGCCGGGAGGCCGACGGTCATCGCCGGCGATCTGAATACCACGCCGGACAGCGAGTCGATGCGCGTGTTGACCGAGGCCGGGTACGTGGACGCACTGGCCGCGAACCGCCCGGTGTTGACCTTCCCCGCCGACGCGCCGGAAGAGGAGATCGACCACGTGCTGGCGCGCGGGTTCGGGCCGGCGACCGACGTGACCGTGCCGCGAACGACCGCCTCCGACCATCTCCCGGTCGCCGTGACACTCGCGCTCCCGTAGGCGACTTCCCGGAGCGTCCCATCACCGGCCCACCGGCGTCCGAGGTGAAGGTGGCCGTGGTCGCCCGGTACCCCTCACCGCGCACCGCCCCAGTGCGAGTCGCGCAGGATCACGTCCGATTCCAGCACGATGCGCTGTCCGGTACGTGGACCGCCGTCCCTGATGGTGGAGAACAGCAGCTGGGCCGCGGTCTCGCCGAGCCGCTCGGCCGGCTGCTCGACAACCGTCAGGGGCGGATTCATGATCGGTGCCCAGATCGCGTCCCCGAAGCCGACGATCGCCACGTCGTCCGGCCATCGCATCCCCCGGTCCCGGATCGCGCTCAGCATTCCCGCCGTCAGGATCAGGCTGCTGCTGAAGATGGCCTGCGGTGGGGGGTCGAGGGCCAGCAGCTCCAGTGTCGCTGCCACGCCGTTCTCCCGGCGGAACTCGACGTTGCGGATGTATTGCGGGACGACCGGCAGCGCGGCCGAGCGCATGGCGTCGAGGTAGCCGCGTAGTCGTTCCCGGGCGGTGTCCACGTGCTGCGGCCCGTTCAGCAGTGCGATGCGGCGGTGCCCGCTGTCGATGAGCAGGCGTACCGCCTTGACCGCGCTGCCGTGGTTGTTCATCGTGACCCGGTTCAGCGCGACCGCGCCCTCCTCCCGGTCCATCACGACGACGGGCGTACCCAGGCCGGGCAGCCGTTGGACCTCCTCCGCCACAGCGGTGCAAGGCGTGACGAGCAGGCCGTCCACCTTGTTGCGCAGCATGACGCGGACCAGTTCCGACTCGGTCACCGGATTGTCGCCACTCGAGCTGACCAGCGCGTGCTGCCCCGGGCCCAGCGCCGCCTGGACGCCGGCGACCGTCCGGGCGAAGAACGCGTTCGTGGCGTCCGGTAGCACGACGCCGAGGGTGAGCGGGGCGGAGGCGCGGCGCCGGACCTCGTAGCCGAGCTCTCTGGTCGCGGCCAGCACGCGGGTACGGCTGCTGCCGCTGACCGGACGAGGGCCGCCGTTGAGGACATAGGAGACCGTCGCTATCGAAACCCCCGCGACTCGGGCGACGTCCCTAATCGTGGGCCGTTCGACTTTGTTAGACATTGCCAGCCCCTTATTCAGACGCTATGTTTCGGTCAACCTATCGGATTGACTCTAACAACTATCTAACAGACAACGCCCATCGAAGGGAGTCGACATGCCGCGCATCATGCGGCCGCCAGGGCTGCGGGCGGGCCTCGTCGTTGGCGGTCCGGCGGTCGCGGTCGTCGTCGTGGCCGCCGCGCTGACCATCGCGCCACAGGCCCACGCCATCAGCACCGATCTCGCCTGCGGCAGACCGGCCAGCGCATCATCCAACAACAGCAGCGCCAGCCGAGCCGTCGACTGCGCCGCCGGCACGGTCTGGCAGAGCGGGACCAGCAAGCCACAGTGGATTCAGGTGGATCTGGGCAGCACGATGCCCATCGACCACGCGACGGTCGTGTGGGGCGCCGGGTACGCCACCTCGTACAAGGTGCGCACCTCGCCCGACGGCTCGACCTGGCATACGGTCGTGCAGAACACCACCGGCCAGGGCGGGACGGAGACGCTGACGATGCCGGCCGGTACCAGCAGCCGCTGGATCCAGCTGTACCTCAGCCAGTACGCCGGCACGTCCGGCTTCACCGTCGACGAGCTCGAGGTGTTCGGCGGCCCGGGCGGCAGCCCCAGCCCCACCGCGTCGGCCGCGCCGTCGCCGACGCCGACGGCCAGCCCGACGCCGACCGCGACCCCGTCGGGCGGCCGCACCATTCAGGTCTCGACGGCGACTCAGCTGAGCTCGGCGCTGGCGGGCGCGCGGCCGGGCGACACGATCAGCCTGGCGTCCGGGACCTACACCGGCACGTTCTACGCCACCGTCAGCGGAACCTCGACGGCCCCGATCACCCTAACCGGCCCCCGCACGGCGGTGCTGTCCAACAGCGCCGGCGGCTGCGACCCGAACGTGCCCGGCTCACCCACGGGCATCACCTACTGCGGGTACGGCCTGCACCTCAACCGGGTCTCCTACTGGCACCTGACCGGCTTCGCCGTCAGCAACTCGGCCAAGGGCATCGTGCTCGACGGGTCCGGTCACAATGTCCTCGACGGCGTCGAGGTCTCCGACACCGGCGACGAGGGCGTGCACTTCCGCACGTCCAGCTCCGACAACGTGCTGAAGAACTCCGCCGTGCACGACACCGGCCGCAGCCAGCCGGGCTACGGCGAGGGCCTCTACTTCGGCTCGGCGCAGAGCAACTGGGCCAAGTACGGACAGTCCGGCGGCCCCGACCGCAGCGACCGCAACCAGGCCCTGAACAACCACTTCGGGCCCAACGTCGCCGCCGAGCACATCGACATCAAAGAAGGCACGGTCAGCGGCCTGGTACAGGGCAACACCTTCGACGGCCGGGGCATCTCCGGCGCCAACTACGCCGACTCGTGGGTCGACGTCAAGGGCAGCGGGTACACGCTGGCCGGCAACCACGGCACCTACTCGAGCGGGTCCGTACTCGCCGACGGATACCAGGTGCACCAGATCGTCTCGGGCGCCGGCTGCGGCAACGTCTTCAAGAGCAACGACTCCGATCTCGGCGGCGTCGGCGCGTACGCCATCAACGTCACCGATCAGTCCAACTGCTCAGCGAGCCCCAACGTCGTGTACGCCAGCAACACCGTCACCAACGCGACAAAAGGCCTGACCAACGTCACCGTGACCGCTGGGGGCTGACGGATGCCCATCTCGGCAGCGGCGTCCCCCACGCCGCTGCCGAGGTATTCCGGCATCGGTCAACGGATGCCGGCGCCCGGTCCTGGTTCCGCGTCACGCGGCGCAATCTATCGACTAGCACCACCATGTCGCTCGAATCGCTGGTTACCTGTCGACTCAAACTCCCAGGTAGGAAGCGCGCACGGCAGGGTTCGCCAGCAGTTCGACGCTGGTACCGCGCAGCGATATGGCGCCGGTCTCGACGACATACCCGCGGTCGGCGACCTCGAGCGCCTTCTTCAGGTTCTGCTCCACCAGCAAAATGGTCAGGCCCTCATCGTGCAGCCGCCGGATCGTGGCGAACACCTGGCTCACCACGACCGGCGCCAATCCCAGGCTGGGCTCATCCATCATGAGCAGTCGGGGCCGGCTCATCAGCGCGCGGGCGATGGCGACCATCTGCTGCTCACCACCGGACATGCTGCCGGCGAGCTGCTTTGCGCGTTCCCGCAGCACGGGGAACATCTCGAAGACCCGTGCGAGGGTGTCGCCGCGTCTGGCCCGCGCCCCCCGGGGGAACGCCCCGAGCTCAAGATTTTCGAGCACGGTCAGTTGCGGCCAAAGCTCCCGTCCCTCGGGCACCAGCGCGATGCCAAGCCCGGGTCGCTGGTGCGCGGCTACCTTCGACAGCGATCGGCCCTCGAAAACGATTTCCCCGCGCCGTATCGGGTGGGTCCCCGAGATCGCCCGCAGCGTCGTCGTCTTGCCGGCCCCGTTCGACCCCAGCAGGGTGACCACCTCACCCTTGTAGACCGACAGGCTGAGGCCGTACACCGCCTGCGAGTCGCCGTAGTAGACGTCGATGTCGTGTACCTCAAGCACCCTGCCCCTCCTCAGGCCGGACCGGTGGGCCCTCGTCGTCGGGGCCGAGGTATGCCTCGATGACGCGCGGGTCGTTGGCGACGTCGGACGGGTTCCCATCGGCGATCTTGCGACCGTGGTCAAGGACGATGACGCGGTCGGACACGCTCATCACCGCCTGCATGACATGTTCGATCATGATTATCGAGATGTCACGACCGCGGATTTGACGGATCAACTCGACGAAACGGGTACCTTCCACCGGGTTGAGACCGGCCACGACCTCGTCGAGCAGCAGCACCCGCGGTCCGGTGGCCAGCGCCCGGGCGACCTCGAGCAGCTTGCGGCCGGCCAGAGTGAGCTCGCCAGGCAGCCGGTGGGCACGTTCGGCCAGCCCGATGAAGTCCAGGATCTCCATCGCGACGACTCGCGGGTCGCGGCCAGCCACGTCCGGTGGCCGGCCGTAATGGTGTCCCACCAGGACGTTCTCCAGCACTGTCAGCCGAGCGAACGGCCGCACGATCTGGTGGGTGCGGCAGATGCCCAGGCGGACCGACCGGTGCGCGGACTTCCCACTGACCTGCTTGCCGTCGAGCAGGACGCGCCCGCGCGTCGGCGGGGTGGAGCCTGCGGCCACCGAGAACAAGGTGCTCTTTCCGGCCCCGTTCGGCCCAATGAGACCGAGGATCTCACCCTCGTCGAGGTGGAAGTCGACGTTGTCGACCGCCTTGAGGCCCCCGAAGTGCTTGCTGACCGACTCGCCGACGAGGATCGCGGTCACGTCGGCCCCCTATTGGTCGGCGCGGACCCGTCCACGGCCGCCACGCCATGGTCCCCGATGCTCTCCGGTGCCTGCGCGTCGACCGCCGCTGACTTCAGGCCCCCGGCGGCGACATCCGCCCGTGGCCGGTACCCGAAGAGCCTGCGCAACCGGAGCAACAGGCCGGTCAGCCCGAGCGGCTCGAAGAGGATGATCAGGATCAGCACCGTGCCATACAGGCCGAGGTAGAGCTGGGAGTACGTGGCCAGCAGGAACTGCTGGATGATGACGAACACGACGGCACCGCCGGTAGGGCCCAGGATCGTGCCGATACCGCCGATGACTCCGATGAGAATGAACGAGATCGACCGGTCGAAGCTGAACATGTCCTGCGGGTCGATGAACGTCTGGTATGAGGCGTAGAAGCCGCCGCAGACGCCCATCATGGTGCCGGATAGGAACAGGACCATGTCCTGGTACCGGGTCGCGTCGACGCCTGAGTCGGCGGCCGCCTCGACATCTTCCTTGATCGACAGCAGCGCCAGGCCGATCCGCGACTTGCGCAGCCAGTACGACACCGCAACCGCCGCGGCCAGCAGGTACAGGCCGTACCAGTAGAGCTGATACTTGGTGGGACCACCGCCCAGCGGCAGCGACAGCCCCGACGATCCACCGGTGAAGTCCGACCAGTACGTGGCGACGAGCCTGGTCGCCTCGCCCACGCCGATGGTCGCGATCGAGAAGTACGGGCCCCGCAGTCGCAGCGTCGGATGCCCCCACAACAGCGCGTAGCACCCGGCGATGAGTCCGCCGGCAAGCCAGCCGACCCAGAACGGCAGCCCGGAGGCCAGCATCAACCGGGCCGCCACGAACCCCCCGACGCCGAACATGGCCGAGTGCCCGAAGCTGATCTGGCCGAGGTAGCCGCCGAGCCAGTTCCAGGCCAACCCGGCGGCCATGAACATGAAGGTGAGCCCGACGATGTCGTGGGTGTAGGGATTCAGTGGCAGCACCAGCGGCGCAACCCACAGCAGCGCGAGGCCGGTGGCGAAGGCGACCACGACGCGCCGGGGCAGCCAGTTGGGCCGCCGCAGGCGCCAGCCGATCCTCGTGGCCGCCGACTCAGGCAAGCTCACCGCAGCACCCTCTGACCGAACAGGCCACCGGGGCGCAACACGAGCACGACGACGAGCAGGACGAAGCCGACCGCCGACGTGAGATAGGACGGTACGCCATAGATCGAGAACACCTCCGCAAACGCGAGCACGCAGGCGCCCAGCGCGATCCCGACGACGCTGCCCATTCCGCCGAGGACGATGATCACAAAGCTCTTGAGCAGCTCACCCGCTCCGAAAGCGGGGTTGAAGGCGAACAGGGTCGAGGCCAGCACGCCAGCGAGCCCGGCCAGCGCGGTACCCAGCCCGAACGTCAGGACGTAGATCCGCTCCACGTTGATTCCCACGAGGGTGCAACTGTCCGGGTTCTGCGCCACGGCACGGATCGCCTTCCCCCAGTAGGTCCTGGTGAGGAACAGGTGCAGGACTAACAGCGCGACCACGGCGATGACGAAGACGACGATCCTGCTCACCGAGTAGTTCGCGCCGAAGATCCGCACGGACGAGACGGCGTACCTGGTGCGGATCGCCTGGTCGTTTCCGGTGAACAACAGGTAGACGATGTTGCGGATGACCAGCCAGACGCCGAACAACAGCAACAGCGACTGCACCGCCCCGGCCGGGCCGCGCGGCAGGAACCGCACCAGGCCGAAATAGATGGCCACACCGACGCCGAAGAACACCACAAGCGCGATCGGGATCGACAGGTATGGATCAATGTGCAACCTGGTGAACAGCTGCCACGTCAGGTACGCGGCGGCCATGATGATGCCGCCGTGCGCCAGGTTGACGATGCGCAGCACGCCGTAGATCAACCCGAGACCGTACGCCATCGCGGCGTAGAACCCGGCCAGCAACACGGCCGAGACCGCCAGGGTGGGGATGCCTTCCATTGCGCCTCATACCTTGCAGTTCGGGTTCGGCGAGACGCCCTGTCCGGTCGCCACATCGGCCGGGTAGATGATCGGCGAGCTGCCGTCCGGCATGTTCTGCTGGACGACGAACGGGTAGCTGGCCTGGCCGCCCTTGGCCGCCGGGAAGCTGAGCCTGCCGCCGGGGAGGATCGAGTCGATGTCCAGACCCGACAGCGCGTCGCGGACCTTCTGCTTGTCGACCGAGCCGGCCTTGGCGATCGCGGTCAGTAGAGCCCGCGCGGCCTCGTACGCGGTCGCCTGGTACCACTGCGGCTCAGCACCGTACTTGGCCTTGAACGCGTCGACGAACTCCTTGTTGAGGCCCTTGTTGCCAAGCTGCGCGTTCCACCACACGGCCGACAGGATGTAGCTGACCCCGCCCTGGCCCAGTGCGGCGCGCGCGTCGGCCTCCGAGCCCCGCGCGCCATAGGTCACGAGCTGGTTGCACATCTTGGCGCTGAGGTACTGCCGGTGCATGGTGAGGAAGTCGGGCAGGTGCGCGTCGACCAGGAACAGGTCGGCTCTGGCGCTGCGGACCTTGTTCAACAAGGCCGAGAAGTCCTTGCCGTCAAGCGCGAACGACTCGTCGACGACAACCTGGTAGTCGCCACCGTGCGCCGCGACGAACCCCTGGATCCCCTTCCGGAAGTCCTTGCCGTGTGAGGTGTTCTCCCAGACGACGGCGATCTTCGCGGGTTTTGCCAGCTTCCCGGCGCTCTGCTGCTGGTGGATCCACTCCATCTCGGTGGTGGCGAGATTCTCCACCGGAGCGAGCGTGCCGAAGATCCACTTGAAGCCCTTGCCGTAGATCGATGTGGCGGCCCCGCCGCCGTTGACGTACGGGATCTTGTTCTGCTCCGCGACGGTGCTCTGGGCCTCTACGAGCGCCGTGGAGTAGGTGCCGAGGAAGAAGTTGACCTGGTCCTGGGTGATCAGCCGCTGCGCCAGATTGACGGCCGTCGCCTGGTCGGTAGTGTCGTCGAGCAGCCTGAGCTCGACCGGCACCTTCTTCCCGCCGATGGCGACGCCCCCGTTCTTGTTCGCCAGGTCGACGGCGAGCTCGTACCCCTGCTTCTGGAGGCCGCCGGCCTTCGATTCCGCTCCCGTCAGTGGCAGCGTGGAACCAATGACGATCTTGTCCGGGACCGCCGCGGCGCCCCCGCCCTCCTTGGAGCTCTGGCCGGGCGCGCACGCAGCGCCGAGCAAGGTAAGGACGATCAGCGCGGAGAGGCCGCCGACGCGTTCACGTCTGGTCATGTTGATCATCGAGTGTTCCTTTCCGGGCAGAGCCGCGTCCGAAGCCGTGGCGAGATCTTCAGAACATTGGTCGGCAACGCACCTCGTCGCCCGGCTCGGGTCGGGCCGACGCCCGCGTCATCACCGTGCCCATGCCATTGCGGGGCAGCCAGTCCAGAAACTGGACCTCGCGGGGACGCTTGTGCCGCGAGAGGCACGCCGCACCGTCCAGTGCCGGCCCGACCGTTCCGGCCCGCCGCTCGCCGTCGGCCCGGACTGCACAGTTCATCAGCGTCTCGGTCATGCCGTACCGCTCGACCACGCGCGGGCCGGTGGCTCTCGCCAAGCGCTCATGGTCCGCCCCTGCCGGGGCGGCCGAGCCGGACACCAGCGACCGGGCCTCGGCGAGCGCGGCTGCCGGTAGGTCAGCCGACGATCGACAAGACGCACGGGCGGCCGGTCGCCGAGTTGCGCAAGGGGTGGCAGCAGGTGAGGGCCGGGTCCGGTCACTGCGGTCACCCCCTTGTCAGCCGAAGCCGGGAGGAAGGCAAGCCACACCGTGAGGAGTACCCCGGCTGCGATACCTCCGCGAAAGCGAGGGGCTGGGTCGCGGCCGGGCCTCTGCTTACTGTGATCTACGGCAGAGTGGACTGCTGGTTAGGCCACTGTCCCGCCGAGTGTCCGCGCCTGTCAAGGCAACATCAAGACCGGCTAGGGCAGCTCTGGACCCTGAAACCGCGTTGAAGCGGAGGTTTCGTGGTGTCTGAGGTGCGTTGAGCAGATCGCCGAGATCTCGTCCGTGGCGCAGCGCAGACCCGGGTCGACGCGCGGATGGCGGCGGGTGCCGCCGTGCCGCTGGCCAGGTTGCCCTGCGCGCCCTGGCTGCCGGCGCGCCCTTGCTGCCAGCTCCGCCTCCCGGCCGTACGCAGTGCCTGCTGGAACCGGCCGCGCGGCGGCCACGGCCGCCCGGCAGCGGGCCACCTGGATTCCCGGCTCGTTGGTCAGCAAAGGGCGGGTAGCGTCACCGCTGATCCGCCGTCAACTGGGCGACGGTGCATCGGGAGAGGTGGACCCGAGCTGCGCCACGACCTGCTCTCTGTAGGCTCCAGGCCGCGCCACCAGCTCGTCGTGCGTACCCCGCTGCACAATCCTTCCTTCCTCCATCACCAGGATGAGGTCGGCATCGACGATCGTGCTCAGCCGGTGGGCGATCACGATCCTCGTGCAGCCGAGCGTGCTGATGTTGCGGTGCACCATTCGTTCGGTGACGGAGTCGAGATCGCTCGTCGCCTCGTCGAGCAGCAGGATGGTGGGGCGGTGGGCCAGGGCTCGGGCGAGGGCGATCCGCTGCTGCTGGCCTCCCGAAAGCGATGCGCCCCCGTCCACGAGTGGCGTCTCGTAACCCATCGGCATGGCGACGATCTCGTCGTGGATGCAGGCCAGCTTGGCCGCGTCGACCACCATCTCGTGGGGCATTGCGGGGTTGCTGAGAGCGATGTTCTGTCGAACGGTCGCTCCGAACAGGTAGGGTCTCTGCGTGACGATGCCGATCTGCCTGCGCAGCGACTTGAGCTCGAGCTCGGCCAGGTCACTCCCGTCGAACAGGATCCTCCCGGACGTCGGGGGATACATGCCGAGGAGGAGGCGCGCGAGGGTCGACTTTCCGGAACCGGAGCGTCCGGCGATGCCCAACTGCTGGCCAGGCTGAACTTCGAGCGAGACATCTTTCACCACGGCGGGCGCCAGCGGCCCGTAGGCGAACGAGACGCCCTCGGCCCTCACCCGCCCGGAGAGGCGAGGAGCGGTTGCCACCTTCTGCCCCTCCTGCTCCCGGGGGGCGTCCAGCACGTCGTTGATACGCTCCATGTAGCTGCGCAGTAATTGAAGCTTCAAGCCGGTCTCGATGAGGGTGGCGAGCGGTTCCAGAAAGCCGGCCGCCAGGGCCGCGGCAGCGAGCATGGTCCCGAGCGAGATGGCGCCATTCAGGACCTGGAACCCGCCGTAGACCAGGATGGCCAGCGGCGAGCCGAGCTGGAGCGTGCCCGTGACGGTATCCACGGACGCGTCCAGCCGTCCCCGACGCAGCGCCACGTTGACCTGGTCGATGAACAACCCCTTCCAATGCTCGGCGGCTCGCCGCTCGGCGCCCGCCGCTTTGAGGGTCTCGATGCCGGCCAACAGCTCAAAGGTGTAGCTTTGCGACTTGGCTTCGACCTGCAGGGTCTCCGACATCAGGTGTTGGTTCCGCCGCCGCGCGAGCAGGAGAACCATTACCTGCAACAGACCCAGTCCCAGCACGAGCGTCGCCAGCGGAGGGCTCAGCATGAACAGCAGGACAAGGTAGAAGCTCGCCAGGCTGCCATCGATCAGGGCCGAGATGGTGCCGGTGGTCAGGAACTCGCGCACGACGGTATTGCTTTGGAGGCGCATCATCAGGTCGCCGGCGGACCGCCCGAGGAAGAATGCGTACGGAAGGTCCACCAGGTGCTCGACGAAAGCCGTCGTCAGGTGTACGTCGAGGCGCGTGCGCAGTTGCAGCAGCAGGTGGCTGCGCAGCAGCGTCGTGATGAAGAAGTAGCCGACGACCGCACCCATGGTGGCCCCGGTCACCAGCAGCAGGTGCCGGTCGTTGCGCGGGACGATCTGGTCCACCAGCAGCCCGGTCAGCAGTGGAAGCGCAAGTGCCAGCAGCCGCAGGAGCACCGATCCCACGAGCACCCTGGTGAGCCTGCGGGACTGGCCGAGCAGCGGTCGAAGGTACCGCCAGGTGCCCTTGGTGTTCAGCCTGGAGGTCTGAAAGTCGTCACCGGGCTCGAGCGTGATGGCGACACCGGTGTAGGAGTGACGAAAGACCTCCATGGACAGTCGCCGGCGTCCCAGAGCCGGATCCACAACCTGCACGGCGTTTCTCCGCAGGCGCTCGAAGACGACGAAGTGCGTGAATTCCCAGTGGAGGATCGTCGCGGGAGTCAGGTGCTCGAGGTCATCCAGGTCCGCCGCCACGCCCCTCGGGTTCAAGCCATACCGCTGCGCCGCCTCCGTCATGGCCAACGCGTCGACGCCGTCGCGGTTGGTGCTCGTCATCTCGCGCAGCTCGTCGAGGGGCACCTGCTTGCCGTGGTAGGCAAGCACCATGGCCAGGCAGGCAGCACCGCAGTCGGCCAACCCCATCTGTCTGACCCAGGGCACTCGCCGGCGCACTAGGAGTCCCCACCTCTCCCCAGCGTCCCGCGCAACTGCCGAAGGAACAGATTGAGGATCCTCTGCGAGCGGAGTACGACGACGGCCCGAGCCTCGTGCCGGGGCGACGACGGCAACGACGCCAGATCGGCCTCCGGCGCGAGGACCCCCGTGACCAGCATGGCCGGCTGGGAAGACGAAGCGAAGCCGGCACGGCGCACGCCAGCCTGATCGGCAACCTCGGCCCCCAGCACCCGGGCGGCAAGAGCCGGCCCCTGCGAGCCGTCCACTTCGAGGCGGACGAGCTGGCCGGGCTGGAGATCCGGGGAGGCGGCGTCGGGGACGAGGGCCACGAAGGTCCGGTCCGGCACGTTGATCAGGGCCGGCCCCGAGGTGGTCTCGGTGGTGCGAGCCGTAGCGGCGACGACCGCACCTGCCACCACCAACGCCAGCACGATCCAATACAACCACCTGGTCCACGGAGGGTCGATCCGCAGAACACCGCCTTGTCGCGGCCGGCCGGCTTGGAACTCGAGCGCCTCTTGGCGAAACGGGGATCGTCGTTCGGTCATGGCGGGATGGATTGGCGCCCAGCCTGTGCGCTGTAGGCGCGGTCGAGTAGTTCGTAGAGCACGAGCTCCTGGGCCCGCTGGGCGGAGCGTAGCAAGCGATTGACGTGCATGTGCGCATAGCTCGTCGCGACGTCGGCCAGCGTCGCGGCCAGATGTCCGGCCTGGCCGAGCCGGCGCAGCTCCGCCGTCACGGGAGCGAGTTGCAGCGATCGCCGGCGCAGCGCCTCCAGCCCCGCGGCAAGGGGGGCCGGCGGAGCCTGTCCGGGATCCAGCAGCGCCTCCAGGCGGGCCCGCTCCGCCCGGTACCGCTGGCTCACCTGGCCCCTGAAGTTCCCGTCGATACCGAACTCCCGGCCGAAGCCCTCCCGCGCCCGTCGCGCCACGGACCGCTTCTCCTGGAGTGTGAGCCCGAGATCGTCGAAGAGCAGGTCCATGCCGCGCATGGCCAGGCGCCAGCGCAGGTCGAGCCCGGCATCGCCCGACAGCAGCCCCATGATGGTGAGCACAGCCTCGCTGTCGGCGGCGAACACCTGCTCGGCCAGCTCGACCCCTCTTTCGCCGCCGTAGCGCTCGACCTCCCGCTCGTAGGTGTCCAGCTGCATGCGCCACAACTGGCCCGCCTCCACGAGCGGGGCCGCGGCCGCTTCCAGGCTCGGCAGCACCTCGGCGTGGAGCCGCCTGCGGTCGCCGTGAAGACGGAGTCGCAGGTGCCAGTCGGGATCGGCATAGCGGATGAAGAACCAGGCGTCGGCGGCGCCGGAGGCGAGGGAGGATCGTACCAGTGGGCCAACCAGGTGGTTGAGCACCTGGTCAGCGGTTCCCGCGCCGGTGTAGAGCTTGGCGTAGAGCCACTCCGAGCCTGGTGGGAACCGGCGACGGACCAGGCTTCCGGTCGCTCGCGGGGCCGCGTCGTTGGTCTCGGGTCGTGGCGGGGCGATCTGGACGAACGGAACGACCAGCTCGTGCACGAAACGGCCTTCCGGGCCGGTGACGCACAGTGCATCGGGCTCGGGGAACATCTCGACGAGCACTGCTTGGCGTCGCCCTCGGAGTTGGTGAGCGAGCGCCGCGACGCTCAGCACGTTGTCGAGGTCGATGACGAGTTCGTTGTCACGATCGGCGAGGGCAACGTAGCGCGGTAACCGCCGCTCGGCGCGCCACTCCTGCACGGCGGCGAACTGGTCGGCACCGCTTGTCTGGCCGAGCGCCCGCAGTTCGGCCTCCGTGACGTTCCAGCGGGCACGGCACAGCACCAGCCTTCCGCTGAGGACCCGCGGCAGGAAGGGGGAATCCTGGAGCGGGCCCCAGTCCCAGGTGAGCCCCGCCGCCAGATCCTGGTGCTGAAGTGCGCACAGGAACCGGTACAGGCCAAGGCTCCGCCAGTCGTAGTTGTGGGCGGTGGTGAGCCTGGGCATGACCTCGCGCTCGAGGCGGCGGGAGCGCAGCACGATGCGGCCATCGCGCACCGATACCAGGAGGTCGGTGACGGGAATCTGATGGTCGGCCGGCGCGCCGGAGCGACCGAGGTAGGGAATCTCGTAGTCGCGCAGCACGGGACGGCACAGGATGTTGCCGATCCGGCCCTCGGGAAGATGCACGACCTCGGCGAACAACCGCTCGGGGCGGCGTGCCTCCTCCGCCTGGAGGTGGGCGCGGACGAACTTGTGCAGGGCCTGGTCGGCGTGGCAGAAGCGACCGAGCAGCACGGCGCCGGAGGGCCCGTACAGGCCCTGCAGGAAGACACGGAAGCGACCCTGTGCCATGGCCTGGTCGGACTCGGCCGCGACGGCGGCCATCACGTAGAAGGCGTCGGGTAATGGCGGACGTTGCTCTGCGGCCAGCGCTTCGAGGTCGGACGCCTCGAGCGCGATCTCGGTGGCCCCTTCGGCAAGCGCTTGCGCCAGTCTCCGGAGGAGTAACGCATCGCGGGCGCTCCATCGCCGCGCCTCTTGATCACCGGCACGGAACGGGAGCCCGGCCAGGAGCGGAGAGGCCTCGGCCAGAGGCGAGTTGGACCGCTCGAAGCCGATGCCGATCTCCTCGTCCAGCGCTTCGACGAGGGGGATCTCTCGGGTCTCGTAGCGCCGGAGGAATTCCTCCCGAAACCGCGACAGCCCGTCAGGCCACTGCTGGGGGGCCAGCTGATGAAGGATGCTCACGCCCCGCGCGAGCTCGGCGACGACCGGGCCGCCGAGCGTGGCCTGCTGGGCCGGTTTGACCAGGTCGACCTGTACCAGACGGGACAGGTCCGGCTGAACGGGGAGCTCCCCGAGCAGTGCGGCGACAGCTCGATAGCGGTCGGGCGAGGTACCCAGTCCCTCGGCGTCGAGCGTGGCCAGGGCGGCCCGCGCCTCGTCGACTCGCTCGGCTATCTGCGCTGTTGCGGCGTCGCCGCGCAGGGTGGCGACCAGGCCGTGCACGGGCTCGTCTCCGGTGACGAGCGGGCGGGCGTCGGTCACGAGGAGCTGGTTGTCGACCAGTTCCTGCACGTACTCCTCGGCCTCGGCCTGGCTGATCTCGTCATCCGTCAACACCCCCGCCACGGCCTCCAGGACCGCTCCTCCTTGGGCCCGCTCCAGCGCCGCAGTGAGATAGGGACTCTTGTCGACCGCGACGAGATGGTAGGAGCGGCCGGTCGCGGTCAACCGAGCTTCGGCCAGATGCAAGCGGCCGGCCACCTCGTAGAGGCTGGAGTTCGGTTCGTAGGTGAGGGCCCGACGGAGCCGAGGGTGCCGCTCGACGGCCTCGGCGAGCGCACACAGGTAGTCCATGTCGAGCCGACTGTGCGGTTGGTACCGCTCCCGGACCTGCAGGTGCAGCCTGGTCTGCGCGTCGATGGTGCCGGTGGTGCATCCGGCGAACAGACCGAAGGGGGTGGCTCGGGTGGCCGCTCGGCTGACGTACGAGACCACGGCCGGCTCGACCTTGCGGCCCCGTTTGCTGTCGGGCTCCTTCTGCCAGACGTCGAGGGTCTCATCCAGGCTCGGTGAGGCGACGAAGATCGCTTCTCGTACCTCGGGACGAGCGACCAGCGCCAGGAGCCGGTCCCGGAGCAGGGCCCGGTCCCGCTCGAGGGCCTCCTGCAGGCCTCGGGGGCCACCAAGCGAGCCGACGGCCTCCAGCCCCGCACTCCAGGCCGCCATCTCCTCGAACGGCAACAACGGCGTCCGCAGGACGAAGAACCCCGACGGGGTGAATTGCCGGCCGGCCCGGTCGCGCTCGGTCATGCGGTCCGCCGGGACATTGCGTCGGGGGCCGAAACGAGGAACATCCGGTCCCAGACGGGCTCGACGGGCGTGGTCGCAGCCAACAGGACCAGCGCGACCCCGGCGGCTCCCTCGAGCAGGCCGGTGCCGGTCCAGGGTCCCTCCTCGGCCCGGTCCCTGCTTCCCCGCACCCATGAGCCCCCTTCGTCCCTTGCCAGACGGTAGAAGTCGAGCGTGCGCTCGAGCCAGTACACGGCGGCACGGCCGAGCGTCGGTTCTCCCGTGGCTTGGTACATGCGGTTGTAGATGTGGGCCAACCCGGCTGTTCCATGGCAGAAGCAGGCGTCGCGGATCCCGGTCTTTTCCGGCGGTCGCTCTGCCGCCCGGCAGGCCAGCGCCACCGCCACTCGCTCCCAGTCGGCGGCAGCGACGCCTCGGGCCGCCAGCAAGAGGGCTGCCGCGATCCCCGGATCCCCGTAGCACCAGGCACAGCGGGCTGGCGACGGCGGGAAGTCTGGTGCCAGCCATATGGGGAACGTCGGGCCCGCCTCGGTCGCCAGTGACTGTGCCAAAAGCCAGCTCACCGCCCCCTCGAGGAGCGGTCGTGCCACCTGCGGCTCGACCCCGGCGCCGCAGATGCCGCCGAGAAGGGCGACAGCCCCTGCCGCGCCGTGCGCGAGGCCGAGGTCTGCGCGCCCTGAGAGGTACTCCTTCCGGGATTCCGGGTGCAGAATTCCCGCGGGCGGCGTCCACCAGTAGATTCCATGCTCATCGTGCTGGGCGTGTTCGTGCAGCCGCTCGACAACCCGGTGGAGGCATTCGATCGCCGACGGGCGTGGGAACCGTTGCAGTGCGTACACGCCGAGACCGGTGACACCCACCACAAGGTCGTGGGGCGCCGGCCACAGGTTGGCGCGCGCCAGCAGTCGTAGGAGGGCCTCGTCGACTGCCTCGTTGCGGTCCTCTGGATCCGGGTCGAGGAGGTGGTCCACCAACTCGGTCGCCCACGCCACCCCGGGGAAACCCCCGTAGAGGGAAGCGTCCATGGTCTGCGTCGACACCGCCTCGATGGCCTGGTCGAGGTAGTGCCACGCGAGGACGTCAGCCTGCGGCATCCCGCGGGTTTGGGCAAGCCAGGTGTACAAGAGGGCCAGACCGGCCTGTCCATTGGCGAGCGAATGATCTTGCTCGCCGGTCAGCGGTGCGATGGACGGAATGGACTCCGCGATAGCGTCGACCGCCAGCAGAGCCTGCTGGGCCGTCGTTCCCGACAAGATCGGCCGCCAGCAGGTCCCGACGCTCGCATCGTCGAACTTTGTCATACGGCCAGCCACGCTGCACTCACCATAGAAGCCGGCGCTTAGCAACGCGTGCGAAGGCAGCGCACGTGCACATGCGTTGCCTTCGCACGTCGACCTCGAACTCTAGCTGATCTTAGGAAAGGTTACTTGCAGTTCGGGTGTCCGGAGCTGGGGCACTTCGCCGGGTTGAATTGGCCGCTGTTTGCCGCCCCGCCGACAACCAGGGACAGCTCCTGCTTGTCGAGCGTCCGCAGGGTCTCCTTTGACAGTGTCAGCTTCTTCTTCATGACCGCCCCCTCTGGACGTTTGGAGTAACCGTGCGCGCGGTTCGCTTTCGGGCAGCCCGTGCGGCGACGCTATCATCCTGCCGCCCCTCGCGTATCCTCCGATTAACGTAGGTTCGGTTAATGCATTGGTGCCACCTTGCAATCAGTACGGGTTGCTAACTAACCGTCCGTGAGGTTGCCATCCTTCGCCGCGGTCCAGCCGCACGGTGTCTTAGAACACCCGGATGTGGTCAATTCCGGCTTCTAGCTCACCCAGGTCGCGGATCTTGTTCGGGTGGGAACCCGGTCTTGATCTGGCCGAACAATGACTCGAACTCGTCGTGGCCGGGCACGACGCCGGGCGAGATCGGCGAGCAGGGTGAGGTCTTCGAGCAGGGTGAGGTCTTCGAGCAGGTGATCCTTGCCGTCGGCGAATAGGGTGCGAGTGAACGCCACTTCGAGCTGGCTGTCCGTCTTTTCGGCACTGACTACTGTGGACGGGGACGACACGACTCCGCGTCGACGATGAAGGGCATCCGTCACTAATGGCGCCGACCATCCGCCGATATAGGGCCCGCGGCCGCGAGTTGTTTCGGAAATGGTCTCGAGTGGGATGGTGACCGAATGATACAGGGCGAAAAGTACCCTTAGCGCGCTGCATAAAGATCAGCCAACGCTATTGATTCAAATTACCGATCCCTGCTTCTGCCCCCAGAAAGACGTCCAGTGCGAATAGCTCTTTCTGCGCCCCGACTGCCGAGCAAGGCAAGAGATCGCTAAGCCTCGATCCACCGATTGGCTTTGATAGAAGCGTGCGTGTTGGGCATGGAGATGCCCTCCGAACTGGAGAATGGGAGTTATCTAGGCTTCCACATTCCAGTCCGAGAGGGCACCTGTGGGATGAGATTACGGCATGGCACCCCGGTGGTGCGCGCATCCTTTGATGATCCGAACCTGGTGTCGTGCGCGGGTCTGGAACCGGTGATGCGGCTGGCCGAGGCGGGTGACCTGCCAGGACACCGTCAACGCCCCGTCGGACCCTCGCTCGGCGCCGATCCGGGGCGCTAGCCGAACAGCGCGCGCTGGCCGTTCGGGCTGGTGAACATGGCGTTCCCGTCATGCGCCACGCCCGGCACGACGCTCTTGGTGTGGCGGGCGTAGACGCCGGTGCCGAACACCGTGCCGAGGTAGGCGTGGTACTGCTGGCCGCGCTCGAAGCGGTGGGCGCCCTGCCAGTTCGCCGCGCACGAACGGTCCAGATTGGGGTCGGCGCTGTCGGTGTCGCGGTCCCCCAGCAGGTACACGGCCATGCGGCTGCCGTACCGCTGGATCACGTCGCCCGCCGCTGTCATGTAGGGATTGAGCTCCCGCAGGCCGTACCGGTAGTCGTTGTATCCGGGGCAGGCCGAGACCTCGGCCTTGGTCAGGGCCCGCAGCGCGCCGGACTTCCAGCGCTGCGCGGTGAAGTACAGGTAGCTCGACGGGTTCGCCACGACGTACCGCGTGGGAACGGTGGAGCGCGACCCGGCGGCGTACCGGTTGGTGAACCAGCCGCCGGCGCTATGCCCGGCGACCACGACGCGTGTGACGTTGGGGAACCGGGTTCTGTCGGCCACTCGCTGGAGGATGCTGTCGACCACCGCGTACGAGCTGATCCCGCCGCCATTGAGCGACGACGCGCCGTCCTTCCATCCGGTCGAGCTCCAGAAGAGCAGCCGGGAGGACGGGCGCGGGTCCGACGACGAGTAGAAGTGCGGCGCCACGATCAGTGTGGTCGCCACCGTGCCGGCCCGGGTGGCCGAGGTCTCCACGAACGAGGCGTAGTCACACGCGTTGCGGTTGGTGCCGTGCACTACCACGACCACGGTCTGCACCTGGGTGCTCGCCGTGGTCAGCGAACGGTTGCCGCAGTACTCGACGGTGGCCGAGCCGATTGCGACGGTCCGGGGCTGGACCGCGCCCCAGGCGGGCGCCGCCCACGCGAGCGGGCCCAGAAGCACGATTGCGAACAGGACGCCGAGCCGCTTGATCATCATTCGCTCCCTGCGCGGCGGGGATCGCGGGCTCGCGAGAGGCGTCGGGAACCACCTGGCGATCTGGCAGGCGAGCCGCAGACATTGACATCCTCCAATCTACACTTTCGCCGCCCACGCCGCACCGGCCCAGCTCACCTACAGCCATCCGGTTGTAAGTGAGTGTTCGCGGCCTCCCCCCATGCAAGTAAGGATGGAGTGGACGTTCATGCCGCCGATCGCGCGGCCGCGCCTGGTGGCGCTGGGTGCGGGCGGTGTGCGTCTTTGCACCGTTTGCTGCTTGCTCCCCGGGGCGAGTGCCGGTCAGGATCGATCGGGCAGGTGTCGAAGAAGCGAGCACCGATCGACGAGGCTACCGCGACACGACGCCAGCCGGATCCTATAGTAGAAGCGAGGCCCATCGATGGACTCCATGGCGTACGTCATCCTCTACGTCACCGACCTCGATGTCTCGATCGCCTTCTACCGAGACGTTCTCGGGCTGCCGTTCAAGTTCCAGGACGCTGGATACGCCGAGTTCGCCACGAACGGGACCCGCCTAGGGTTGTATGAGCGGCGCCGCGCACAGTGGTTGATTGGCGGGACGGTGACCCCGGGGCCCGCCGCCGAGATCGTGTTCATGGTCGACGAGGTTGACGCCCACGCTCGGTCGCTGGCCGAGCGCGGCGCCGTCATCATCAGCGCTCCGACCGACCGGCCGTGGGGTCACCGCACCGTGCACATGGCGGACCCCGATGGATTCGTCGTCGAACTGGCCCAGGACATCCCTCGCCGACGATCGCGCGGTGGTCGGCGACGAACTCCGGGTTGATCTGTGGTGGCGGGCCGGGATCAGGTACAAGTGAGTCGGAAGGACACCGGGACGCTGAACGCCGTGCTGCCGTTGGGGAACACCACCCTCGCCCGGAAGGTGAGGTTGGCGCTGGTACTGCCCGCCGCGAATTCCCGGAACGTGTTGGCGTCCAGGGTCTCCGCCTGGATGAAGGTGAACGTGAACTCGGGGTATACGTACCCGTCACTCCACACGGTGGTGTATCTGACGGTTCCCGGTCCGGTGGAGAAGACCTTAATGAGGATCTGGATGAGGACCTTGTTCTGGCAGGACCCGGTGTAGCTTGGCGGGTCGACCTTGGTTACCACGACCTTGTTCTCGGTGACGCAGGTGATGGTGACCGGGGCCTTGCTGGAGTCGAGGGGGTTCGGGCTCAGGACGCGCAGCATCGCCCAGTGGTTGCCGGAGGTGGTGAAGTTATGGGATGTCTCGACCACCTGGAGGCCGGCTGAGGTGAAGTCGGCGGTCCCGGTCGGACCGGTCGTGCCGTCACTCCACATCCAGATGTACGTCACCGTGACCGGACCGCCGGACACCGTGATCGTTGCGCTGAAGCCGACGTTCAACGGGCATGCCCTGGCCGGTGGCTGGGTGCCCTTCAGCGTCACCTTGGCGCTGAGGACGCGGTGCTGCGGGCCGGCGTCGGTGAACGTCGCACTCGCCCTGGCGGTACCGGCGGGTACCGTCACCTGGCACGTCTGCTGGCGGCCGGAGCCGGCGCAGGCTCCGCCCCAGCTGTCGAGCTGCGCGGTGCCGATCGGTTGTGCGGTGAGTACTACGGAGGTGCCGGCATGGAACACGGCCGAGCACCGTGGCGGGCAGGAGATGCCGCTGGGTTGGCTGGTGATCGTGCCGTTTCCGGTGGCGCTCACGGTCAGCGTCCCCGTTTGCGATGACCCGGTGATCTGGATCGCGATGGACGCGATTGCGGCCGGACAGCCGGGGAAGCTCGCGCGAACGCTCACCTGATAGGTCCGCGGCGCATCCCACCGGTGCACGACGTGCGGCCCCACTCCCGTGGACCCGTCACCGAACGACCAGTCGGCCGCGGCAGCGCTCTGCCCGCCGGATCCACTGACACCCAGGGTGACCGGTTCACCGACCCTAGCCGTCGGCTGCGACACCGCGATCCGCGCGGCGACGCAGCCCGACGACGCGCTAGGCCCGCCGGACGGCACTGGATCTGAGGGCGTGGGTGTCGGCGTTGGATTCGGGTTCGGGTCCTGATGAGTCAGACCTTTGTCGGGCGCGGTGGGATCGTACTTGGCGACGGGTCGCACGCCGCCATCGAGCCGGATCACTCCGGCCCGCTCGCTATCCGGATCGTTGAAGAAGACCACCCCGTCGTGGGTGAGCAACTGGAACCGAGTCCGTGGGTCAAGCACCTGCGGTCGCGCGATGTCCCGGGACTGTTGCAGGTCGACCACGTGTACCCGGCCGGTGGCGTAGTCCGGGATGAACACCCGGCCGCCGGCCTCGACCGGGTTCCCGAAGTCGCCGTTGGTCGTGCCGAGCGAGACACCGCTGGCACAGCCACTACCCCGAAGGTCGCAGACCATGAGTAGCCCGCGGGCCGTGACGACGTAGACGCGGGCGGCATGGGAGGATCCGCCGACGTGAACGCGATCGTCGAGGCGCAGGTCAAGGGCGATCTCACCGCGCTGGTCGCCGGTCCTGCGGTCGACCAGGGTGGCTAGGCGCCGCTTCGTGTCGACGATGACGGGTGCGCCATCGGCGGGTACGAGTAGGGCGCCCGCGGGTTGGGCGGCGTTGCGGCGGACGTGGCGTCGTCCATCGGCGATCCAGACCAGATCACCCGTATCGTTATCGAGCACCCAGAGCCGGCTGTGGTCGTCCAGGACCGCGGCCTGTGGTGCCACCTTGGCGGCCATCGGTACCGCCGGGTCCCGACGGGCGAGCGTTTGCGGATCGGCGGTGGCTACCATGCCGCGCTGGGTGTCCAGAACGTAGAGGACATTGGACGCCGCCAGGACGTGCAGACCTTCGCGGGCATCGGGTAGCGGAGTCGCGAGTGGGCTCACCTGGAATGTCGCGCCGTCCACTCGCCGAACCGCGCCGCTCGACGGGCTCATCGCGTAGGCTGTGGTGCCCTGCTGGACTACATCCAACCGCTCACCCGGCGGCGCGACCTGCACCTGCGCGGCGACCTCCGCCGACGAACCGTCCAACAGGGCTACCTGGCCGACTCGCCCGGACGGCAGCCACGCCGCCCCGGACAACAGATGCGGACGATCTACCGGGTAACCTGCCGCCCACCCGGCCAGCCCCAACGTGCCGATCATAGCCACCGTGACGGCTCCCGCGCCGGCCGCCCGTACGCGCCGGCCGGTGAGCAACAGGGAGGGTACCTGGTGCAGACGCCACGACCTCATCGATCCCCCCGCGACAAATGGCAAAGGACCACATGAAAAGCATCCAGGCAACGCTTCCCCGCAATGAACGTGCCCAAGGCGCTAGATACTAGCGCCATCCGTCAACGACCGGCATCGTCGAAAGGTCAACTGCCGGTGCCCGGTGCACCGCAGGTTCGTGGCACCAGGCTGGCGTGCACGGCCACAGGTAACCCAGCACCCTGCGCGACCCTCGGGCCGGCAGGACCAGGTTCGCCCGACCGACCGTCGGCATAGGCGTGAACCGGTTGGGCGAGTTCCTGCGGTCCGGTACGCGACAAGAGCCACGGCCGCTACCACGTCAACCACCCCGTAGTCGGGCCGCTCACCCTGTCGTACCAGGCGCTGGGGCTGCCGGGCGACCCGAGCCAACTTCTGATCACGTACGCCGCCGAGCCCGGCTCCGCATCCGAGACCGCGCTACGGCTACCGGCCTCGTGGCGCGAGGACTACGTGGGCTGAGGCATGGTGTCGCGGCGCGGCCCGTCATAGGGCCGAGGCTCCTGGTGGACGGGCGGCTCTCGGTTGCGACGGTGGAGCGGCGCAGGGAGCCGCCGAGGGCCCGGGGAACACCGTCGGATCGTGAGTGCATATATGCTTGTCGATACGGAATCGGTAACGTGGTCAGGGGATCGCCATGGTGGAGGTTTCGCGAAGGACGTTGCTGCGTGGGGCGTCAGGCGCGGCCGCGGGCGTAGCGTTTGGTGCCGGCTCGGCGGCCGGTTCCCCGGCGTGGGCTCAGGAGACCAACGACACCGAGGAGACCTGGGCGGGCGTCCACGAGCGGGTGGTGCGCGACGCGGACATGGTGTGGCGCCGGCCGCCGACGAGCTGGCAGACCGCGCCGTTCCTGGCAAACGGGTTCCTCGGCGTGCAGGTGTACCTGGGGGCGGGGGGCAACGTCGTCAAGTTCATGCTGAGCCACAGCGAGGTACAGGATCAGCGGGTCCAGTGGGAGGCGGCCATCGGGCTGTCCCGCCTGCCGATTGGTTACCTCACGTTGACGCTGGCGGGTGCGATCACCGCGGTGGACTGGCGGCTGGATCTGTGGAACGCCGAGCTGACCGGTACGGTGACCACCACGCAGGGCAGCATCGCCTTCACCGCCCTGGTGCACAACAGCCGCAGCGTGCTGCTGGTGACGCTGACACCGACGGGCGGCGAGGAGGCCGCCGCCTGGGCGTTCCAGCCCTTGCCGTCGGCGACCACGCGCACCGTCCGCAAGCCTCCGGAGTACGTGCCCAACCCTGCGCCGACGGTCGGTACCTCGGAGGAGACGTTCTGGGTCGCGCAGCCGCTGCTGGCGGGCGGCGGGTACACCACCGCCTGGCAGGAGAAGCGGATCGGCACCAGCCGGCTGCTCGCGGTCAACGTCTCGTACAGCTTCCCGGAGTTCACCTCGACCAGCGACGCCGTGGACCGGGTGCGGGCGGCGCTGTCGGTCCGGCTGGAGCACGCGATCGCGGCGCACCGGGCCTGGTGGCACAGCTTCTACCTGCGCAGCCTGATATCGGTACCGGACAAGCGGCTCCAGCGGTTCTCCTGGATCCAGCTATACAAGATCGCTTCGGCGACCCGGACGGACGCGCCCGTGGTCACCGAATGGGGCCCATGGTTCCCGGAGGTCGGTAACAGCTGGACCGCGGTGTGGTGGAACCTCAACGTGCAGGTGGCGTACCCGTTGATCAACGGCTCCAACCACCCGGAGCTGGACGCGGTGACGGCGACCTTCCGCCGCTTCGAGTCCAACCTGGAACTCTCGGTGCCGCCGGCCTACCGTGACGGGAACACCTATGCCCTGTCGCACCCGGGGGACCGGAGCCTGCGCCCCGGCGACGCCCGCACGGTGGGCATCCCCGGTCCCACCAACGCCAACGACCAGACCGGCAACCTGATCTGGGGCCTGCACACAGCCTGGGTCAGCTACCGGCACACCATGGACGACAGGGTGCTGCGGCACGTGATCTATCCGATCCTCACCAAGGCGCTGAACTACTACCTGACGTTCCTCGCCGAGGGGGCCGACGGCCGGCTGCACCTGCCGCAGACCCGCTCACCCGAATACGCCAACGCCGCCGACTGCACCTACGACCTGTCCCTGATCCGCTGGGCCTGCGCCACGCTGATCGACTCGGCGCGCCGGCTGCACATCAAGGACCCGAACGTCCCACGGTGGCGTGACGTCCTCAACCGCCTGGTGCCCTATCACCAGGACCCGGCCGCCGGCGTACTCATCGGCTCCGGCGTACCGCTTGCGGACTCCCACCGTCACTTCTCCCACCTGCTGTGGCTGTACCCGCTGCAGGAGTTGTCGTGGGACCGTCCGGCGGATCGGGAGCTGATGCGGCGGACCTTCGACCACTGGACCAGCATGCGGGACCGGTGGCACGGCTACAGCTTCGCCGCCGCCTCGTCCATGTGCTCGGTGATGGACGCGCCCGAGGAGGGCTTGGCGCACCTGACGTTCTTCACCGACGGCAACGTCGTGGACAACACCCAACTGACTCCGAACACCATGTACCGGGAAGGCGCCAACTTCGCCATCGAGAGTCCGCTGGCTGCCGCTCAGTCCGTGGTCGACATGCTGGTGCAGAGCCACGGCGGCGTGGTGAGAGTCTTCCCGGCCGTGTCGAGCGGCTGGCGCGACGCCTCGATCGCGAGCCTGCGCACCCAGGGCGCTTTCGTCGTCGACGCGTCCCGCAGCGCCGGAAGCACCGAGTGGATCCGGATCCGCAGCGAGGCAGGCGAGCCGCTGGTGCTTCAGCACGGCATCGACGGCGAGATTTCGGTCCGGGATCGGCGCGGCCGGCCGATGCACTACACCCAAGTGGAGCCCGGCCGCATTTCGATCCCCTTGCGGCGCAATGAAACGGCGATCATTACCGGTCGAAACGCCCGCCCCGACCTGTGCCCCCGCGACGTCGCCGCAAACGGTCCGGCACCGTCCTGGGGCTTGCCGACCTGACATCCGACTACGACACCGCCAGGTCGGCAACGCGGCTGCGGCCCGACCAGGCGCGGACGTCCGGATGTCAGCCGGGCCGCCCGCGTCGCGATCGTGACGAGGCGCGCGTCGGGGCACGCTGGTGACCATAGTGTCAGCGCGGCGGCGTCCCGGTCGCTGGGTTTCCGGTTCACCGTCGCATCATTTGCTTCGGTCAGGTGGAGGTCGGTTGCAGATCCAGACAGTCCGCGTTCGGTCCGCCGTTGACCGTGGTGGCCGTGGCGCGGACGGTGTTGGCTCCGGCGGTCAGGTTGACCGTGACGGTGGCATTGGCCCAGGTGTCCCAGTTGCCGGTGGGATTGAAGGCCAGCTCGTCGGCGACCAACGCACCGTTGACGGTGATGTCCATCGGCCGGTTGGTGGTGGTGCCGTTGGCGTACCGGAAAGTCAGCTTCGCCGTGCCGGCCGACGCCGCGTTGACCGTCCACTGGACGTTACTGCCGACCAGGTTGTCGTAGTTGACGAACCCGGTACCGCTGAACCCGAGGTGGTTGGACTCCACCACACCCTGCGAGATCGTCGCGTTCTCCGCCTCGTACCGGTTGGCCGGGGTGCTGACGGCCCAGGGCACCTGCGGGGACCGGTAGAAGTCAATACCCATGATCGTCCACCGTGGACCCTGAGCGCCGAGGCGCACCTTGAAAGCGTCCCAGCTATGCGTCGACCACGGCGACCAGCCCAGCTCGGCGATGGCTGGCAGGCGTGGGAACGCCATGTACTCGATGTTGTCCAGCGTGACGATCGTCTCCGTCCACAGTGGCGCCTCGACACCGAGCACCGCAGAGGCGGGTACACCGCTGAGATACGCCCCCGGATTCCATTCATACGCCGTCTGCACCTCGATGTAGCCGGCCCAGGAGAGGCCGAGCGGCGTCTGCGGGTTGTACTTCATGTCGAGGTACGCCTTGTTTGCCGGCGACATGACCACTCGGGCGCCCTGCGAGACGGCGTTGCTCACCTTTGAATCCGAGGTGCTGGTGCCCCAGTATTGCACGACTCGGTTGGGTGAGTGCTGCGCCGCCCCGATCTGGTGCCAGCCGATCACCGTCTTCCCCTTGCCCACCGCGATCGGCTGGACCCGGTTCACAAACGTCGCGTACTGCGTGTCTGACAACACGCTCGCCTCGTCGCCGCCGATGTGCAGGAAAGGGCCGGGGGTCAGCGCAGCGATCTCGCCCAGAACGTTGTCGACGAACGTGTACACGATGTCCTTGGAGGTGCACAGCGTGCTGAACCCGACATCCGTGCCGGTGTAGAGCGGCGGGGCGACACCGTTACAGTTCAGCTCCGCGTACGACGCCAGCGCGGCGTTCGTGTGTCCCGGCATGTCGATCTCCGGGACGATCGTGATGTGGCGCTGCGCCGCGTAAGCCACGATCTCCTGGTATTGCGCCTTGGTGTAGTAGCCCCCGGGGCCGCCGCCGACCTGGGTGCTGCCGCCGTACGTGGCGAGGCGCGGCCAACTGTCGATGACGATCCGCCAGCCCTGGTCGTCGGACAGGTGCAGGTGCAGGTAGTTGACCTTGTACAGGGCGATCTGGTCCAGATACGCCTTGATGGTGGCGACCGGGTGGAAGTGCCGAGCGACGTCGAGCATCGCCCCCCGGTAGGCGAACCTGGGGTAGTCGACGATCCGGCCGCCGGGCACGACCCACGGACCGGGAAGGGTACTGGCGCTCTCGATCTCTGGCGGCAGAAGCTGACGCAGCGTCTGGACGCCGTTGAAGAGCCCGTCGCCGGTCTGCGCCCGGATGACTACCGCGCTGGCGGTCACGTCGAGCTGGTACCCCTGCTGCCCCACACTGGCGTCGGCGCCGGAGAGCAGCAGCGAGATGCCGTTGCTCGGGTCGCCGGAACTGGCGGTGCTAACCGGCAGCGGGTACCCGGTGGAGCGGCGCAGGATGCCAGCCAGGTAGGTGCCCACGTCGGCCGCCGCGGCCGAGCCGGCCTCGGTCAGGATGCTCGCGTTGGACGGCAGCGTGTACGTGGTGCCGGTAGCCGGCAGCACCGAGACCGGCGCGGGCACGACGTTCTGCATCGAGGCGACGGCGGCACTGGCCGGCTGCCCAGCGGCAGTGATCCACACTAGACCAGCGCTGACCGCCACAAGCAGGGCAACAGCGGGGTACCCGAGCCGCAAGCGGCGAGGTAGGGGGACGGGGACTCGCATGATGCCCTCCGTTGGGCGACACGAGCAGGATCAGTTAACTCTATTAATAGATCGACTTATGTCAAGTTCCTGCCCGGATCGGGACTCGATCACCGTTATCGTGGGCGCCGCGGTACCGGGTCTACTGCCGCACCTCCAGGTAGTCCAGGTTGGGTCCGCCGTTGGCGGTGGTGGCGGTGGCCCGGACGGTGTTGGCGCCGGCGGTAAGGGGGGTGGTGATGGTGGCGTCGGCCCAGGTGTCCCAGTTGCCGGTGGGGTTGAACGCGAGCTCGTCGGCCACCAGCGCACCGTCGACCGTGATGTCCATCGGCCGGTTGGCGGTGGTCCCGTTGGCGTGGCGGAAGGTGAGGGTGGCTGGGCCGGCGGCCGCGGCGGTGACGGTGAACTCGACGTAGGAGCCGGTCACGTTGGTGTAGTCGACGAAGCCGGTACCGGTGTAGCCGAGATGGTTGGTGGCCACCGTGCCCTGGGAGATGGTGGCGTCCTCGGCCTGGTAGCGGACGGCGGGTGGCGGTGATGTCGCGCTCGCGATCTCCAGGAAGTCGACGTTCGGCCCGCCGTTGACGGTCGTCGCGGTGGCTCGGACGGTGTTGGTGCCCGCGTTGAGCGCGGCCGTGATCCTCTTGACCGTCCAGTTGGTCCATACTCCGGTGCTCGGGAACGACACTCCCGAGGCGACGACCGTGCCGTTGACGCTGATATCCATCGGCCGGTCGGTGGTCGTGCCGTTGCCGTAGCGCAGCGCCAGCGTCGCCGTGCCGGCCGCGGCGGCGTTGACCGTCCACTGCACGTAGCTGCCGGTCAGGTTGGCGTAGTTGACGAACCCGGTACCGCTGTAGCCGGCATGGGCGGTCTCGACCGCCCCCTGCGAGATCGTCGCGCGCTCCGCCTCGTACCGGTTCGCCAGCATGGGGTTGACGTCGGGGATCCGGGCGCCGTTGATCCATACGTTGGTGAAGCTCAGATCGTCGACGAAGTTGAGGACGTTGCTGGTGTCGATGACGTCGCTGAAGTTGCCGTCGCGCACGACGAACCCGCGGATGTGACTGTTGCTCAGCCCGCTGACGTCGAAGGCCTTGCGCCCCGCGTGGGTGCAGGACGAGTTGGTGATGGCGAGCGGGCCGAACCACGGTACGAAGCTGCCGGTCTGGCTGTTGTACGTGCTCGTCACGAACGCGACGCTCCGGTCCAGGACGCCGCTGAAGCTGTCGAGGTTGATGTTTTCGGCGAAGCCGCCCCGCAGGGTGTTCGACTTGACGTAGAGGGCGAACTTGGTCACGCCCACCAGCGTGCAGTTGTAGGCGTAGACGTTGCGGATACCGCCGGTCAGTTCGCTGCCGCAGGTGATCGCGCCCCAGTTGCCGTTCATCCGGCAGCCGAACACCACGATGTTCTGGCACGGGACGTTGACCCGCCGGCCGTCGGCGTCGCGGCCGGACTTGATCGCGATGTTGTCGTCGTGCGCCCCGAGGTCACTGTTCTTGATCACGATGTGGTCGCAGCACTCCGGGTCGCACCCGTCGGTGTTGGAGTGAGCGGTACTGGGATCGGTGCTGACGCGGTCGACGGTGACGTTCTTGCACAGCGTCGGGTGGAGCTGCCAGAACATCGAGTTGCGCACGCTGATGCCCTGGATGAGCACGGTGTCGCAGTTGTAAGGCTCGATGAACGACGAGCGCAGCTCATGGCCGGAGCCGGGCACGATCCGCACCTCCGGCGGCACACCGGCGGCGACCAGCGACTCCAGCCAGGTCCGGTCGCTGCCCTTGTTCCAGGACGACGTGTCGGCCGCGTCCAGGGTGCCTGTACCGGTCAACGCGATGTTCCGTTCGCCGCGCGCGTAGATCATCGGCGAACGGTTCATGCACTCGATGCCCTCGTAGCGGGTCAGCACCGTGGGGAAGTTGCTCGCCGTCCCGGAGAACCGCAGCGTGGCGCCGTCGAGGCGCAGGTTGACGTTGCTCTTGAGGTAGATCGCCCCGGTGACGTAGGTCCCCGAAGGGACGACGACCGTGCCACCTCCGGCGGCGTTGCAGGCGTCGACCGCCCGCCGGAAGGCCGCGGTGTTGTCGGTGCTGCCGTTGCCGACTGCGCCGTACGACAGCACATTGAAGGTAACGCTCGGGAACGTGGGCAGGGCGGTCGCCGCGACGATCGCGCGGGCCTCGGGCCAGGGCAGCTCGTCCGCCTCCACCAGGGCGCTGACGGCCGCAGGCGGGTCGGCGGCGCCGGCCAGCGCCGTCCGGCCGAGCAGCGCCGCGGCGCCGGCGAGGGTGAGCCCCCCGACGACCACCCGCCGGCGGGACATTCCGTCTGCCATGCTGTCTACTCCTCACCGACGCCGCGTTCCACCTCACCGGCGTAACTGCTCGAACATGATGATGAAGGCGCCCAGGCCGTGGAAGTCGTTGGTGCGCTGGGCACGGCCGATGTAGTACGAGTAGCTTCCGACGTTCGTTCCCTCGCAGATGGTGTCGAGGTAGGTCAGGTTGTCGCTGCCGAGCCGGATCTTGTTCAGCACTCCCTGGAACCCGCGATCGGCGTTGTCCTGGTACTGGGCGGCGGACACGTAGCCCTTCTCGATCGCGCGGTCGATGGTGTACGTGTACATCGCCGAACACGACGTCTCGGTCCAGTTGTCCGTCCGGCTGCCCTTGTCCACGACCTGGAACCAGCGTCCGGTGGCCGGATCCTGGTAGGTCTCGAAGCCACGCACCAGGTTCTGCACGATCGTGATCAGCTGCGGCCGGCGGGGGTGGCTGTCCGGGATGGTGTCGAGAATCTGAATGGTGGCCATGCCGAACCAGCCGACCGCGCGACACCAGTACTCGGGTGCGAGCCCGGTGACGTCGTCCGACCAGGACTCGTCGCGCGGCTCGTCGTAGGCGTGCTTCATCAGCCCGTTGGGCTGCTGCAGGTGACCGGCGTAGATGGTCAGCTGCTCGGTCGCGGTGTTCCAGGCCGCGTCCCGGTCGGCCGTGCTGGATGCCGCGTCGCGCCCCCATTCGGCGAGGAACGGCATGGACATGAAGACCCCGTCGCCCCACAGCTGTCCCGCTCGACTGTCGCTTGTGGAGTGCCAGAAGCCGCCGATCGGCGGGTACCGGGGATCTGAGGTCTTCGGGTAGGTGGCGAACCGGTCGCGGATCTTCTTGGCCGCGGTCCGGTACTTCGCCTGCCCCGTCTCCTTGTACAGGAGCAGCAGCACCCGCCCGGACAACATGCTGTCGAGGTTGTTGAAGCTGATGCTGATGCTGCCGTCGCTGGCGACGAAGCGGTCGGCCCATTGGCGGATGTAGGTCAGGCGCGCCGGGTCGCCGGTGCGCAGGTACACCTGGTACTGGCCGTACAGGTAGAGCCCGACCGGGTAGCTCCAGCCACCGATGGTGCCCGGGGTGAAGCGGGTCATGGTGGACCGGACCACCTCATCCGACCAGTCGGTCCCGCCCGGTGGCGCCGAGCCTCCGACGGTCAGCGAGTCGATGTTCGCCGGACCGTTCGACGTGGTACCGGTGAGCCGGACCGTGTTGGCGCCGACCGCCAGCGCGGCAACGACGGTGACCGTGCTCCAGTTGGTCCACGCACCCGTGACGGGGAAGTCCGGTGTCGCGACCTGCACGCCGTTGGCCGTGATCGCGGCGGGCCGTGCGGTCGAGCCGCCGTTGGCGAAACGGATGTGGAGGTTCGTATCGCCGGCGACGGTGGCGTTGACGGTCCACTCTATGTTGCTGCCGGCGACGTTGTCGCAGTTGACGTACCCGGTACCCGTGTAGCCGGAGTGCGTGTTCTCGAAGGCGCACTGGTCGAGGGCGGCGTTCTCCGCCTCGTAGACGACGGGCGGCGGGGCGGCCGCCTCCAGCGCGGTGTAGTCCACGTTGGGCCCGCCGTTGCTGGTGGTCGCCGTCGCCCGGATCACGTTGACACCGTCGGCCAAGGTGACCGGCACGGTGGTCGTGGCCCAGGTGTCCCACGTGCCGGTGCTGCCGAAGTCGGGTATGGCGACGTCGGTGCCGTTGACCGTGACACGCATGGGCCGGCTGGTGGTCGTACCGTTGGCATAGCGGATCGATAGGGTCGCCGGCCCGGCGGGAGCACCCGAGATCGCCCACTCCACCCATGAGCCGACCACGTTGTCGTAGTTCACGAAACCCGTTCCGGAGTACCCGGCGTGGTTGGCCTCGACCACACCCTGGGAGATGGTGGCGTTCTCGGCTTCATGGACGGTCGACCCGGCCTCGGCCGGTATCGCTGTCAACAGGCCGCACACAACGACCGCGACAATCGCTACGGAAGCCACCCTTCGCATAGACACGGGCAATCTCCCAACATCCATCAGGATCGCGGCAACCGGGTGCCGGCCCCTGCGTAGCACTGTGCTCCGGGGGTTATCGGCGCAAGGGTTTACGAGACCGTACGCCCGACCAGTCATCGGGTCAATGGCTCGACTCAGTCGAGCTAATTGGTCCGTTTATAGCAATTGCCCGAAGGAATATCGGGTGACCGTGAAGGGCGCGGTACTCGTGGATCAGTCCATCGAGGACGACCCGTTCGACCGGCGACCCGGCCGTGCACGGCTCGACAAGCGCCAACCTTGGCGCGCTTGACGGCGGTTCGACCGCGACCGGACAATCGGCTCAGACTCCAGCTCCCCCCACCTGGAGGCCCCTATGTGGCGCCCCGTCCTCCTCGTCACGTCCCTGCTGTTGGTCATGGCCGCGGCACCGGCCGAACCCGCTTCCGCGGCGGCCGGGTGCACGTCGACGGCCGACTGCCTGGCCAAGCTGACGCTCGCCGAGAAGGCGGGCCAGATGACCCAGGTGGCGAACACCTACATCAGGAACAAGAACGACATCACGACGTACGGGCTGGGCTCGGTGCTCAGCGGCGGTGGTGGCGGGCCCAACGGTGCCGGCGGGACCGCGGCGCAGTGGGCCGACATGGTCGACGACTTCCAGGGCTACGCGTTGCGCAGCAGGCTCGGGATCCCGCTCATCTACGGCGTCGACGCGGTACACGGGCACAACAACGTGCAGGGGGCGGTGCTCTTCCCGCACCACATCGGGATGGGCGCGACGCGGGACGCCGCGCTGGTGCAGCAGGCCGAGGACGTCACCCGGCAGGAGGTGCTCGGCACGGGGATCCACTGGACGTTCGGCCCGTGCGTCTGCGTTCCGCGTGACGACCGCTGGGGCCGCACGTACGAGGGCTACGGTGAGGACCCGTCGATCGTGTCACCGCTGGGTCAGGCGGCCGTGCGCGGCTTCCAGGGTGCCGCGCTCGGGACGAACTCCGTGCTGGCGACGGCCAAGCACTACGTCGCGGACGGCGGTACCACCTTCGGTACCGGCGGCAGCGGTTACCTGATCGACCAGGGCGACGCCCGGATCACCGAGGCCGAGCTGCGGGCGGTCCACCTTCAGCCCTACCAGGACGCGATCGCGGCCGGCGTCGGTTCGGTCATGATCTCCTACAGCAGCTGGAACGGGCTGAAGGACCACGGCAACAGCTACCTGATCAATACGGTCCTCAAGGGCGAGCTCGGGTTCCAAGGCTTCGTGGTCAGCGACTGGGGCGGCGTCAAGCAGTTGTCCGACGCCACCTACGCCGACCAGGTGGCACACGCGGTCAACGCCGGCATTGACATGATCATGGTGCCCGACGACTACGTGGGCACCATCAACGCCATCGTCAACGACGTCACCACCGGCAAGATCACGCAGGCTCGGGTCGACGACGCGGTGACCCGCATCCTGAACGCAAAGTTCGCGCTCGACCTGTTCAACCACCCGTTCACCGACCGCACCTACACCACCCAGGTCGGCTCGGCCGGGCACCGGGCGGTGGCCCGGCAGGCGGTCCGCGAGTCGCTGGTCCTGTTGAAGAACGACGGCGTCCTGCCACTGTCGAAGACCGGCACGTACAAGATCGTCGTGGGTGGAAAGTCCGTGGACAACCTCGGCTACCAGCTCGGCGGCTGGTCGATCAGCTGGCAGGGCGGCAGCGGAACGACGACGACCGGAACGACTTTCTGGCAGGCGCTCCAGCAGGCCACGGCGGGCACGAACATCGCGATCCAGAACGTCGGTACCAAGACCAAGAGCCACTACTCCGGTGACATCGGCATCTGGGTCGGCGGCGAGACGCCCTACGCCGAAGGCAAGGGGGACTCCTCGACCCTGGCGTTCGGCGGGGACAACTCCAGCCACCTGAGCGACATCTGCGCCCGCGTCCGGACGTGCATCGCGATCCTCTACTCGGGGCGACCCGTGATCCTCACCGACCAACTGGCCAAGGCGGACGCCTTCGTGGCGGGGTGGCTGCCCGGCACCGAAGGCCAGGGCATCACCGACGCCCTCTTCGGCGACGGGTTCACCGGCAAGCTCCCGGTAAGCTGGCCCAACGCGGTCACCGACGAGCCGGTCAACAGCACCGACGGCAAGACTCCCCTGTTCCCGTTGGGGTACGGGATAACTCCGTACTGACCCCGTCGTCGCTGACGCCGTCCTGGCCCGCTTCACGTCCGGCGCGTCGATGGACCTGGACCCCGCCGGCCGACACGCGGTTGCGGACCGCACGAGTGCTGTAGCGGCGTCTGGCTCATCGACCTGGCCAGCCAGACGGTCAGGCTGATCAAAGCGGACTCCGCCCTGGGCGAACCCTCGGACCCGTCCGGGCGCCAGACGGCGACCGTCGTGGACGGACGCAAACTCCGCATCATCGCGTTGCCCTGAGGCTGCCGGCGCACCCGGTCGCCGGCGGCGTGCCACCGTCCGGGCCACCGTCAGCGCAGCGGACCCTCACCCTCGCCATCGGGGTCGGCGACCAGGTGCATCGCCGCCTCCTCGGCGCTGGCCCCACCGGCGTCGACCCCTGCATCCCGCGCCACCAGGTCCGCCTCGTCGTCCTCGCCGAAGCCTTCGTCCTCGGCGACCAGCCGACCGGCCCGGGGCTCGCTCTCATACCCGCGGCGGATCAACTCGTCCTCGTCGTCGGACTCCGCCGCGTACGGGTCGACGTCCGGCTCCTCCTCGGCGAGCAACTGCTCCATCGACTCACCGCGTCGCTGCTCCGCGACCGTGGTGCCGAACCGGTTCGCGCCGGCCCACCGATCCGACGGCGCCACTCCCTCGTCGAGGGGATCCGCCACGCCGTCATCAAGCGAGTCCGACCCTTCCAGTACGCCGTCGTCCTCCACCGAGTCCCACTCGTCGTCCTCCCGCGCCCGGTTGTCCTCGCTCATGCGCTCCCTCACTCCCGTCGTCCGGCACGTCCAGACTCCTCCTCGGGCGACGCTGACGCGAGAAGGCTCCCCGATCGACGGTGTAACTGATCCACCCGTACCCACCAACCGTTCCCGGCGCTACCCGTCGGACACCACCACCCGGAGTGGCAGATCATCAGCGGCTACCTCTCGACCAGGTCGGCTGGGTAGTCAAGGCAACCGAAGCACTCCGCGACGACCTGCGCCTCCAGCAACCGGAGGCCGCACTCCCGCGCGGCGGCGAGCACGCGCTCGGCGTGGTCGAGCGCCCGCTCCCCGGTGGCCGAGGCCGTCGTAGGCGGCGGCGCGGCCCAGCAGGGCTTCGGTCTCGCGGTAGCGGCTGCGCTTTGCCGGGCCAGACGCAGCGCCCGGTCGTACAGGTCGGCGGCCTCAGGCGAGCGGTTCACGCTCCTGCGGAATCGTTTGGGATTTCCCCATCAGACGTCACCGGCACCAGAAACTCACCGGTATGCCGCACCCCTCGGCGGCCACGGGCGCGGCTCTCGGGCTCCGTTGTCGTGGCAGACCGCAGCCCGGTGGGCCGATCGGCTTGTCAGGAACCGGTCTGGAGGATCAATGCCCAACCGAACATGGCTCACGGCCGCTGTGGCTGCCACGGTCCTTGTGGCTGGATGTTCGACCCCCGACAGCCGGCCGGAACGATCCAACGCTCAGGTGACCGCTCCCGATACGCCCGAGGGAACTCTCACCGAGTTGGTCAAGCGTATCGCCGACGGTCGCGCCGACAATGCCTGCGAACTGTTCGTGCCCGGCGGACAGGCGATCTTCGCGCAGCAGTTCGAGACCACCGACTGCGTGAGCGCAATGCAGATAGTCATCGGCAAGGTCACCGATCCGAAGAACTTCGGGTCGGCCCAACTGAAGCCCTCCGGAAAGTACCCCGGCGTGCAGCTCGACGGTGACTCCGCGACATTCGGCGGCGCGTGCAGCGGATGGCGCGACCCGGACCTCACCAGCGGTATGGCACCAAGCGACCTGGGGGAGATCAAACTGAAGAAGACCCCGAACGGGTGGTTCATCTACGAGGTTCGGCTCCCGAACACCACGTGCGGAGGCTGACGCTCATCCCCCTGCGCGATCGTTGGCGCCGCCGGTCAGTAGAGCACCGAGATCCGGCGGGCCGGTCCGTCGACGCGGACGGTACCGCCGCTGGGAATGATCAACTGCGGGTCCGTGTGCCCGATGTCTGGGTCGAACACGACCATGGCGTCGGGGTGGTATGCCGAGACCGCGCGCAGCACGGCCGCCTGCTGGTCGGCGCGGTACATCGCTCGTTCCTCCAGGGATCGCGGCCGGGAGCGTTCCCAGGCCTTGGCCCGACCCATGAGGATCGCCGGGAACTGTCGCAGTAGCCCGCGTTCGCCCATGTTGCGCAGCGTCCGGTACACCTCGGTGGCGCTGGGCATCTCCTCGCTGGTTTCGAGGAGCAGCACGCAGCCGGCGTACGCGTCGACGTCCTGGATCCACCGGCCGACCTGGAGCAGCCAGGACAGGATCTCCACGTTTCCGCCCCAGGCGGTACCCTCGACCACCCGGTCGGGCCGGTACCAGGTCCAGCGCGGCGCCGGCTGCATCGGCGGCCCATTGTCCAGTGTGGACGGATCGGACCAGTCACAGCCCGGCTCGTCGCCGAACTCGTCGGGCTCCGGGAGCCGGTACCAGTCATGGGTGAACAACGCCGCGCGGAGCGAGTCCATGGTGACCGGGTGGGTACCCGAGGGGCGCCCGAGGTGCACCATCACCGAGCCGCCGTGGTACGACACCAGGCCCAGGTTCCACAGGTACAGCAGCAGGTTGGTGTTGTCGGAGTAGCCGAAGAACGGCTTGGGGTGGGCGCGCAGCAGCTCGGCGTCCAGGTGCGGCAGGACGGTAATCTGATCGTCGCCGCCGCCGCTCGCCATGACGACCGCGATCGACGGGTCGGCGAAGGCGGCGTGCAGGTCGGCCGCCCGCTGCGCGGCGGAGGCGGCGGGCGCGCGCGTCGTCGGATACTCGACCGGTTCCAGGCCCAGCTCATCGCGCAGCCGGCGCAGGCCCTGCTCGTACACCTCGGGGAAGCGGGCCGGCAGACCCGCGGACGGTGACAGTACCGCGACCCGGCTTCCCGGTTCCGGCTTCGGTGGATAGCGCAGCACCCGCCGACCGTAGCGCGGCCCTGCCGTGCCGGCTTCTGGTGGGCAGGGTCAGCCGGTCGAGACGGTGACGTGTCCGACGGAGGAGTGACGCCGGACAAAGGGCTGTGCCGATACACCCTCCTGAGGGGTGTCGGCCCCCGCGGGCCTCAGCCATGATGGGCGGATGCGAGCGGGTTGGGCTCCGCGCGCCACAACCTGTTGCAGCGGTACGCCGGCTGGCGCCTCAACCGGCTGCGGCCCGGGCTGGGCGACCGGTTCCTCGAAGCCGACCGGATCTGCACCCAGGACCGCGCTGCGCTGCAGCGGTGGCGGATGAACCCCGGCGACCGCGCCGTGCTCGACCTCGGCCCGACCAGCGAGCCCGGCGTGTCCCGGCACGACATCGATCCGTTCCGGCTGCTGTCGGCCGCGCGAACCGCCTACGAGACGATGGCCTGGGCCCTGACCGGCTCCTACGAGCGGGCGTACCCGAAGTTCACGACGGTGAGCGCGAAAAGCTCATCGCCGCCTACGGTGTCGACGACGAGGACGCCTGAGCCGTCCGGTCCAGCTAGACCGCCAGGCCGTCGAGCAGGCGCATGAGACCGAACTCGCCCGGCCGTGACCCCACCCGGTCGGCTGCGCATCCGGCACGCCATCACCATGGCGGCGCAGCGCGACGCGAGGATCATGCCCACCGCGGCCCCGCGCATGCGGCGTTGACGGGCTCGGGATCAGCAGTGACATTCCCTGATGAGGTTCGAGTGAGACCGGGAAGCTGTGCCGGGGGTCGACGTCGGCGATCCCCGGGTTGGGCATGTGGACGACGCGCAGGAACGCCGGCAGCCGCCAGGGGCGGGGGCCGCCGACGACGACATGACGCCGTATGGCCGCCGTGATGGTCCTGGTACGGCCGAAGAGCATCAGGTTGAACCTGGCCGGGTGGAACGTCACGCGAACGTCGTACGGGTCCTCGGGCGGCGCGAGCCGCACCCGGCCGTCATCGAGCACGACCGTCGCGGTCGGCGTGTACGCCGACCGGAACTGCACGGCGATAGGGCGGTTCGGCATCGGCAGCGAGGTGTTCAGCAGTACACCGTAGTCGTGGCGCAGCATGCCGAGGAAGAACAGCTTCGCCTCATCCACCACGTCGACCCCCCCCGGGGCAGGGATACCCGTCGACGGACGGTTCGATGTCACCGTTGGCCGGGGGCGCGGGACGCTCCAGGGTCCGATCGGACCGGCCGGCGAGGATAGCGCGCCTCGTCCTGCCGGGCGTGGTACGTGCGCTGGGCCGCCGCCCGCGCTTGTCCGAGGGTGTGGATGCCCTGGCCGTGGAGCAGGGGCAGCAGCCTGACCAGGAGGTCGGCGGTGAGCAGGGCGTCGCCCAGCGCGCTGTGCCGACCCACGACCTCGACGCCGAGCCGGCCAGCGATCGCTTCCATGGTGTGCTCCTCGTGGTCGGGGTGCACGGCGGCGGACAGCAGCAGCGTGTCGAGTACCGGCTGGGTGAACGTGACGCCGGAGGTCGCCTCCTTGAGCCGCAGGAACGCCAGGTCGAAGGAGACGTTGTGACCCACGAGGACGGTGTCTTCGGCGAACCGGGAGAACGCGGGCAGTACCTCTTCGATCGTGGGCTGTCCGCGCAGCATGTCGTTGCTGATCCCGTGGATGCGCCGGGACGCGGCGGGCACGGCCCGGCGTGGGTCGACGAGCCGGTCGAAAGTCTCCTGGCGAAGCAGGCGTCCATTGACCACCCGTACCGCACCGATCGCAATGATCTCGTCGCCCTCGGCGGGCTGGAGGCCGGTCGTCTCGGTGTCGAACACGGTGTAGGCGATCTCGTCGAGCCGGCGGTGTTCCCAGGCGACATCGGTAGCGGTCGCCTGGAACAGGTCGAAATCGAAGAACTCCGGCCGGGCCAGCGACCCGTCATCGGGTCTGCTCTCGATGACCCGCGCCGGCGGGGTCGGCCCTGCCGGTTCCCGGGCCGGACCTCCGGCCAGCGGCAACAGCAGCCGCAGGTACGCCGATCCGTCCTCCTCGCCTTGCGACCATACCTGCGCCTCGTGGCGGGCCAGGATGTCGGCGACCGTGTCGTTGCCGGTACCGGTGGTCCGCTCGGTGGTCCACTGCCGCAGCGTCTCGGCGTCGAGGGGGGTGCCGGCCCAGCGGGCCGTCAGCTCCGCGTACCGGCCGGCCGGCCGCAGCCCGAGCGCCACCTCGTCGACCTCGTGAGCGGTCCGCAGCCGAGCCAGCAGCGCGGTGACGGCGCGCACCGCGGCGTAGCCGTCCAGCGTCAACCACACGCCTTCGCCGGTCGTGTCGACCCTGATCCTCGGGCCGTGCTCGGCCGGGATCACGGCCGTCACAGCGGCGATCAGGTCGGTGGCGGACATGTCCTCGTGCAGCGAGCGGTCGGTGAGGTCGTCGGCGGACTGCCGCATCAGCGCATCCACCCGCGCGCCGAGTGCCGTGGCCTCGTCGCGGACGATCACCGCGAAGCGTTCGCGCTGGTCGGCCGGGATGTCCGGATATTCGAGCAGGCTCTCGATCGCGCCCCGGATGGCCGCCGCCGAACCACGGACGCCCTCGGTAAGGTCCCGCAGCAGCGCGTCGCGGCGCCGGGTGGTATCGAAGCGCCGGGTCACGTCCTCCACGAGCACGACGAAACCGGTGGCCTCGGTGCCCACGGGCGCCACCGGCGCGACCTGGACGCGCAGAAGGCGCTCCCCCCAGGCGGTGGTCGCGTGGACGGCAGCGCCCGCCTGGGCACGGTCGAGCACATGGGCGACCAGGTCGCGGTCCACCACGCCGAAGACCGACCGGCCCAGACCCACGACCCCGGGACGGTCCGGCCGGTCCTCCAGCAGTCGACGCGCCGCGGCGTTGTACAGCAGGATCCGCCCGTCGGCGTTGCACACCAGTACCGCCGCGGCCAGCTCGGACATCAACGCGGCCAGCCGGTTGCGTTCCTGGGCGATGTCGGCACGGCCGGCCCGGACCCTGGCGGCCACGCCGCGCTCTGCAGCCTCGTACCGCTCGGCCAGCTCGTTGACCGCGGTGGCCAGCTCCGCGAGCTCCGCCGGGGGACGCACGCTCAGCCGGTGCCCAGGGTTGACCGTCGCGATCAGCCGGGTATCCGCGGCGAGCCGCCGCGGCTGCTGGACGTGCCTGCCGAACAGCCGCACGACGGCCAGCCCCACCACAGCCAACAGCAGCACGACCCCGCTGATGAGGAAGACTGCCTGCGATCGGACGAGACGGGCCAGGGCGAGGCGATCGGTGGCCGACGCCGCCGCCCACAGGCCTGCGCCCAGCAGTACCACGCCGGCGATGACCAGTACCGAGAGCACCGCCACCGCGACCACGAGCCGACCACGCCCGTGGAAGGGGCTCACGGCTCGTCCGCCAGCAGCACGGCGACCCGGGCCACCAAGTCGCGGGTCGAAAAGGGCTTGGTCACGTACGCGTCGGCGCCGATGGCGAGTCCCTTGGCGACCTCGGACTCGCGGCCCTTGGCTGTCAACATCATGATCTTCACGGTGTCGTGGCCGCCGGCCCGCAGTTGCTGGCACACCTCGAACCCGTCGCGGTGGGGCAGCATGACGTCGAGCAGGATCAGGTCGGGCCGGAACCGCTCCACAGCGGCGAAGACCTCGTCGCCGTCGCCCACCACGAGCGTGTCGTAGCCCTGCCGCCCCATGAGGAACTCAAGCGAGGCCACGATGTTCGGCTCGTCGTCGGCAATGAGGACCTTGCGGGTCATCAGCTCTCCGCCCCCGATTCCCTGGGCAGCCGCGTCGCCGGCCTCCGCCCGCCCGGCGCCACCTCGCCGGACAGCGGCAGTGTAAAGGAGAAGGTGGCTCCCTGCCCTGGCGCGCTGGAGACCCACAACCGACCACCCATCCGCTGGATGATCTCCCGGCTGATCGGCAGTCCCAGGCCGGTCCCCGCCGGCCGGCTCCCCGCCGCACGGTCGCCCTGCCGGAACCGCTCGAAGATGACCGCTTCCTGGTCGGGTGCGATGCCCGGCCCGTTGTCGTGCACGTCGACCCGGGCCGTGCCGTCGGCGACGTACACCTCGACCAGCGCCTCGCCGTGCCGCGGGTCGCAGTACGTGGCGGCGTTGGCGAGCAGGTTCAGCAGCACCTGCATGACCCGGTCGGTGTCCGCGGCCACCGGCGGAACGGCCGCCGGTACCCGGACCTCCAGCTGGGCGCCCTTGCCGCTGAACAACTGCCTCGCCTCCGCCGCCGCGTCGCGTACCAGCGTGGCGAGGTCGACCTCGCCGATCCGCCACTCCGCGGCGCCGGATTCGATCTTGGCCAGGTCGAGTACCTGGTTGATCAGCCGGGTCAGGCGCGCCGTCTCGGCCACCACGATCTCCAGGTACCGTCGCCGGTCAGCGGCATCCAGGTCCGGGTTGTCGAGCAGGATCTCGGAGAAGGCCCGGATCGACGTCAGCGGCGTACGCAGCTCGTGCGTGACCGTCGAGACGAAGTCGTCCTTCATCCGGTCCAGCTCGCGCAGCCGGTCGTTGGCGGCACGCAGCTCAGCCGTCGCGGCCTCCAGCTCGGCGGACTTGCGCTCCAGCTCACGGCTGTACGCCCGCACCTGCGACGTCTCGTCCAGGATCTGGATCACCTCGCCGACGCCGAGGGACTCCTCGTGGGCGACCGAGGCGACCAGTACCCGGGCCGAGGCGGTGCCCAGCGCGCCGGCCAGGACGGTCTCGACGTGGTGCACGAACTCGTCGTCGGCGGTCTCGTCGTCCCCGGGCAGCCGGGTCGTACCGCCGGCTCCCGCGTAACGCGCGAGGGCGTCGTGGGCGCCGTCCGGACCCAGGTACCGCTGCAGCAGCCCGCGCAGGTCGGCCACCCGGGCACTACCCCGCCACAGGCGCGCTCCGGCCGCGTCGGCCGGCTGCCGCAAGGCGTCGACGAACGCCGCGGCCTCGGCGTACTCGGCCGGGCTGCGCCGGCTCGCCAGGGACACCGCCACGTAGAGGCCCACGTTGACGATCATGCTCCACAGCATCGCGTGGCTGATCCGGTCCAGGCCGCCGAGGCCGAGCAGGCGCTCCGGGCGCAGCAGGGTGATTCCCCAGGGTCCGCGTTCGAGCACGTCGAGCGGGAGGTATCCGGCGCGCGCGAGATCCGGTACCAGCAGCGTGTGCACCCATACGGCGAACCCGCCGACCAGACCGGCAAGGGCACCGGCCCGGCTGCCGTCCCGCCAGTACAGCCCGCCCAGGATCGCCGGCGCGAACTGGGCCACCGCTGCGAAGGACACCAGCCCGATGGAGACCAGCGAGGCCTCCCCCGCGAACCGGAAGTAGGTGTACCCGAGGAGCACCACCGCGACGATGGTCACCCGGCGAACCGCCAACGCCAGGCCGCCCACACCCTGCCGGCCGAGGTACCGCGCGCCGCCGCGCAGAAGGCCCGGCAGGATCAGCGAGTTGGACACCATGGTGGCCAGGGCCACCGTCTCCACGATGACCATCGCGGTGGACGCGGACAGCCCGCCGATGAACACGATGAGCGCGAGCAACGGCTGCCCCTCCGCCATCGGCAGGGCCAGTACGAACGTGTCCGGGTCGACCGAGCCCCGGCCGAAACGCAGCAGGCCGGCCAGCGCGATCGGGAGCACGAACACGTTGATTGCCAGCAGGTACAGCGGGAACAGCCAACTGGCCCGGATGACGTGCCGTTCGTCGACGTTCTCCACCACGGCCACCTGCCACTGCCGCGGCAGCAACAGGACCGCCAGCATGGACAGCACGGTGAGCCACATCCAGGTGCCGTAGCTCGTCTCGGGGGTGAGCGTGAACAGCGCCGCGGTCGCCGGAGCCCGCGCCGCCCGGCCGAACAGGTCGCCCACCCCACCGAACACGGTGAACGTGATGAACACCCCGACCGTGAGGAAGGCCACCAGCTTGACGATCGACTCGAACGCCACCGCGGCGACCATGCCCTCGTGCCGTTCGCTGGCGTCGAGGTGACGGGTGCCGAACAGGATGGCGAAGAGCGCGAGCAGCAGCGCCACGTACAGACCGGTGTCCTGTAACACCGGGGGGTGGCCGAGCTGCGCCGGCGAGGTGATCTCCGGGTAGCGGCGCAGGATGGAAAACGTGTTCGACACGGCCTTGAGCTGCAGCGCGATGTACGGCACGAGCCCGACCACCGCGACGAGCGTCACCAATGCCCCGAGCAGCGCGCTGTTGCCGTAGCGGGCCGAGGCGAAGTCGGCCAGCGACGTGATCCGCCGCTGCCGGCTGACTCGAATGATCTTGCGGACGACGAGCCATCCCACCGCGAACGTCAGCGTCGGGCCCAGATAGATCGGCAGAAAACCCACGCCGGTGGACGCGGCCCGGCCGACGCTGCCGTAGTAGGTCCAGGATGTGGCGTACACGGCCAGCGACAAGGCGTAGACCCACCCGGAGCTGACCAGGCTGCGGCCGGCATCGGCGCGCCGGTCGGCGTAGCGGGCGATGCCGAACAGCAGACCGAGGTAAGCCCCCGCGACCGCGACGATCATCCAGGTGGTCAGCACCGCCCTCCTCCCCGGTCAGTCAACGCGCCGCACGGCCAGGGCGACGAGGGCGACGACCGCCGCCCACGCCAGGAAGAGGTACGCCCACAGCACCGGCACGCCGAGGACGGTCGCGGGCACGTCGAAGACCGCCAGCAACGGGTACCCGAAAAGCAGGAAACCCACCGAAGCGGCGGCGACCAGATGGGCCCGTCGGGAATCGTCAGCCATCTCTCCATCCCTACAGCACGGTGTGCGTGTGGAAGCGCAACTCGGTCGAGCGCTGCAGCTCACGTACGGTCTTCAGCACGCGCCGCAGTCGTTTCCGCTCGTCGGCGGTCAGGTCGGCGAGCCGTACCCGGTTGGTCGGCTCGATCCCGTCCGCCACCTGGCGAAGCTGCGCGCGCAGGCGCAGCTCGGCAAGGAAGCGGTACGCGTCGGCCAACACGGCCGCGCCCTCGAGGCTGATCGTGCCCGCAGCGGAGGCCGCGGCCAGCCGATCAGGCGTGGCGCGAGCCAGGGATGCGGCCGACAGCGCGTACAGCCGAGCCAGGAGTACCACGCCGGCCAAGCCCCCGCGCTTGAGGTCCACCTCCCCGTGCTCGCCGCGGATCAAGCCGAACCGCAGCGACGGCGGAAACCTGACCGCCGCCCGGGCCATCCCCACCAGGAACCGTGGCGCGGCGGAGCCGCTGCGCAGCACCGCGTCCAGCGGCACCGGCGACAACTCGCCCGCCACCCGCCGGAAGTCCAGGAGCAACTCGGCCTCGACAAGCGCCAGCGGCTCGGGGGACTCCACCCAACCGCGGAACACTTCCCGCCAGCGGGCCAGCGGCAGGTGCCACCGGTCCGCCATGTACCCACCCGGGCAGCGGCGCAGCCCGGCGCGGGCGAGGCCGGCGACCACGTGCGCGCCGAGCGCGCCGAAGTACCGGTCCGGGGCGCCGTCATCGGCGTACACGATCGCGTGGTCCTGGTCGGTGCACAGCGACTGCTCCATCCGCCCACCCGAGCCGAGCGCGAGCCAGGCGTACCGGCAGGGCGCCGGCCCCAACTGCGCTTCCGCGAGCTCGATCAGCCGTACGGTGAGCGCATCGTGCAGACCGGTCAGCGCCCGACATGTGGCCAACGCGCCCACGCCGCCGGCCATCAGGACGCCCGTCACCGCCGCGGCATCGGCCGCGTACCGGCTAAGCGCATCGATATTGTCGACGGACGCGATCCACCGCCGCATCGGCTCGGTCACCGCGTCGACATCGCTGACCCCGCCGGTACGGACAGGTGACTCGATCGGCTCCACGCGGGTCACGCCTCACATCACTCCGCCGGGCTTCAGCGTAGTACCCATTCGGATGGAATGATCAGACGGCATCGACGCCGAAGCGGATTCAGCCCGACACGTTGGTGACCGCCTCTCGCGGGCTGAGCAACGAGGCGTCGGCCAGGACCAGCGGCGGCCAGCTCGCGGCGCCGTCCCGGCCGTGTTTGGGATCGACGCCGATGAACACGCGGCCGCCGACCCGGACCCGGACATGGCGGGCGGTCCAGTCCACCGTGGCACGTTGGCGACCCGGCCCGGGCACCGCCAGCTCCGGTGATCGGCGGCAGGAGCGGACACCGATTCAAGATCGCCACGACGAGACGCACTGTCGGACCCCAATGGCAAGCTCGTCCTCATGCATGCTGACGCGGAACACGCAACGCAACCGGAGGACCTGAGCCGTCTCATTGTCGAGCGGCTGAACGCCGGTGACGTCGACGGCTTGGTCGCACTCTACGAAGCCGGCGCCGTGCTGGCGCTGCCCGATGGACAGATGGCGACCGGCTCCGACGAGATCCGGAGGGCTTACGAGCGCCTGGTGGCCGATAGGCCCAAATTTGAGCCGGGCACCCAGCGACCGACGCTGCGTAGTGGAGACCTGGCCCTTACGTCATCTCGCTTGGTCGATGGGGTAGTGACCGTCGAGGTGGCGCGCCGCCAGCCGGATGGCACCTGGTTGTGGGTGATCGACCAGCCCAACGTCATCTCGTAGCCCGAAGCACTGCGCGGTCTTTGTCCAGGCCCAGGGCACTCATCTGGGCACGACCGGGCGATTCACGGCGAAGTAGTGCGCCGCGGGACATGGGCTCACCGTCGAACGCGCCGTGCCGTGCGGCCCTTCCCGTCATGGGTCGCGCTGTCCACGGTCGTTCTCAGCTGCGATGGTCGCAATATCGGGGTGCGGCTTCGGCGGCGGCCGCCGTAGCGTCCTGTCCTTGTGAGCAGGTTCGCGGAGGTTCTTGCGCCGGCACGGCTGGGGGCCGGCTATCGCTGGCTGCTGGCGTCGTCGTGGACGACGAACCTTGGCGATGGTGTCGCGATTGCCGCCGGTCCGCTGTTGGTGGCGTCGCTGACCAACGATGCGTTCCTCGTCTCGTTGGCTGCCCTGCTGCGATGGGCGCCGCCGTTAGTGTTTGGCCTGTACGCCGGTGTGCTCTCCGACCGGCTCGACCGGCGGCGAATCGTGATCGGCGCGGACGGCGTCCGTGCCGTGGTGTTGGGTGTTCTCGTCGCCACGATGATCAGCGGCCATGTCTCGGTGACCATAGCGCTGCTGGCACTGGGACTGCTCGCCACGGCCGAGGTATTCGCCGACAACACCGCCGCCACGCTGACGCCGATGCTGGTGCACCGCGACGATCTCGCCGTCGCCAACTCCCGCCTCCAGGCCGGGTTCATCACGCTCAACCAGCTGGCGGGCCCGCCGATCGGAGCAGGCCTGTTCGCCGCCGGCAAAGCCTGGCCCTTCGTTGCCGAGGCCGTCCTGGTCACCGCCGGTGTGCTGCTCGTATCCAGGCTCGTACTGCCTACCCAAGCCCGCGGCTCGCACAACGCGGCAAGCAGCGCGCCGCGGGACATCGCCGAGGGCTTGCGGTGGACGGTGCACCACCCGGCCGTTCGCACGCTGTCCCTGACCATCCTCATCTTCAACATCACGTTCGGCGCCGCCTGGTCGGTCCTGGTGCTGTACGCCCATCAGCGGCTCGGCCTGGGCGCTATCGGGTTCGGCCTGCTCACCACGATCTCGGCAGCCGGCGGCCTGCTCGGCACGGGACTCTACGGATGGCTCACCCGACGAGTGAGCCTGGGCAACGTGATGCGCGCGGGACTGATCATCGAGACCCTCACCCACCTCGCCCTTGCCGTCACAACCTCCCCGTGGGTCGCGTCGCTGATCTTCTTCGTCTTCGGCGCCCACGCGTTCATCTGGGGCACCACCTCCATCACCATCAGGCAGCGAGCCGTCCCGACACACCTACAGGGCAGGGTCGGCAGCGTGAACACCATCAGCGTCTTCGGCGGCCTGGTCGCCGGCTCGGCAATCGGCGGCGCGCTGGCCACCCACTACGGTGTCGCGGCACCCTTCTGGTTCGCCTTCACCGGCTCGGCGGTCTTCGTCGTCCTTCTCTGGCGCGAACTGACCCGAATCGCGCACACCGACGAGCACCCCCAGCCAACACCGTCCGCCGCGTGAGGTCAGCACGTCCAGCGCCGCATGGACGATTGCTGGCCCGCGTACCCCGTACCGTTACGTCTGTCAACGCCCGGCCGAGCCGAACGCGCGGATGAGGACCTCCCTTGCTCCAGCCTCTCCCCGCGCGATTCGCAGCTTCTTGATCAGCGGCCGCGAGGGTGGGGGTGGGCTGGATCGTGGTCGGACGATCATTACGTGTCCCAGTCAGCGGCCCCCGGACGCCGTCGGGTAGGCAGCTCAACTCGGCATGCTCGCGCACCTCGCCGCATGTCAGTGCCTTCGACAACGGCCAAGGCTGTCAGACCTGCCTGTAATGCTGAACTGATGGTGGTCGTTTTCGATGCCGAGCTGTGGGCATGGGATGCCCGGCGCGCGGATAGCTGGATCTTCGTCAGCCTGCCGGCCGACGCGTCCGAGGAGATCCGTGAGCTGGCTGGTGGGTCGCGTCGTGGCTTCGGTTCACTGCGGGTGCGCGTCACGGTCGGAGGCAGCACCTGGACGACCTCGATCTTCCCGGGCAGCGGGAGTGGCAGTTACGTGCTGCCCATCAAGCGCCCGGTCCGCAACGCCGAAGCCCTCGACGTGGGTGACGTCGCGACCGTGACCGTCGAGCTCATCGACTGTTGACTAGCGGCCGGCTGCTGAGCACGTGGATGGCCCAGCATGCCCGGGTCATCTGGACGACCACCCGCGACCTCGTCCGACCGCTGAACCTGGACTCGTGTTGGGCGGTCAACGCGACGGTCAGCGCCGTCGCGAACACGGTGACGACCCAGGTCCACAGCCCGGCGAAGCCGAGGTAGCCGGCAACGTACAGCGGGGAGCCGCGCCATATTGCCGGCGGGAAGGCGACGAACTGCGCGCACCAGCGTAGGCCCCAGAAAACACACTCGGCGGCCAGGATGGCCGTGGGCGTCCGTCCTGGAGCAAGTAGTTCGGTGGTCAGCGCCAGCGGGGCGAGCCCGAGCAGGAGGCAGGTCAGTCCGATGAAGAAGGTATGGGTGTACATGATCTGGCGGGTCAGGGGGCGCAGCGCGGTGAGCTCCGGCCGCCAGGCCAGCGTGCGGGGCATCATCAGGTGAGCCAGTCCGAGCACCACCAGGGTCGCCGACCAGCCGGAGTTGGCCGACGAGCGTGAATACCCCCGCTCATTTCTGGAACGCCAATGCGTGAACGAGCGGAGTCATGGTCTTCTCGCCGGCCGGCACCAGACCTGCGCCGCGACCCAGTCGCAGCCACTCCCGTCGCGGATAGAAGTGCCAGGCGCCGGGTCCGTATGCGGCAACGTTCGCCGCGTCTCGGCAGTGCTCGACGAGCAGCAGCCGCCCGCCGGTGCGCAGCGTCCGGGCGATCTCGGCGAACAGCGCCCGCCGCTGGTCGGCGGCGCGTAGCTCGTGGGCGGCGAACACCACGAACACCACGTCGAGCGTCGCTGCCGGTACCGGCAGGGCATCCGGGCGAGCCGGTCGCACCTCGGGCGGCGGGGGCACGAGTGCGCGGGCTCTGCGGATCGATCCTGCTCGGGTCAGCCGCGGGTCGTACAGGTCCAGCAGCACCGCCGAAGCGTGAGGGAACAACCGCCGAAGCGTCAGGCTGAGCTCGTCCAGTCCGGTGCTGACCACCGCGTAGCGGGCGTGCGTGGCAGGCAGGAGACCGGTCAGCCATCGCCAGCCGTACAGCGGCGTACGGTCGTACGCCCACCGTCGCGACCAGGCTGATGACGATCCAGGCAGCGGCGAGCCCGGCGCCGAACCGAATCGGGTAACGCAGCAGGCCCGGTACCGGCATGGCGACGCCCAGCGCGACCGTGGCCAGCCCGGCGGCGTACCGAGGCCAGTTGAACGCTACGACTCGGCCTACCCCGGTCATCGTACGGCCCCGTCCAGCGCGCGCAGCGATCCGCGGTGCCAGCCGTAGTCGAGGTCGGTGACGTGAAAGGCATTGGCCAGCACCGGGTGGGCGCCGGAGAACGGCCCGTGCGTGAAGAACGTCAGCCGTGACACGTTCACCGCGATCGGCTCGGGTCGCCACTCCGTTCGGTATGCCTTGACCACCACGACCGACTCGGAACCCGCCTCGTAGTCGAACGTGTACGGCAGCGGTCCGGCGAAGCGCCGGGCGTCGGCAGTGCTGGCGAACGGGGAGCCGGCCGGCAGCGGCGCTGGCCGGGACGCCAGGTCGGCGGTGAGGGCGAGGTCGGCGCGCCCGTCCCGGCTGTGCACGACCGCGCTCAGCCGTGACCCGCTTGTCTCGAACCGCATCCGAGCGAGCCGGTAGTGGTAACGGGTGAGCAGGTTGCCACCAAGCGCCATTAGCCGCCGGTCGGTGTCGCTGCGCAGGATCTGCAGCCCCCGCATGGTACCTCCGGCCGGCGTCGGGAACCGGGTGAAGATGCGGTAGCCGGTCAGCACGTAATCAACGCCGCACGTGGCCGGCAGCGGCGCCGGTCGCAGCCTCAGCGCCGACACGATGCCGACGGCCACGAAGGCGTGCTCGGTGCCGTCGGGTCCGCGATACGTGTCCAAGGACAGCCCGGGGGACAGCATCGGTGAAAGCACGGTGGGTGGCAACGCGTAGGTGAGCACAAGCGAATGCCCGAATCGGGTACGCATGGGCAGCGGATGTCGCCGTAGCGCCTGCCACATCTTCAGTCTCCGATCTCGATCTGAGTCACCGCGCCCCACAGCAGGGAACGGTCTTCAAGCGGGCGACCGGCCAGTGGCGACCGGTCGCGGAAGGTACGCAGAACCACCGGGCCGCCGGGGCATACGGCGTGGCGCAGCGCGTCGTGCAGCCGGGCGGCGAACGCCCGGGGTGGGCCGTCGAGTACGTTGGACAGCGCCACCGCGTCGTACCAGCCGGCCGGCACGCTCCTCAGGTGGTCGACCACGTCGTCGTGCACCCACTCGACGCCCGACACCGGAGCCGGCCGGACGGCGCCGGGACACTCGCGGCCCAGCAGCAGCCGCCACGCCCATGGATTGGTGGCGTTCGGGTATTGCGCGACGCCGGCCGCGATCCGCCGCCGAAGTGTCCGGTCGAATCTCGGTGGAATCACGTCACGCAGACCCCGCCGCAGCAAGGCGGCCAGCGGCCCGGCCGGTCGCAGGGCCGCAGCCATCAGGGCTCGCAGCGGCGGGCGGTCCAGCTTCCGCCACCACCAGTCGGACTGCGCGGCGGGGTCGGTCAGCTGCAGGAAGCGGATCAGGGCTTCCGGCCGCCAGGCCGGGAGCACGGCGCCGGCCGCGGCCCGACCGATCGCCATGATCCGCTCGGCGGTGCCGGTCACGGTGGACGCTCCGGCCAGCCGGGCACGGGCATAGGCGAGCTGGGTGGAGTTGACGTCCACCGCGGTGACCCGGTGACCGGCGCGGGCCAGCGCGTCGGCGGTGTCGCCGGCCGAGGCGATGACGAGAACCCGGCATGCGGGCGGGAACACAGCGAGCTCGACGCTGTGATCCTCGTACATCCAACCGAACATCACCTGCGGTCGGCGCCCCACCGTGAGCCGCCCAGCCCGCCACGGACTATCCATGCGGCGGCCGCCGTGCCGGGTGCCGGGCCAGCAGCCACACCACCGCTAGCAGTACCGCATTATGTGTCAGCATGCGACCCGGTTCGGCGATACGGGGAACCGAGAAGAGCAACCCACCGGCGTTGAAGGCGACCAGCAGCCCTGTTTGGACCAGTGCCGCCAGCCGCGGCCGCGCCCCGCTCAGCACCCATACGCCGACCGCCGTCTCGATCACGCCGATCCCGACCAGCGCCACCGTCACCCATGGGGCGGGCAGGCCGGGCACACCGGCCACGATCGACCGCTGGTTGCCGTCCGCCCCGAGGATCTTGCACCACAGGCCCTCGTACCACCAGACGACCGCCACGGCGGCCCGCGCCGCCATCATGGGGTACCGATCCTGTGGACCTTGGCGCGTAGTGCCCGCCGAGCCACCGGCCCCAGTCCGTTGGGCAGATCGGCGAACGGCATGCCCGCCATCAGGCGACGCAGCACAGCCTCGATCTCGGCGATCCACAGACTCAGCCCCTCCGCGACCACCGGTGCCAGTCCGGCGCCGGTCTGCGCGCCGGCGAGCAGTTGCGCGAGCACGGTCTGCGCGGATGCCCTGGCGAGACCTTCTTCACTGAGCACGCGCAGCGCCCCGTCAACCAGCCGATCCTTGGTGTCGGTCACCACCACGAGCCACCGTCCCTCTTGAGCGATCGCTCAACTGGAACTGTATCGGTAGTTGAGCGATCGCTCAAGAGAGATCAGCGATCCGGCCTGGAGCGAGATTGCCCGGACCCTGCGGCCTGCCCGCACGTGCAGGTCGCTGGGATCTTTCTGTGTCCCCGTGGAGCCCCTGAGCGATGCTCATGGCCGGGCTCTGCGGGATGAGACGCGGTCAGCCGTTGCCGCAAGCGCAGCTCTGGCGGGTGTTGGCGTTCGGCATCTGGGTCGCCGGCATCGACACGCGGTTAGCAGTGATCTTGTTCTTGACGGTCGTGTTGGCCGACCCGGCGGCGCTACGAAACTTGTACTACCGGGGATGATCTTCCGGGGCCGAGAGCCCGTTGCGGAGGGCCATCGCCACAGACTCCAACGTCGAGTGGACACCCAGCTTGGCGTTGACGTTCTGGGTGTGCGAACGGAGCGTGTTGGCGGACATCCGCAGTCGAGCCGCGGTCTCCGCGGTGCTTAGCCCGTCGGCGAGACACCGGAGTACCTCGCGCTCGCGCCGCGTGAGACCCGCGAGCGGATCGGCCTGCGGAGCCAGGCCATCGGCGACCAGCTCGTCCAGAACCGGACCGAGGAGTCGCGGGTCGAGCCAAGCCTCTCCCCGGTGTACCCCACGCACCACCCGTACCAGATGGTCGGTGTCGATCGTCTTGGGCAGCCACGCCCGGGCTCCCCGGGACAGCGCAGTGACCACCGTGCTCACCGAGTCGGCGGCGGTCAACATGATTACCTTGGCCGGCGAGTTGACGCGACGGATGCGGTCCAGCAGGTCGATACCGCTACCGTCGTCGAGTCGCACGTCGAGGATGACGACGGCCGGGCGCATCGCGACGAACTCGGCCCAGCCGCTGCGCACGCCGTACGCGACGCAGACCGGTCCGAGGTCGCTTTCCCGTTCGAGGCGCGCCTGCAGCGCGTCGGCGAACAGCGCGTGATCGTCGACGACGAGGATGGAAAGTGCCGCCACAACCATCGATACTGGCGCATTCTCTGGACGTTTCACATCAGGCGAAGGTGGGACACCACTCACCGGCCCGCCCGGGGCCGCAACCGTGACCTCGCCGGGTCGGATGCCTGGCGGCGCCGTTGGTAGGAGGCCTTGTGACGTTCAGCCGAGTCCGGGCTACGATTCGGCTGAAGCTTCTCATGCGTGCCGTCTCCCGCTTGCCGGTGGGTGGCGTGGGGGTACTCTCGCCAGAGTAGGTGGCACGGCATTGAGAGCGGGCGCATAGTGGCCGAAGCAGGTAGACGATCATAACGGGGATCGCGATATCGGAGCCACGAGGTTGGGCGCAACCGGGAGCCGTGTAGGGATTCCGCGATTTCCGCAAAGCCGAATCGGAACGGACCGGTTTCCGGCTACCGGCAGATCACCCGCGCAATTCTTGCCGTGTCGCATTTCGACAGGGGGCCATATGGACGCTTCGAAATTACGGCTCGAGTTGCCGTGTGCCACGGCGCCGCCGCGACCTGACAACGACGACACGGTGGACATGGTCCGGTCGTCCCGGACCGGGGGCCGGGCAGTGGCGCGGGCGAGCATGCCGAGCAACGGCGCCGGCCACCTCGCTGAGGGCGGCCCCGCGACCGGCGATTCGCTGCTACGTCGATTACGTCAACGCAAGCTCAGCCACGACATCCGTCATGAACTCGCCACCATCATGCTGCTCGCGTCCTTGCTGGAATCCGCTCCGGACGTGGGTCCCGACAGCCGGCAACGAGCCCGCCAGATCCTCGGCGAGACGCGCTGGTTGGAGCAGCTGCAACGGGCCTACGACAGCACCGTTTCCCCGTATGAGGAGCAGGTCTCCAGCAATGTCGAGCTGATCCCGCTCCACATTTTCGCGGCGGAAGTGCTGCGCGCGGTTCGGCTGTCGACGTCGACCGCAACCAGCCTCACCGCGGAGGAGGCGTGGGTACGGGCGGAACGACTGGCGTGCTGGCGGGTGCTGCGCAACATGGTTGACAACGCTGTCCGGGCCGCAGGCCCGAACGGCCAGGTGGACGTGCGGGTCGAGAATCAGGCCGGATGGGTGATGATCCGGGTGGACGACGACGGTCCGGGCTTCGGCGCGGTCCCGCCCGGGTCTGACTCGCTGGGCCTGGATATCGTGCAGGAGTTCGCCATTGCTGCGGCCGGTCATCTCGAAATCGGCCGCAGTGTCCTGGGGGGATGCCGGGTAGGGCTGGGCATGCCGGCCGAGTCGCTGGGTACCTTCGTCGAACCCGGTGACGACTCATCGGCATCCGGCTAGATGCGGGCCTCGTTCCTCCGGTGAATCGGCACGAAGCGGTCCTTCCCGGAATGTAGCGCGCCATGCGCCGGACATGACCTGGCTCAGCCGAACGGCCACGATTCGCGACACGTCGTTGGCTACGCGTACACGGGCGGACGAGTCATGCCGGTCGGCAGGTCGTTCTAGCCTGAAGGCTGGGTAAACGTCTGATAACAGCGGAAACGGATCTTCCCGATAGGCCTTTCGCGCTGCCGGACAGGCACCACCCTTGGGGGCACCGATGGTGAATATCTCGGCGCGGATTCCGGCGGCGGCGCATCTCCATGCGCCCGCGCACCCGACCGGGTCCCGCCGCAACGTCATCGACAACGCGCGGCGGGCGGCGCCGGACGAGCCGGAGGCCGGGTCCTGATGCGGGTGCTCATCTGCGACGACCATGTGGTGTTCGCGGAGTCGCTGGCTCACTTGCTCGGTATGCTCGGGCCCGAGGTAGTTGCCATCACGTTCCACCCCGACCAGGCCATCGCGGTGCTGCGCCGGGAGCCGATCGATGTCGGCGTGCTTGATGTCGAGTTCGGTACGGAGACCGTGCTCGACTGGTTGCCCGAGATCCGGGCGGTCGCGCCCGCCACCCGCCTGGTACTGCTCGGTGCCGCGCTGGACAGCCAGACGATCGCCATCGGCCGGGCGGCCGGCGTACACGGAGTCGGCGACAAACGGCTGCCGGGCGCGCAAATCCTTCGGATCCTGCAGCGGGTGCACGACGGTGAGCTGGTGCTGCCCAAGGACCCGGTGCCCGAACCGCCTAGGCGGCCAGCCGCCCTCGGCCGGGCCGACGACACCACGCACTTGGCAGCCTTCCTGACTCCCCGGGAGCGGCAGGTG